>WNFZ01000404.1_pt1 | contig 42199 bp, 41 predicted proteins | sample 5400081 | NCBI WGS metagenome assembly WNFZ01 (sample SAMN13153365, study PRJNA577476) | soil metagenome | isolation source: 80 cm soil or saprolite under grassland replicate 1 | place: USA:California | collected 2016-06-15
TACCTGCCCCAGGACGAGCTGGACCGTTTCGGGGTGGGGGAGGAGGACATCGCTTGGGGCCGCGCGGGACCCGCGTGGTGCGCCCTCATGGAACATCAGGCTGCTCGCGCGGAGACTCTGATGCGCGAGGGCCTGGAGCTCCTGCCGCTGCTCGACCGGCGTAGCGCTCTCTGTGTCCGCAGCTTCGCCGGCATCTATCGCGGGCTGCTCGACCAGATGCGGGCGCGCGACTACGACGTCTTCAGGGAGCGCCCGCACCTCTCGGCGGCAGCCAAGGTCCGGGCGGTGGCGACGCTGTGAGGGCAGTCGTCGTCGGGGGCGGGCTTGCCGGACTTTCGGCTGCGCTCCAGCTCCTGGACTGGGAGCACGACGTAACTCTGCTCGAGGCGCGCCCGACACTCGGGGGCGCTGTGCAGACCCTGCCCGAGCGCGAGGGAGATCCGGATCCTCCTCCGGACAACGGCCAGCACATCGCGCTCGGCTGCTGTGACGCCTATCTGGACTTCCTCGAGCGCATCGGCCAGGGAAGCTCGGTGGAGCGCCGGCGTCTTGCTCTCCCCGTAATCGCCGAGGACGGCTCCGTGGCCTTCATCGGTGCCGGGGCGCTGGCTCTCCTGCGCTACCGGCATGTGCCGCTCCGCGACCGCCTGGCGATCGCCCGCGTCGCGCGCCGACTGGGCTCGATGGCGCCGGAGGACCATGACGGCGAGAGCTTCGCGGCGCTCCTGCGCCGGCTGGGCCAGTCGGAGGCAGCCATCGACCGTTTCTGGGATGTCTTCATGCGGCCGGCGCTCAACCTCCCGAGCGAGGAAGTGAGCGCCGGGCTCGCGCTGTTCACCGTCCAGACCGCGCTGCTCGCAGACCGGCGCGCGAGCGATCTCGTCCTGCCGCGTCGACCGCTCGGCAAAATGCACGGCGAGGCTGCGGGACGCGTGCTGGCCGAACGGGGTGCGCTCGTGAGGACGAACGCGCGGGTGGTCGAGTTGGCGCAGGACGCGGCCCTCCTCGCGGACGGAGAGCGAGTCCACGCAGACGCGTTCGTCCTTGCGGTTCCGTCTGCGGAGAGCGCCCGCCTGCTGGGTGAGCCGGCTCCGGCCCTGGAAGATTCGCCCATCGTGAGCGTCCATCTCCTCTTCGATCGTCGCCTGCTCCAGCACGACCTCGCCGCGTTGCTCGGCAGCCCGGCTCACTGGGTCTTCGACAGGGGCCGTCTCACGGGGAACGAGCCCGAGCGCGGCCAGTACCTGACGGTGGTCTCGAGCGGCGCTCCCGAGCTGCTCGAGGTGCGCGGGAAGGAGCTTGTAGAGCTGATCGCAAGCGAGGTGACGTCCAGACTCGGCCAGGCAGAGCTCCTCTGGTCGAGGGTCAGCCGAGAACCTGCGGCAACGTTTGCCGCCAGGCCCGGCACCGCCAAGCTCAGGCCCGGCTTCGCGACAAGCCGCCCAAACGTCGCTCGCGCCGGCGCGTGGACCGACACCGGCTGGCCCGCCACCATGGAAAGCGCGGTGCGGAGCGGCCACGAGGCGGCTTGCGTCTTTCCGCCGGCCTCGTTGAAGGTAGCTGCATGAGCGTCGCTCGCCTTCGGCTCGCTCCCGAGGGGGAAACCATGTTTCCCCCTCGGGCCCCCTTCTTTGTTGGAGTGGGGGAACCTCCCGGTTCCCCCACACCCCCTCCACATGCTCATAGGCCTGAGGCCGGCCTATGAGCGTCACCATCGGCACCGACCTCGACCGCGCACTCGACGCGGGCGTCGAGCGCCTACTCTCCCTCCAGAAGCCGGGCGGCTGGTGGGTCGCGGAGCTCGAGTCCAACGTGACCATGACCGCCCAGCACATCTTTTGGACGACGTTCCTGGGCCTGGCGGACGAAGACACCGTGCGCGGCTGCGCCAACGAGCTGCTCGCCCGCCAGAACGCAGACGGCACCTGGTCGATCTACTGGGGAGGCGAGCCCGACCTGGCCGCCACGGTCGAGGCCTACGCAGCTCTTCGCATGGCCGGCCTCGCCGCCGACGATCCTCGCCTCGCCGGAGCCCGCAGTTACGTTGAGGGGCAGGGTGGCATCGGCGCGGCCCGCGTGTTCACGCGCATCTGGCTTGCGCTCTTCGATCTCTGGCCCTGGGAGGAAGTGCAGGCGATCCCACCGGAATTCGTGCTCCTTCGCCCGCAGCTCCCCTTCTCGGTCTACGACTTCGGTTGCTGGGCGCGGCAGACGGTTGTGGCTCTCTCGATCGTCATGCACTACCGACCGGTGAAGCACCTTCCCGAGGAGCGTCTTTGCCGCGAGCTCGACCTGGGTCCTGTGCCCCGCCGTCCCAGCGTCTGGAACCTCGCCGATTCCTTCCTGCGCTGGTACAACGGCCAGTCCGTGCAGCCCGGCCGCGAGCGCGCGCTCGCGTATGCGGAGCGCTGGCTCATCGACCGCCAGGAGCTCGACGGCTCCTGGGGAGGGATCCAGCCGCCGTGGGTGTGGGCGTTGATCGCGCTCGCCTGCCGCGGCCATGGTCCCGACTCTCCCTACCTCCGCCGCGGCGTCGACGGCTGGAAGCGGTTCTTGGTCGACGAGGGCGACCGCCTCCGCCCCGAGGCGTGCCAGTCCCCCGTCTGGGACACCTGTCTCGCCGTCGTCGCCTTGCGCGCTGCGGGCGTCGCCGCCGACGAGCCCGCGCTCGTCAAGGCGGGCGACTGGATGCTCCAGGAGGAAGTTCGCGCTCGAGGCGACTGGGCCGTTCGGCTGCCGGGGGTCGAACCCGGCGGCTGGTCCTTCGAGTACGACAACGACCTCTACCCGGACATCGACGACGCAGCCGTCGTCGGCATCTGCCTCAACGAGCTCGGCATGGGGAGGGCGGCCGTCGAGCGCGCATGCCGCTGGATCCAAGCGATGCAATGCCGCAACGGAGGCTGGGGCGCCTTCGACAAGGACAACGACGCGTACTGGCTCTACGACATTCCCTTCTTCGACTTCGGCGCCGTCATCGACCCGCCGAGCGTCGATGTCTCCGCGCATGCGGTCGAGCTGCTCGCCAAGGAGCCGGGCTACGAGGAGACGGCGCGTCGCGGAGTGGAGTACCTTCTGCGCGAGCAAGAGCCGGACGGCTCGTGGTTCGGCCGTTGGGGCGTCAATTACCTCTACGGGACGGGAGCCGCGCTCCCCGCACTTGAGGCGGCCGGCTTCGAGCCCGCGCACCCTGTCATGCGTCGCGCGGTGGCCTGGCTCCAGTCCTTCCAGAACGAGGACGGCGGCTTCGGCGAGGACTGCCGCAGCTACGACGAGGGCGAAGCCGGCGAAGCGTGGCGAGGCCGGGGAGCCTCGACCCCTTCGCAGACGGCGTGGGCGCTTCTCGGCCTGGTCGCGGCGGGCGAGGCGGGCTCGGAGGCGGCGGCCCGGGCCGCGGCCTTCCTGGCCGAAGCCCAGCGCGACGATGGTGACTGGGACGAGCCCCATTTCACCGGCACCGGCTTCCCGGGCGACTTCCTCATCAACTACCACCTCTATCGCACGTATTGGCCGGTGATGGCGCTCGGCCGCCTCAAAGCCGCGCTCGCGTGAAGGTCTATGTGAGCGGGGCGACGGGCTTCGTCGGGAGCCACGTCGCCCGCGAGCTCCGCGAGCAAGGCGCGGACATCCGTGACGAGAGGGTCGACCTGCTCGATCCGAGCGCGCTCGAGCGCGCGGTCGACGGCTGCGAGGCGGTCGTCCACGTGGCCGCGCTCTACAGCTACGACGCCTCGCCAACCGAGATCGAGCGCGTCAATGTCGAGGGAACCCGCAATCTCCTCGAGGCTGCGGAGCGAAAAGAGGTGCGGCGGTTCCTCTTCACCAGCACCGCGGGGACCTGCGGGCCGGTGCCCGGCCGCCCCGCGACCGAGGAGGACGAGCCGCCCGCCTGGGAGCTGACGGTGCCGTACAAGCGAACGAAGCTTGCAGCGGAGCGGCTGGCACGCGCCGCGGGCGCGATCGTCGTCAACCCCACGACGCCGATCGGAGAGGGCGACCGCAAGCCGACGCCCACCGGCCGCATGATCGCCGGCGTCGCGACCGGCCGAATCCAGGGCTTCGTGGCCACCACCGGGCTGAACCTCGTGGACGTTCGCGACGTCGCCCGTGGGCATGCGCTCGCACTCGAGCACGGGCAGCCAGGCGAGCGTTACCTGCTCGGCGGCGCCGACCTCTCGCTGGAGGAGTTCTTCGCCGCGATCGCCGACCTGGCCGGCCGCCCGCGTCCGCGCATCCGCGTTCCGTATGCTGTTGCACAGGTTGCCGGTAAGGCAGGGCTCGCGAACCCGGATGAGGTGAAATTGGCCCGATTACCCATGTATTTCACCTGGGAGAAGGCTCGGGTTAGACTCGGGTACACACCCGGCCCGGTAGAGCCGGCATTGGCGCTTGCGGTCGCCGAAGCCCTGCACGTCGACGGAAGGGGAGAGGAATGAAGTTCCCGCTTCGCAGCACCGTCCAGATCGGTCGCTACGTCGCGTCCCAGAAGAAGAACGACCGCTACCCGCTCGTGATCATGCTCGAGCCGACTCTAGGCTGCAACATCGCGTGCATCGGCTGCGGGAAGATCCGCGAGTACGAGTCGAACAAGGCCCGGCTCACAGTGGAGGAGTGCCTGCACTCGGCCCTGGAGTGCCCCGCGCCGGTGATCTCGATCTGCGGCGGCGAGCCGCTCATCTTCAAGGGAATCGAGGATGTCGTCGCTGGCTTCCTGGAAATGAAGCGGAACATCCAGCTCTGCACGAACGCCCTCCGTCTCGTCGACATGCTCGACCGCTTCGAGCCCAATCCGCGCCTCACGTTCGTCGTCCACCTGGACGGCATGCAGGAGATCCACGACTACATCTGCGATTACCCGGGCCTGTGGGACGTGGCCGTCAACGCGATTAGGACCGCGCGCGAGCACGGCTTCCGGGTGACGACGAACACGACGCTCTTCAAGGAGACGAACGTCGACGACGTGATCGAGATGATGGGTTACCTGACGAACGAGGTCGGGATCGACGGCATGCTCGTCGCCCCCGGCTACCAGTACTCGCAGATCGATCCGACCTTGACGATGACGCGCGCCGAGCACGAGGAGAAGTTCAGGAAGATCCGCTTCGCGACGCGGCAAAACGGCTACAGGTGGCTGGCGAGCCCGGTCTACCAGGATTTCCTCACGGGCGACCGCAAGCTGCCGTGCGCGCCGTGGGGCTCGGTGACGCGCAATCCATACGGCTGGAAAGGCCCGTGCTACCTGCTGACGGACGGGATCTTCCCCACCTACGAGGCTCTCCTCGACGGCATCGAGTGGGAGCGCTACGGCCCGGGGAACGACCACCGCTGCGAGCACTGCGGCATCCACTCCGGCTTCGAGCCCGCCGCGACCATCGCGACGACCTCGAGCGTGAAGGAGACCGTACGGAGCCTCGCTTGGACTCTTCGCTGACGCTGGCCTGCGCGCTCGCGGTGGAGGAAAACGTGGCGCGGAAGGCCGGAGCCCGGGCGGCTCGCGTCGGGCTCGGGGTCACCCTGCCCCTTCCCGAAGGGCGGCTCGTCAGCTTCGGCTTCGCCGGCGGCCTGGTGCCCGACCTCGAGCGGGGCGCGCTCCTGACGGCCACGCGAATCGTCTCCGAAACGGGCGAGAAGCTCTGGGAGGGCGAGCCGATCGAGGTCGATGGAGCCCGGCAGGCCGTGATCTGCTCAACTGATCGTGTGATCGACGACCCCGAGGAACGCCGTCGGCTCGCCGATCGAACCGGCGCGGTCGCCGTGGACATGGAAAGCGGGAAGCTGGCGGCCAGCGGCCGGCTCGCGGGCACCGTGCGCGCCGTCTCGGATTCTCCCGGGCGCCCTCTCGGGGGTCTGGCCACCGCCGTGAGGCCGGACGGATCGACCGACTGGAAGGTCGTTGCGCGTTCCGTCGTCGTCGAGCCAATCAGGACGGGACGGGCACTCGTCGGCGCCCAGAGGGCCCGAAGCTCGCTCCAGCGCGCCGCGAAGGCGCTCTCGTGAATAAGCGCGTCCTCGTCGCAGCTCCGCGGAGCTTCTGCGCCGGCGTCGTTCGCGCCATCGACATCGTCGAGAAGCTGCTCGAGCAGCACGGCCCGCCGGTCTACGTGCGGCACGAGATCGTGCACAACGTCCACGTCGTCCGCGACCTCGAGGCTCGCGGCGCCGTCTTCGTCGACTCGGAGGACGACGTTCCGGAGGGCGCTCTGGTCGTCCTCTCGGCCCATGGCGTGGCTCCTCAGGTGTACGAGCGTTGCGCCGAGCGCGGCTTGAAAGTCGTGGACGCGGTTTGCCCGCTCGTCTCCAAGGTGCACGCCGAGGCGCGCCGCTACGGGGGCCGCGGTCTCAAGATCGCCCTCGTCGGTCACGCAGGGCATGTCGAGGTCGAAGGGACGATGGGCGAGGCGCCCGAGGCGATGGTGCTCGTGGAGACAGCGGAGGACGCGCGGAACCTCGAGCTCGAGAACGGCGAGCAGCTCGCGTACCTGACCCAGACGACGCTGTCCCTCGACGACACGGCCGATGTCGTGGACGCCCTCCGCGATCGCTTCCCCGACCTGGTCGGACCGCCTTCCGCGGACATCTGCTACGCGACGCAGAACCGCCAGGACGCGGTGAAGAAGATCTGCGAAGAGGCGAGTCTCGTTCTCGTTGTCGGGTCGCAGACGAGCTCGAACGCGAATCGGCTCGTCGAGGTCGCCCACTCGGTCGGCGCGGAGGCTCACCTGATCGACGACGAGCACGATCTCGACTCGGCCTGGTTGGAGGGGCATGAAACCGTCGGGTTGACCGCGGGCGCCTCCTCTCCGGACCTGCTCGTCGATCGCGTCTTCGCTCGCCTCGCCGAGCTCGGTTTCACCGAGCGCGAAGAGGTCGAGATCGCCCGCGAGGACGTCTTTTTCAGGCTTCCGGCCGAGCTTCGTTAGCGCAGCGGCGACCCGAACCGCGTCTTTCCTCGCGTCCGATCTAGTGGGACAATCGAAAACGGCCTAAGGGGCCCACCATGCTCGATCTCCCAAGCGGTACTGTCACCTTCCTCTTCACAGACATCGAGGGCTCGACGCGTCTGCTCCACGAGCTCCGCGACCGCTACGGCGACGTGCTCGAGGCCCACGCCCGGCTCCTGCGTGCTGCCTTCGAGGAGCACGACGGAAGAGAGATCGACACCCAAGGCGACTCGTTCTTCATCGCGTTCAAGACGGCCAAGGACGCGTTGGCAGCGGCCGTTGCGGCGCAGAGGAACCTTGCAGCCGAGCCCTGGCCCGACGGGATCCGCCCTGCCGTCCGGATGGGCATGCACACCGGCGAGCCGTCCGTTGCCGGGGAGCGCTATCTCGGTCTCGCCGTGCACCGCGCTTCACGAATTTGCTCGGCGGCGCATGGCGGTCAGATCCTACTTTCCGGCACAACCGCGGACCTCGTCGCCGACGAGCTGCCACGGGGAATGTCGCTCCGCACGCTCGGCGAGCACAACCTGAAGGACTTCGAGCGTGCGGAGCGGATCTTTCAGGTCGGCGCCGAAGGACTTCCCACCGAGTTTCCGCCGCTCGCGAGCGCCCGCGCGTCGGAAGATCTGGACGCCTTCCGGGGCCGCGAGAAGGAGCTGGCCGAGGCCGCGGAGGCCGCCGTCGTCGACGTGCCGGTTCGGCGGCGCATGCGTGGTCCCGTCAGGCTTGCGTCGGTAGCAGGCATCGTCGCGCTCGCCGTCGCAGTCTCCGTCATCGCCGTCCTGGCAGGGAGAGGGGGCGCCGGTGATTCGAACGTGTCGGGGACCTTGCCGTCCAGATCCGTTGTGCTCATCGACCCTACGCGAAACGAGGTCAGCGACTCGATCGCGCTCGATGCCTCGCCCTCGTTGCTCCTCGGCCGAGGGCGTGATCTGTGGATCACGAACGCCGCGGACAAGATCCTGCTGCGCGTCGACGCCAGGACGCGAAAGGTCGTGAAGACGATCGGTCTCGGCATGACTCCGCAGGCTGTGGCCACCACCGCGGACGCGGTCTGGATCCTCGGCGACGGCTATCCCTCGGCTCCGCTCGTTCGAGTGACGCCGGCCACAGGCGATGTGGCGGAGATTGCTCGGCCAGGCTGTTGCGACGGCGCGGCGCTCCTCGCCGGCGACGAGAAAAGGCTCTGGATCAGCGCCAACGACAGCGTAACGCTTCAACGCTTCGATACGGAAAGCGGGCGCCTCGGTCCAACCATTTGCTGCGACGTGGGGGCCGATGCGCTCGCGGTCGGCGGAGACGCCCTCTGGGCCGTCGAGCGGTACGACCAGCAAATCGTCCGATTGGATCCTGACACAGGCGCAATTCAGGCCAAGGTTCCGTTTGGTGCTCCCCTCCCGCCGGGGCGCAACTTTCTCGGCACGGAGGTGCTTTCTGCCGCCGTGGCCAGCGAAGCAGGGGCTTGGATCGTCGATTCGGTCAAGGGTCAGGTCTGGCAAATCGACCCCGTGCAAGACACCGTCGTCCGAACGATCTCGGTTGGAGCCGGCGCGAAAGCGATTGCACTGGGCTTCGGCTCGGTTTGGGTGGCGAACCCGGTCACGCAGACTGTTCTTCGCATCGATCCGTCGTCGGGTCGCGTCATCGGGCGAATCAAGGTCGCGGCGCGGTTGGCCGGCATTGCCACCGCCGGAGGAGCGGTCTGGGTCGCCGTACGCTGACGAAGACCATCGCCACGTCGCCGTGTTCCCCCTTCCGCACGCGGACTGCGGTAATTTCCGTTGATGGGAGTAAATGTGGCCTACCCGGGCCGCGACGGCGCACACTCCGCCGCCGCGTGCGACTCGCTCTTTCCCGATGGTGCGGAGCTGGTCCCGCTGCCAAGCTTCACGGCCGTCGTCGAAGCCGCCTCGGACGGGACCGTTGAGTTCGGTGTGCTCCCGATCGAGAGCTCGCTCACGGGCCCGGTCGCGGAGACGCACGACCTCCTCTACGACTCGCCGCTCTCAATCAACGGCGAGACGATCCTGCCGATCCGGCACTGCCTCGTCGGCCCGGAAAGCATCACTCTGGAAGAGATCCGAGTGGTTCGCTCTCACCCGGCCGCCCTGGACCAATGCCGACGCCTGCTGGCCGCCATGCCGTGGGCGACCGCGATCGCCGCGGCGACGACCGCCGACGCGGCACACCAGGTGTCCGAACACGGAGACCCGCACGAGGTTGCGATCGCGAGCGAGCGCGCGGCCAAGGCCTACGGCCTTGCCGTCATCGCCGGCGACGTCGGCGACCACCCCGAGGCGTACACGCGCTTTGTATCCGTCGCTCCCTACACGCGGCTCGACCGGGAGAGCGAGGCGTGGCGCACCGCGTTCTCGTTCATCACGGACCACAAGCCGGGAGCGTTGCACCGGGCGATCGAGCCCTTCGGCCGCCACTCGCTCGACATGGTGCAGCTCGTCTCACGCCCGATCCCGCAGACGCCGTGGCGCTATCGCTTCGACGCCGTCCTCGCCGGCCATCCGCTCGATTCGGTGGTCGCCGAGACGCTGGCAGAGGTCGCCCGCCTCACGCGCGAGCTACGGGTCTTCGGGTCTTACCCGGCCCACAGTTAGGAGGGCTTGACGAAACATCATCTGTGCCGCCGGAGGCGCGCCGCTCGCCCCCAGGCTGTGTCCTCGGTCGCCCCCAACGCATCCGCGTTCAGAATGACACGGGGCTCCCTGCGTCCTTGCCTCGGAACGACCAGCGCGTCCCGGCGACGAGTGACGTTCCGCCAAACCCTCCTAGTCAGGAACCCGCGCTAGCGTCCACTCCGCACCGGTCGGGATGTCGCAACCCTCCTCGAGGAAGACGATGTGAAGTCGTCCTCGAGCCGATCTTTGGCCTTCTTGATGCCCGTCTGCCACTCCCAGATATCCGCGCACTCGGGCCGACTCGTCGCGAACGCAACCGTGGATCCGTCCAGCTCGTACGTTCCCTCGGCGTAGTAGGGGACGCCGAGTCTGTGCGTGTCCACGGCGAAGGTGCCGTCCGCGTTGAACCGGAACAAGGTCGAGCTGCCTGTCCGGCTCCAGGTGCCGACGAGGCGCTTCGCCGTCGGCGGCGGCTCTTCGATCTCCGGCAGTGGAACGGTGGTCGTGCCGCCGGGAGACGTCGAGGCCTGTGTGGCGGCTTCCTCTCCTTCGCCGCCGCAGGCCGCGAGAACGAGAGTCATCCCAGCCAGAGTGGCGACGCGTCGGACGGGCACAGGCCGAGAATGCTCCGGCTAGGGGACTCGGAGCTCCTTCTCGAAGCGCGTGTGCTCGCGCTTGACCCTCATGCCCGCGCGCTCGTAAAAGCGCTTCGCGCCCGTCCGATTCCAGGAATCGACGACGAGCGCGACGTGTGGGCGGCCCCGGCGGTGGAACTCGACGAACGCCTGGTGGAGGAGCGCGAGACCCAGCCCCCGCCCACGCCAGCCGCGGGCGACGGCGAGCTGGCGAACCCAGCCCTCGCTCTCGTAGTCCGGGCAGACGATGCACCCCGCCAGCTCGTCCCCGGCGAAGGCGAGGAACCAGAGGGAGGGGTCGAACGCCCCGCGCTTGATGTTGTGAGCCTCCCACTGCTCGAAGGGCTCGAACGGCCGACCGCGCTGGTTGTCCGCGAAGGAGCGCGCGATCACCCCGTACACGGCTTGGGCATCGCGCTCGGGGTCGAACGTGCGCACCGTGATTCCCTCAGGCCACTCGGGTTCCGGCGGCGGCTTGTCCAGCGGAAGCACCATCCGCCAGTACGTGCGCATCGAGCGATAGCCGGCCCGCCGGAGCAGCTCGCGGCCGGACTGGTTGGCCGTGCTGAGAGCCTGGCCGAGGACGATCGTCGTCCCGGGCGCCGCGCGCTCGAGCGCCCGGCGCTCGACGCGCTCGAGCAGCCTGGAGCCGATCCCCTGCCCGCGGTGCTGGGGGTGCACGAACACGTCGGTGTCCCCGTCGAAGCGGAGCAGCGCGTAGCCCGCGAGAGCTCCCTCGGGCGTTTCCGCCACCCACGCGTCCCGCTCGAGGTCAAAGCCTGGGCTGCCCCAATCCGCGAGGAGGTCATCGAGCTCGAAGTCCGGCGCGCCGAATTCGTCGACGTCGAACGCGACGACGAGATCGGTCACCGCCTGCGCGTCGGCCTGGACCGGGGGCCGGATCCTCATCAAAGCTCCTGAGCGACCGCTCCCACGAAGCCGGGCAAGGTCTCGAGCGTGTAGCCGCCCTCCAGGACGAGAGCGACGCGCTCGCAGAGCCCGCTGGCCCGGCGGGCAAGGTCCGCGAAGCCGGCCTCCGTCACTTGCATTCCGCCGAGCAGGTCGCCCGCGCCTGCGTCGAATCCCGCCGACACGAGGAGGAGGTCAGGCTCGAAGGCGCCGATCGCCGGCTCGACGATCTCTTCCATCGCCCCAACGTACTCGTCGTCTCCCGAGCCCGCGTCCAGCGGCACGTTGATCGTCGTCTCGTTGCCCTCCCCCGGCCCTCCGGAGCCCGGCCAGAAGGGCCACTGATGGAGCGAGACGAAGAGGACAGACGGGTCGCTCCAGAAGATGTCCTGCGTGCCGTTGCCGTGATGCACGTCCCAGTCGAGAATGGCGATGCGCTCGGCAACCAGCTCGATCTGGGCCCAGCGAGCCGCGACGGCGACGTTCGCGAAGAGGCAGAAGCCCATCGCGCGTGCCGGGAGGGCGTGGTGGCCGGGAGGGCGGACGAGTGCGAACCCGCCGCGCTCGACGGCAGTGATCGCCGCGCCGGCCGCAAGCCGCGCCGTCTCGTATGAGGACGGCGTGCAGATGGTGTCCTCATCGAGACTGACGGTTCGGCCGCTCTCCGACGTCTCTCGGATGAAGCGGATGTAGTCGGGATCGTGGCAGTACGCGAGCTCGGCCTCGCTCGCTCGCCGCGGCTCTTCGAAGTCGGGAAAGGCCTCGTGGAGGACGCGAATGCGCTCCTGCCGCTCGGGGTGGTCGCCGGTGGGGTGCAGGCGGGCGAAGTCGCCGTGGCTGATGAAGGGGATCAAGCCGAAATCCGGTCGCGGAGCCGCTTCGCCAGCGCGCCATGCCCCCACTGCTCGACGAGCTCGGCGGCGCGCTTCCAGGTTGGCTGCGCGTCGGGGAGATCCGGCACCGGAGCCTCGTACTGCAAGCGCGTCATCCGCAGATACGTACGCAGATCGTCTGCGATCGTCGGGAAGCCGCCGTCCTGGAGCGCCGCATCGAGCGAGCCGTACTTCTTCAGGACCGCCGCCGCTCGGCCCGGTCCGACCCCAGGGGCGCCGGGGATCCGGTCGGATGGGTCTCCGCGCAGGGCGACGAAGTCCGGCACCTGCTGGGGATCGACCCCGTAGCGCTCACGCACCTCGTCCGGCCCGACGCGGTCGAGCTCGCTCACGCCTCTGCGCGGCTGCAGGACGGTCGTCTTCGGGCTTGCGAGCTGGAAGAGGTCGCGGTCGTTGGTGAGGACGAGAGAGGTGCCGTCGCGCGCCTCCTCGGCGGCCACCGCGGCCGCGAGGAAGTCGTCCGCCTCGTAGCCGGCTCCCTTCGCCCACGCGAAGCCGAGCGCTTCGACGAGCTCCGGCAGCCGGTCGAGCTGGTCGGTGAGCTCCTTGGGGAAATCGCGCCCCGCTTGGTATTGAGGGAGGAGCTCGTTTCGGTACGTGGGCACGCCGACGGTGTCGAAAGCGACAAAAACGGCACGCGGACGCTCGGCCTCCCAGACCCGTAGCAGCATGTTCATGAACCCGACGACCGCGTTGTCCGGCTGCCCGTCAGCGCCCTTGATGGACTTCGGAAGGGCGTGCCAGGCGCGGTGCGCGAGATTGTCTCCGTCGACTGCGAGTAAAGGTGGAGGTGCCATTCGGCCGAATAATGGCCTGTTTCCCCCTCTTCGCTATCTTGAATTCGTGGGCAAGACACTCGTCATAGCCGAAAAGCCGTCCGTCGGCCGCGATCTCGCGGGCGCGCTTCCGGGTACCTTCAAGCAGAGCCAGGACAAGACGCACCTCGTCGGCGACGACTACATCGTCTCCTGGGCGGTCGGCCATCTCGTCGGCCTCGCTGCTCCCGAGGAATACGACGACCGGCTGAAGAAGTGGCGCTTCGCCGACCTGCCGATCGTGCCGGAGAAGTTCAAGCTCGTCCCCAACGACGACAAGGCGAAGAAGCAGCTCAAGGCCGTCCACAAGCTCATGAAGAACGACGAGGTCGATCTGATCGTCAACGCCTGCGACGCCGGCCGCGAAGGCGAGCTCATCTTCGCCTACCTCTACGAGACCTCCGGGGTGCGCAAACCGGTCAAGCGCCTCTGGCTCAACTCGATGACGAAGAAGGCCATCGAGGAAGCCTTCACGGCTCTTCGAGACGGCGAGCAGATGAAGCTGCTCGAGGAAGCGGCTCGCTCGCGCTCGGAGGCCGACTGGCTCGTCGGGATGAATGCGACCCGCGCCGCGTCGATCCGCCTGCGTGCAGCCTTCGACGGAGCCGTGTCGCTCGGCCGCGTGCAGACGCCGACGCTGGCGCTCGTCGTCCGCCGCGAGCTCGAGATCCGTGCCTTCAAGCCGGAGCCCTACTGGCTCGTGGAAGCGAGCTTCGCCGCTCCCGAGGAGCGCCTCTACAGCGGCCGCTATCTCGGCGGCAAGCGCATTCCCGAGGACGACGCGACCAAGGTCGTCGAGGAGACTCGCGGCAAGCCCGGGCTGATCACGAAGCTCGAGAAGAAGGAGGAGCGCGAGAAGCCCGAGCTCCTCTACGACCTCACCTCGCTCCAGCGCAACGCAAATGTCCTTTTTGGCTTCTCCGCGCGCCGCACCCTCGGGGCTGCGCAGAAGCTCTACGAGGAGCACAAGGCGCTCACGTACCCGCGCACCAACTCGCGCTTCCTGACGAGCGACATGATCGGCGAGATCAAGCCGACGGCCGATCTCGTCGGGCGTAACAGCAAGTACCAGGAAGCCGCCCGCTACGTGACTCGACTCGACAAGCTGCCGCTCGGCCGCGTCGTCAACGACGCTCGCGTCGAGGACCACCACGCCATCATCCCGACGAAGTCCGAGCACGATCTCGCGAAGATGGGGCCCGACGAGGCCCGGATCTACGACTTGGTCGCCAAGCGCTTCCTGGCCGTGTTCCATCCGGAGGCGGTCTTCGAGCGCACGCGCGTCGAGACGACCGTCGAGGAGCACGTCTTCCGCACGAGCGGTCGCGTCCTGCTCGAGGCAGGCTGGAAAAGCGTCTACGGCGCGGAGGCGAACGGAAAGGCCAGGGAGGAAGACTCCGGCGGCGACCAACTCCTGCCGGTCCTCCGCGAGGGCGAGCAGGTGGATACGCGCTCGGTGGAGTCGCTGCGCAAGGAGACCCAGCCGCCGCGGCGCTTCAGCGAGGCCTCGCTCCTCGCCGCCATGGAGACGGCCGGCAAGGACATCGAGGACGCCGAGCTGCGAGAGGCCATGAAGGACTCCGGGATCGGGACTCCCGCCACGCGCGCCTCCATCATCGAGCGGCTCATTCAGGTCGGCTACATCGAACGCGAGGGCCGTGCGCTCCACGCAACCGAGAAGGGCGTGCAGGTGATCTCGCTGCTCGGGCCCCATCCGCTGACGTCGGCCGAGATGACCGGAGACTGGGAACGACGGCTCGCGCTGATCGAGCAGGGCGAGGACACCCGTCCGGCCTTCATGTCCGACATCCAGAAGTTCACGACCGAGACCGTCGCCGAGCTCGACAAGCTCAAAGGGGTCAAGATCGAGCGCGCCAACCTCGGCCCCTGCCCGATTTGTGGCCGCGACGTGATCGAGAACCGCAAGGGCTACTCGTGCTGGTCAAAGGACGATCCCGGCTGCGGCTTCGTCATCTGGAAGAAGAAGGCGAGCAAGATCCTCCCGACCGCCGTCGTCAAGGAATTGATGGAGACGAAGCGCACGGCGAAGCCCGTAACCGGCTTCAAAGGCCGCTCCGGACGCACGTTCAGCGCGAAATTGGCGCTCGAGCAGGGTGACGACGGCAAGTGGCGCGTCGAGTTCGACGAGGAATGGGCTCGCAACGGCGCCAACCGAACGGCCGAGCCGACGTCTGAAGCTGTAGAAGCCTGAACTCAGCGCAACAGCTCCGTAACAACGACGTTAGGACCCAGTTAAGGGGCCGGTTCGAGTGTAGCCGAACGAGGGAATTCGTCCTACAGTCAGAACGTTGGATTGGGTTGGAACCATCCGTCCAGCTTCGTTTACCGAAAGGAATTTCAGAAACCACGTGACCCAGAACTCCTCGATGCATGAGCTTCTTGACACGGTCCAGGGTCGAACCCTGGTTGAAAGCGCTGAAGAGCGCGGCTACGTCGAGCCTGCAGAGCTCGAGGCGCTCGCGCTCGAGCTTGACCTCGGCGATGACGAAATCGCCGAGTTCACGCACGAGCTGGAGTCGATCGGGCTCGAGATCGGTCCGCCCGTCGACGAAGCGCCCGAGGAGGTCGAGATTGCAGCCGGCCCAGTCCAGGGGGCGGGCGACAGCCTGCAGCTCTTCCTCGCCGACGTCGGCCGCCACAAGCTTCTGACCGCCTCGGAGGAGGTCACGCTCGCGAAGCGGATCGAGAAGGGCGACGTGCGCGCCAAGCGGATCATGATCGAGTCGAACCTCCGCCTGGTCGTCTCGATCGCCAAGGGCTATCGGGGCCTCGGCGTTCCGTTCCTCGATCTGATCCAGGAGGGAACCCTCGGCCTCAACCGCGCAGTCGAGAAGTTCGACTGGCGCCGGGGCTTCAAGTTCTCCACGTACGCGACCTGGTGGATTCGCCAGTCGGTGCAGCGAGCCGTCGCCAACAACGCACGCACAATCCGCGTGCCCGTCCACGTCGTCGAGCGCCAGCAGAAGCTCGGCCGCGCCGCGCGCCGGCTCGAAGTCGAGCTCGGGCGCGAGGCGACAAAGCACGAGCTTGCGGAGGCGACCGGCCTCCCGATCCAGCACGTCGACGAGGCGCTCGGAGCCGCGCAGGCGTCCGTCTCGCTCAACCAGTCCGTGGGCGCCGATGACGAGGGTGAGCTGGGCGATCTCTTCGCCGACCGCGAGGCCGTCGACCCGTTCGACGAGGCCGAGGAGTCGCTGCGCAAGCAGGGCGTGCGGCGGGCTCTCGACGCTCTTCCCGAGCGCGAGCGGCGCATCCTCGAGCTGCGCTTCGGCTTCGAAGGCGATCCGTGGACGCTCGAGGCGATCGGCCACGAGCTCGGTCTCACGCGCGAGCGTGTGCGCCAGCTCGAAGGCCAGGCTCTCCATCGCCTCGCTGCGATCCGCGACCTCGCCTCGGTCGCCAGCTCCAACTAGCTAATAGCCTTGTAGGGGCGACTACTAGCCCTGTAGGGGCGACGCATGCGTCGCCCGTGAGTCCGGTTGCCGGGCGGGGCATGCCCCGCCCCTACGCCGGGCCCGCCCCTACGAAAAGGCGTAGAGCTCGGCTTCTGAGTCGCAGGGATTCCCGCGGCCGTACATGACGGTGCGGGCGGTCACGTCCGCCACGCACCAGAATGCGGTCTGCGCGTCACCCGCGAAGCTGCCGTGGCGGCAGAGCGCCTCCGACCCCTCGTGGTCGGAGAGGATCTCGCGCAGGCGCGTGCGGGTGATGGCCTCCGCGCGCGACTCCTTGAGGAGCTCCCGGGCGCGCTGGAGGCGAGCCGACGAACCTTCCACGGACGGGCTCGCCTCGTAGTCGAGCATGTCGGGGTGCACGTAGTGGTTGGTGTGGGTTAGCGTCCCGTCCTCGGCCGGGGCAATCCCTTCCGCGGTCGTCGCCGAGCCTTCGACTGAGACGACGAAGTCGTCCTGTGCCAGCACCCAGTTGTAGGAGGAGGCCCGCGCCGGATTGAGGATCGCCCGCGTGGCCTCGGGAAGCGTCGTACGGGTGAGGACGTCTCGAACCTGCAGGAGGCGCGGGATGCCGATGCCCTCGTCCTTCGGGGCCACCTCATTCCCGGTGATCGAAAGACCGCTCTCGTTCCACCCGACGCTGATCCAGGGACCCACGCCGAGCGTGAAGATCGTGGGCTCGTCCTCGACGCGCCACTCGATCGCCACCACGTCCTTCTCATCCCCGAACGCGAGGTCGTTGTTGTGTGCGACCAGCAGATGGCCGTCCGCCGTTCGCGTTGCCGCAGCCGCGATGTCCGTGCAGCGCGCCGGGACGGCCTCCGGCGAAAAGGCACTCAGCTCGAGGACGGCCTCGGCGAAGAGGACGAGCGGATCCACCCCGGCGGCCTCGGCGGCCGCGTCCAGCTCTTCCACGATCGAGGGCAGGTACTTGACACTCGCCCCGCGGTAGCGGGTCACGAGCTCGCGGTCGAACTCAAGGCCCTCGGTCGCGCGCTGGATCGTCTCGCGTGTGGACTCTCCGATCGCGGCACCGGCCTGGGCATGAGAGCCCGCGGCGCGGATCAAGGGGATCACTGCAGCGACTCCTGGGGCTCGCGCCGTTCGGGAAGCGGCTTTTCGAGCAACTCGCGCACGTAGGCAACACACTCTCTCACAGCCGCGTCCAGCAGGGCGCGTCCCTTTTCCGCGGTGGCCTTGGTCGCGTCACCCTGCACGCCCGTACGGGAGAAGGACGACCACCACGGCATGATCTTCAGCGGCCCGTCCGACCAGTCCATCCACGAGTGCTCGCCGGCCGGGTAGCCCCGCTCGTCGACTGCCTTCTCCATGTCGACTGCATCCGGGTCGATTGCCAGGTACATGGACGTCTCCAGCTCGCATGCGTGCGCCATTCCGCCGCGCTCGGAGTCGCGCAGTTCTGCGATCAGGCGTGCGGCTTCGGGCCCGGAGGTGTGGAAGGCGGCCGCGGCGAACACGTCCGGGTGCTCGACCGCCACAAGCCTTGCCGCAGCCTCGACGAAGTTCTGGTTCGATCCGTGTCCGTTCAGGTAGAGCATGCGCTTGAAGCCGTGGCGCGCGAGGGAAGTGCCAACGTCGGTCAGGTAGCGCGTGAACGTGTCCCACGCGATCGTGATCGGGCCGGGAAAGTCCATGTGATGCGGGGAATAACCGTGGGGAATCGGCGGCAGGAGGAGGATCTCGTGCGGCGCCGCTTCCGCGGCGCGGCGGCAGATTTCGGCCGTCAGGCGCAGATCGGTGTCGATCGGGAGGTGGGGGCCGTGATCCTCGAGCGTCGCCACCGGGATCAAGCAGACCAGATCCTCGCCGGCGGCTTCCCTCACCTCAGGCCAGGTCAGGCGCTCGTAGAGGGTCGGAACGGTGCGCATTTCTGGCCTGCGATCCTACTCCCCGCCTAACACCCGGGCTTGCCCGAACGTCGTAGCTCTTACATACTCCCTGCCGGTCCGCCGTGGCGGCGGTCGCTTTTCGAAAGGAGAACACGTGAGGGGAAAGTTGTTCAAGTTTGCCCTCCTGCTCGTCGCAATCGTTGCCCTGGCCGCGGCGGGCTGTGGGGGCGGTGAAGAAGGAGCGGGTACAGGCACAGGCACGGGTGGAGGAACTGAAGGTGGCACGCTCGTGTTCGGCTCGTCCGCCGATCCAGTCGTGCTCGATTTCGCACTCATCTCCGACGGTGAGTCCTACCGGCCGATGCTCCAGATGTACGAGACGCTGATCAAGCTCAAGCCGGGCACGACGGAGCTCGAGCCTGGTCTGGCAAAGAGCTGGGAATCGAACGAAGACGGCACCGCGTGGACGTTCAAGCTGCAAGAAGGGGTCAAATTCCACGACGGCACGCCGTTCAACTCCGAGGCGGTCTGCGCCAACTTCGACCGTTGGTACAACTTCACCGGCTCCTTCCAGAGCGACAGCGCGACCTACTACTGGAAGTACGGTTTCGGTGGGGGTTTCGCGAAGCCGGAGGAGGGGTCGCCCGGTCCGGAGGAGAGCCTCTACAAGAGCTGCGAGGCGCCGGACCCGGCCACGGCCATCATCAACCTTACGCGGCCGTCGGCCACGATTCTCCAGGGCTTGACGCTGGGGCCGCTCTCGATCCAGAGCCCCACGGCCATGGAGAAATACAACGCCAACGAGGGCGAGATCACCGAGGACGGCACGTTCCGCTCTACGGGCACGTACGGCACCGAGCACCCGACCGGAACCGGCCCGTTCAAGTTCGAGTCCTGGACTCGGGAGGACAAGCTCGTTCTCGTCCGCAACGATGACTACTGGGGCGAGAAGGCGAAGCTGAGCAAGCTCATCTTCCGCCCGATCGCCGACAACGCTGCGAAGCTCCAGGCCCTGCAGACCGGCGAGATCGACGGGTACGACCTCGTCGAGCCGCAGGACATCCCGACGATCGAGGCTAACAAGGACCTGCAGATCCTCGACCGTCCCGCGTTCAACGTCGGGTACGTGGGCTTCAATATCTCCACGCCACCGCTCGACGACATCGAGGTGCGCAAAGCAATCGCCTACGGCCTTGACCGCCAGGCGGTGGTCGACAATTTCTACGCCGGCCGAGGCGAGGTGGCGAAGGAGTTCATGCCGCCAGAGCTCTTGGGATACGCGGATGACGTGACCGAGTATCCGTACGATCCCGAGAAGGCGAAGCAGATCCTCCAGGACGCCGGCTACACGCTGCCGGTCAAGATCGAGTTCTGGTACCCAAGCGACGTCACTCGCCCGTACATGCCGGATCCGAAGCGGAACTTCGAGGCCTTCCAGGCCAGCCTGGAGAAGTCCGGGTTCAAGGTGACGCCGAAGAGCGCTCCGTGGGATCCCGACTACCTCGGTCTCAACAACGAGGGCAAGCAGCCGATCTACCTGATCGGCTGGACGGGCGACTACGGCGATCCGGATAACTTCATCGGGACGTTCTTCCAGACCGACAACGCGCAGTTCGGGCTCGACAAGAGCCACGAGCTCGACGGGGTCCAGAAGATCCTCGACCAGGCCGAGGTCGAGACCGACGAAGCGACGCGGACCGAGCTCTACCAGGAGGCGAACCGGCAGATCATGGATCTGCTGCCGGGCGTCCCATACGCGCACAACAAGCCGGCGGTCGCCTTCAAGGCGACCGTCAAGGGCTACGTGCCGAGCCCGGTCGACAATCAGTACTTCGTAACCGTGTCCATCGAGAAGTAACGAAGAACGAGTGAGCTGGCGGGCGACGAGTCGAGATGCTCAGGTTCGTCGTCCGCCGCCTCCTCCTCCTCGTCCCGATCCTCCTCGGGCTCTCGCTCCTTGTCTTCCTCTGGATCAGGGCCCTACCGGGTAGCCCGGCGATCGCTCTGCTCGGCGAGCGGGCAACGCCTCAGTCGATAGCGCAGATCAACCGGCAGTACGGGCTCGACAAGCCGCTGCCAGTGCAGTACTGGCGCTATCTGAAAACAACCTCCCGCGGCAACTTCGGTGAATCGACCAAGTCCCGTCAGCCGGTCGTCGACGAGTTCAAGCGTCGGTTCCCCGCCACGGTCGAGCTTTCGGTCGCCGCCGGCCTCTTCTCGCTCATCTTCGGGATTCCGCTCGGCTTCTTCGCGGCCAAGCGCTACCAGGGCCTGCTCGACCACGCGAGCCTGGTCATCTCGCTCGTCGGGATATCCACGCCCATCTTCTTCCTCGCACTGATCCTCAAGTACATCTTCGCCGTGAGGCTGGGCTGGCTACCGAGCGTCGGGCGAATCTCGGTGCTCATAGAGCTCGATCATCCGACGAACTTCTACGTCCTCGATGCGATCCTCGCCGGCAATTGGGAGGCTTTCGTCGACACGATCAAGCACCTCATCCTGCCTGCGATCGCGCTCGGGTCGATCCCGCTCGCCATCATCGCGCGGATCACGCGGGCGGCGGTGCTCGACGTCCAGAACGAGGACTACGTGCGCACTGCGCGCGCGAAGGGGCTTCCGCCGATCACCGTCGACTACCGCCACGTCCTTCGCAACGCGATGCTCCCGATCTCGACCATCATCGGTCTGCAGGTCGGGCTGCTTCTTTCAGGCGCCGTTTTGACGGAGACGGTCTTCGCCTTCCCGGGGATCGGCTCCTGGCTGGTCGAAGGAATCAAGGCCCGCGATTACCCGGTCATTCAGACAGGCGTTCTCTTCGTTGCCGTCATCGTCGTCTTCGTCAATCTGCTCGTGGACATCTCCTACGGGCTCCTCAACCCGAAAATCAGGCTGAGCTGATGTCTGTCATCGAGCTGGAAGCCCGTGATGTCGCGATCGAGACCGCACCGAGCGGCCTCTGGAGCGACGCCTGGTATCGCCTGAAGCGGAACCCGGCGGCGATCACGGGCTTCGTGATCATGGCATTGGTCATCGTCATCGCGATCTTCGCGCCGCTCGTCGCCCCGTTCGGCCCCCGCGAGCAGAACCTGGCCGCCCTGCGGGGCGGGTGTTGCCCGGGTCCCTCCGCCGAGCACTGGTTCGGAGTCGACGAGCTCGGCCGCGACGAGCTCTCCCGCATCATCTTCGGAGCGCGCTACTCCCTCCTGATCGGCGTCGTTTCCGTCTCCGTCGGGTTTGTCTTCGGGAGCCTGCTCGGCGCCATCTCAGGCTTCTTCGGCGGCTTCGTCGACACACTCATCATGCGCATCACGGACATCTGGCTGACGATCCCCGGCTTCCTGATGGCGATCGGGATCGTGGCGATGCTCGGCCCCGGCCTGACGCAGATCATGATCGCGATCGGGGTGATCAACGTTCCCCTGTTCGCGCGCCTCCTGCGCGGAGCCGTGCTCGCGCAGCGGGAAAACGACTTCGTGCTCGCCGCGCGGTCGGTCGGCGTGCCCCGCTACCAGATCCTCGGCGCCCACATCCTCCCGAATGCGATCTCACCCGTGATCGTGCAGGGGACACTCGCGCTCGCCACCGCCATCATCGACGCTGCGGGCCTCGGCTTCCTCGGCCTCGGCCCGCAGGATCCGTCCACGCCCGAGTGGGGAACGATGCTGACCAACACGGTGCGGTTCCTCCAGACGGCTCCGCACCTGGCGATCATTCCGGGGGCCGCGATCGTGATCACCGCGATCAGCATCAACCTGATCGGGGATGGGCTCCGCGAGGCCCTCGACCCGAAGCTGCGAGGCCGCGGCTAGTGGCCAGGCCGGACCCGCTCCTCTCTGTCGAGAACCTCAAGGTCCAGTTCTGGACGCGCCGTGGAACCATCCACGCGGTCAACGGGATCTCCTTCGACATCGCGCCCGGCGAGACGCTGGGCATCGTGGGCGAGTCGGGTTGCGGGAAGAGCGTCACCTCCCTCGCCTTGATGGGCATCCTCCCGCGGGCCGGAAAGGTGACGAGCGGCACGGCCATGTTCGGCAACCGGGACCTCCTGCAGCTGTCCGACGCCCAGCTCCGCAAGATCCGCGGGCGCGAGATCGCGATGATCTTTCAGGATCCGATGACGAGCCTGAACCCGGTCCTGACGATCGGGCGGCAGATCCGCGAGGCCCTGGAGACCCACTTCGACATGGACAAGGCGCAGGCGAACAGGCGCGCGGCCGAGCTCATCGACCAGGTTGGAATCCCGAGCGCGAAGGCGCGCATCAAGGACTACCCGCACCAGTTCTCGGGCGGGATGCGCCAGCGCGCGATGATCGCCATGGCGCTCGCCTGCGAGCCGAAGCTCCTGATCGCGGACGAGCCGACGACGGCGCTCGACGTCACCATCCAGGCGCAGATCCTCAACCTCCTGCGCGAGCTCGTAGCCGGCCGCGACACGGCGCTCATCCTGATCACGCACGACCTCGGGGTCGTCGCCGGCAACTGCGAGCGCGTGAACGTGATGTACGGCGGCATGTTCATGGAGACCGGCACCGCCGAACAGATCTTCGCGCGCCCGCGCCATCCCTACACACTCGGCCTCCTCCAGTCGATCCCGCGCCTCGACGCCACGCGCAAGGAGCGCCTCCACCCGATCCCGGGCGCGCCGCGCGACATGCTCAGGCCGCCGAGCGCCTGCCCGTTCCAGCCGCGCTGCCGCTTCGAGGTCGAGCAGTCGCGGGAGGAAGTGCCTGAGCTCCGCCCGATCGAGCCCGGGCATATGGTCGCCTGCTTCAACCCGGTGCCCGTGGAGGAGTGGCAGAGGTCGAGAGCTGCCGCCGTCGGCGCATGACGAATTCCATGAGCACCAATGGGAACTTGGTGGAGGTCGAGAACCTGAAGGTCTGGTTCCCGATCAAGAGCGGCATCGTCCTCGACCGCCACATCGGCGACATCAAAGCCGTCGACGACGTGAGCTTCGAGATTCGCCGCGGCGAGACGCTCGGGCTCGTCGGCGAGTCCGGCTGCGGCAAGTCCACGGTCGGTCGCACGCTTCTGCGCCTCTATGAGCCGACCGCCGGCACGATCCGCTTCGACGGCCAGGACATCACGAACCTCGGCGAGCGTGAACTGCGCCCGCTGCGCCGCCGGATGCAGATGGTCTTCCAGGATCCGTTCGCCTCGCTCAACCCCCGGCATTCGGTCGGGCGCATCGTCGGCGAGCCGCTCCGCGTGCACCACCTCAGCAGGGGCAAGGGAGTGGGGAAGCGCGTGCGCGAGCTCCTCGAGATCGTCGGCCTCCCCGCCGACGCTGGCGGCCGCTACCCGCACGAGTTCTCGGGCGGCCAGCGCCAGCGCATCGGCCTCGCGCGCTCGCTCGCCCTGAACCCCGACTTCATCGTCTGCGACGAGCCGGTTTCGGCCCTCGACGTGTCGATCCAGGCTCAGATCATCAACCTGCTTGAAGGGCTCCAAACCGACTTCGACCTCACCTACCTCTTCATCGCGCACGACCTGGCCGTCGTCCGCCACATCTCCGACCGGATCGCCGTCATGTACCTCGGCTGGATCGTCGAGGTCTCGCCCGCGGAGGAGCTCTACGACAACCCGCTGCACCCGTACACGATCTCGCTCCTCTCGGCCGTGCCGATTCCCGACCCGTCTGTGGAGAGGGAGCGCGAGACGATCCTCCTCGCCGGCGACCTGCCGAGCCCCGCGAACCCGCCGGCGGGCTGCCGTTTCCATACCCGCTGCCCGTACGTGCAGCCGACGCGCTGTCGCGATGAAATCCCGCCGCTGCGGAAGCTCTCCAGCGGCCACGAGGCCGCCTGCCACTGGGCGGAGGACATCAAGGCGGGCAAGATCGAGCCCAAGCAGCAGGAAGCCGTCTTCGACCCAGGCGTGCTCGAGCCCGCCTGGGAGCCCCCGCCGGTCTAAGCACCGTGCAGACCGTCGACCTCCCGGTCGCGTTTCACTGGAGCGGGCGGCCGCTCGAGCGCTTCCGGCCTGGAAAGAGCAAATCCACTTGGGGCGGGGTGTACACGACCGCGGAGCCAAGTCAGTGGTGGACGCGTCGCTATCTCTACCGGCTCGACGGCCCCTTTCGCGTAGTTACGAGAGGGAGGGATTCGAGGACGCCTGGACGCGTTACTTCCCCTCTAGCCCCCCTCTGAGCCGGAACAACCGGAACAACCCGCATGAACAGAGCGATTGCGACCCATTTGAGAGCCGGAACAACACCCTGCTGCTCCGGCTCAAGAACAGCCCCCAAAGCCGCATGGACACAGCGATGTTCCAGATGTTCCGGCTGAGAAGCCCCAGGAAGGGCAAGGGGAGCTTGACCTAGGGACTGCTCCGCTCGATGAGATCCGCCGCCGAGCCGAAGCGGGGCTCCTGTGAGCGCGGTCTTTAAACAGCTAACGCTTGAGCCCCAATAAGCTGAGAAGCGACCGCTTCCGCTGCCGTTCCTGCTCTGTATCGGCTGTGCCAACAGAGACCCGGCTACCGATCCCCCCTGCGAGGTCTGCGGCGCCGATGATCGACGGAGGAGGGATCCCGTTCTAGGTGAGCGGCGAACCCCTCCCCGAGCTCCTGGACGCCAAGCACCTCACAACCGAGCTAGGCGTAACCCGAGCAGCAGCCGAGGCGATCATGCGCCAGCTTCCCGTCGTTCAGTTCGAGGGACTGCGAAAGGTGTATGTCCGCCGCGGTGATGTTCGCCGGCTACTCGAGGAGCGGACGTTTACCAAGGATCAAGTGACGGAATGACACAAGGGGGCCGGGACCCCATGACCGAGGGCCTACGGGAGACCCTCGGTGACCGAACTGCGGCAATCGGCCGGCCCGGCCCCAGCGATCCAGTGTGGACCACCCCAGTCCCGGTTTATCGTCGGCGACTTTGCGGCCGCAAGAAAAACGAGCGGGGCCGCGTCTTTATCAGTGGGGGCCGGAACGGCTCGCCTGGCCTGCGGCAGCCATGGCGGAGCCTCCACTCCGGGACAGAGTTCTTCCGGCCCCCCTCCATCTTCCTCCCCGAGGTGGGTCGACATCAACTCCGGCCGGTTTGCGCCGGTCCGGTCCGAGGAGTAGGTTGGGCTCATGCTTCGATTAGGGCGAAGCGTTCCTCTGGACTTGTTACGTTTGCGCGGCCGTCGGGCCGGCGCCCTAATCGCCGTGCCCGGCGGCTTTCTGCGCTGAGAGGAGTCGTCGATGCCTAGCGCATCGATCACGGCACGCAAGACCAAGAGAGGCGGGCGGCGTTATGCCGTTCGCTACCGCCTGGGCGGCCGAGCCTATCCGGTTCAGCACGGCGGCTTGTTCCCGACGATGAGAGGCCAGGGTCCGCCGTGACCTGATTGCCGGCGAGCTCGCGGCCGGCCGAAACCCGCAGGACCTTATGCGAACGCTGTCCGAGCAGCCGAAGGCAAGAACAATCGAGCAGGTATTCGAGGACTTCATCGCCAGCCGCGTCGACGTGGCTCCTGCCACCCTCGAGAACTACAAGACGCACCGAGAGACCGCCTAGTGGCGATTCTCGGCGCTAGCGACCCGCTCAGGGTCTCCTGGCAGGACGTTCAAGAGGCGATTGGGAAACTGTCGGACCTCTCCCCCGCTCAGCGCGGATCTACGTCGGGACGCTGCGCCAGGTGCTCGACTTCGCTGGCTGCGATCCAAACCCGGCCAAGGACAAGCGTGTGAAGCTACCCCGCCACGAAGCGACCATCCCCGATCCACCGAGCGTGTCCGCGGTGGCCGCGATCGTCGCCAACGCTCCCCGAAGGGCGCCTTGCCCTGCGGGTTCTCGAGCAGACGGGAATGAGGGCCGGCGAGCTCGACAAGCTCGAATGGGCGGACGTAGATCAAGCCAACTCCCGCTTTTCGCATCCGGGCACTCCTAGTTCACGGACGCGGGAAACGGCCAGGCCTCAGCGGGCTGGCCATTTTCTTTCCGGGACTTGATGGGTGCCACCCTTGTTCGTGCAGGTGGTGGCCGGGTCTGCCGTTGCCGACAGCGTAATGAGCACGTCCCCGTTCCCTAGTCCGGTGAGGGAGCCGGTCGAGTTCAGGACGAGGCCCTGGTCGGTGAAGCTGGGGGCGGGCTTCTTGAAGTGGACGTTCGCAGCCGAGGCAGCGGTGGCTGTGACCGCCACCGTCAGGACGACCGCGAGTGCGACGATTACTCGTTTCATACGAAGATCTCCTCTTCTTCCGCAGGTGTACCGCAGGATGAGTTTGGGCCTTTGTCACCTCCTTGGGTGAACGCCACTCGGCCCGAGGGATGCTGCGGCAATGGAGGGGCGCCGCATCAGCATCTCCGTAGCTGCACGAGCCTATGCGTAATGTCAAAGGCTTAGGGAAAACGATCTGGAAACGGACGGGAGAAGACTTGGTGAAACCCTCCGGGCTCCCAGCGCTGAGCAGGCGCAGCGAGAGATCGACATTTACCTCAAGACGTGGCAGGCAATGCACCCCGGCTCTTACGGCCGGATCGTCAGCGAGGGGCGCGCAGACGCGCCGACATAGGCCTAGTAGGCGTCCTGGTGTGGTCTCCGTGTGGTCGCGGGCACCATGGCCAGGGCAAAACTCCTGCTAATAGGGCCCTAGTGTCATTCGGCGAAGCACGCGTCAGCCGATCGCAGCGCAGCGCAGATCGAGATTTCCGCGCTCTCTTGCGAGAGCTCCGGCCGGCGCTCGGCCTGCCTCGGGGATTTCCGTGGCGACGCGCGCCGCGTAAATTGAATGAGCTTGAAAGTCTGCGGGCGCTGATCCACCGTCATCTCGAGGCGAACGGGTTTGAGGGCGTCTGGCTTGGCAACGAAATCATCCTCTGGTGTTTTCCGCGCCTGGTGCCGCGGCTGATCGGGACTGGTTGCAGGCACTGGCGGCCGCCGCTGCTTGGCGGAGCGGCGAGTTGCACCGCCGCCTGCGCGCCGGTACGCGCAGAGCCGCCGCGACGATGCCGAGCAGGCCACGCAGCTTCTCGGCGGGGAACCGGTCAGCTTCGGAAAGACGCGAGATGGGTGGAGCCGGATCCGGACGGCCTACGACTATGCCGGATGGGTCCGCGAGGAAGTGCTCGGTCCCGCCGAGCCACGCCAGTGGCTCACCCACCCGTGACGGCGACGTTCGACGAGGCACGCGCCTACCGTGGCGCCCCCTACGAGTAGGGCGGCATGACCGCGGAGGGCATCGATTGTTCAGGACTTATCCACATGTCTTTCCGCAGGCTCGGTGTTCTCGTGCCCCGCGATTCATGGCAACAGCAGGGAGCCGGCACCGAAATAGCCGAACACGAGCTACGGCCGGGCGATCTCGTCTGCTACGAGGGCCACACCGCCTTCTGGATCGCTCCGGGGCGGATCCTGCACGCGATCGGGCGCGCCGGCGTCACTCGCGTGCTCGAGGAGCCCGAGCCGCGTGAGCTTCGCACAAGTTTTCGTAGTTACCGGCGTCTTGTAACGGAATGAACGGTCACAAGCCTCCCTCGAACGAGGGTGAGGAACCCCTTGCAAACGGGCGATATTGCGTGCAATGGACGCCGCCGAGCGTAAAGACATCCTGAGCCGATATCTGGACCACGCGCGTCGCTTCGACGAAGCGGCCGCACGCCACACCGCCGGCGGGCCGGAGGCCGAGGTCATCGCGCTTCAGCCGCCGCTGCGCGAGCTCGAGCAAGAGCCGACCATGCGCGAGATCGAGGTTCTCCAGCTCATCTCCGACGGCCTAGTGAACCGGGAGATCGGCCAGAGGCTCTACCTCTCCGAAGAGACCGTGAAGTCGCACGTACGCCACCTGCTCGCCAAGCTCCAGGCCCGCAGCAGGGCGCACGCGGTCGCAATCGGGTTCAGGCGCAACCTGATCGCCTAGCGATCAGGTTCTTTCCACACCGCCCACAGCCTGTTGATAGATCCCTCAACAGAGGGATGTCTCTTGCTGTGGAAAACCTAAGACTTTGTGAGGTTTACCAGCTCTTACCGGAGCGAATACCTGCCCCGAGTGCAAGCGCAAGGAGGCTCACAACGCGAGTTTCCCAGTGCAGCAACACGTCCACCTCTCAGAACGGGGGATAACGGCTCGGGAAGTTTATACCCCTTTTGGGGGAGGTTTCAAGAGATCGTGACACTTAGCTACAAACTTGTAACCAGGCGAAGCTACGGCCCTTGGGGAGGGCTTCAATGGTTCGCGACCTCCCTAACGCTGATGGCGTTTGCTCTCGCGGCGGCTCTCGTGTACTCAGATAGAGCCCTCGGGGCGCCAATGTGGATCGTCGCTGCGCTTTGCGCGGTTGCGCTGCTTGCCGAGAGGCAGAGCGTTCACATCACCGCGACCACGCAGATGTCAGTCTCTGCGCTGCCAATTCTTTTCGCCGCTGTGGTGTATGGGCCTCTCCCTGCGATGATCGTGGCGGCGTCGGCCCTCATGCTCGACTGCGGCCGCCCCTATACGCGGTGGGTGATTTGGACCTTCTCTCGGTCACTCGTCGGGGGGCTGGCAGGTGTGTCAGCGAGCCTACTCATAACCGAGGAGACATCTTTCGGCGGCCTGGTGGTCGCCGTAGCTGCCGCGTCAATCACTGAGGCAGTCGGCGACATCACGTTGAACGCGGTCACGATCGCGCTCAGGCGAAGCGGCTCGTTTAGAGACACCGCTCACGCAATGGCCAGGCTCATGCTGAGCACTGTCCCGCTGTATACGCCGGTCATTGCAGCGCTCGCTTATTCGTATCGCGAGCTCTCGCCGTGGACTGTTCTGTTGTTCTTTGTTCCCGCGTTGGCTGCTCAGCGGCTCTTGACCATGTATCAAGAGCAAGCGCGCCTCGTGGCGGACTTGGGCGTAGTCAACCACCGACTGGAACGGGCAAGCCTGTCGTTTGCCGGTGCGCTCGTGGCTGCTCTCGACGCGAGGGATCAATACACGGCCGGACATTCGGCCGTTGTAGCCGTTTACGCCCGAGATATCGCTGAACGACTACAGCTCAGTGAAGAGGAACAGCAACTTTCACATCTTTGCGGTCTTCTTCATGACATCGGCAAAGTGGGCTTGCCAGCTGGCCTGCTCGAGAAACCAGGCGCGCTCACGCTGGAAGAGCGGCGCCGAATGGAGGAGCACGCGGCGATTGGCGAGCGGATTCTGTCGAAGGTCGAAGACTACGCGGAGATTGCGAAAATCGTTCGGCACCATCACGAGAGGATGGACGGGAATGGCTATCCTGACGGCCTCAGCGGGGGAGATATCCCGATTATTTCCCGCATCATCGGTGTAGCGGATGCCTACAACGCGATGACCTCAGGTCGGCCTTACCGAGACGCGATGCCGAGCCGAGTCGCACGTCTCCGACTGGCACAAGCAGTCGGAAGCCAGTTCGACACGACCGTAGTTGCCGCCTTCGAGGCCATCCTGGCGCAAGCGAGCGACTCTTATCTCGCCGGGGCACGGGCAGACTTCGGGCTCGAGGCCCAACGTCATCCAGCCCTAGCCACACAAATCGCAGTGGCTTTCGCCTAATCCCAGCTGCCCAGCCGGCTTTGCGCTTGAATGGCAGCCTGGAGCCGGGTCTTCGCTCCGAGCTTCTTGAGAATGTGTTGGACGTGGACCTTTGCCGTGCTTAGGCTGATGAAAAGTCGCTCGGCAATCTCAGCGTTCGATAGCCCGGCCGCTAGCAACGCTAGGACTTCCTGTTCACGTGGCGTGAGCGGTACCTCGAGGCCACGGCCCGCGCTTGCGGTCCTGCGAGGCCCGAAACTGGCAGCCGCTTGATCATTCGCACGTTTCATTACGCTGGCAGTATTTGAGGCCGAGGCACCTTCCTGCGGTAGCAACTCGAGGATAGGAGGATGCGCACGATAGGCGAGCACGAGGGCATCCTCAAAGGTGGCGTCCGCGACGTCAGCAGCAAGTCGCGACCCTTCCCGACGCGCCTTGTCGCTATCTGCGGCCTGCATGACGATGAGGTCTGCAAATCCGGAGAAAAAGCGTGCTTCGATCGCGGTTGTCAGGTCCCGCGCCGCCTGAGCCCATGACGTGGCTAGGGATCGGTCGCCGGCGGCCGCCGCCGCGAGGGCAAGCACCCCGAGATATTCTCCTTGCGCGGCCGGAACGGGTATCTGAGTGGCGAAGTTCGGACTGTGACCCTCTAAGGCTTCGTGCGGTTTGCCCCGGGCAAGGGCCACTCGCATAGACGTGATTTCAACCGCACACCGCAGGTAGTGGTTGTTCTGTTCGTCTGCGACGGCATCTAATTCCCGAAGGGACTGATGAGCAGCCTTAAAGACACGTAGTCCAGCCTGAGCAAGGGCAAGCGTAGCGAGGCAGTAACCCTTAGCGAAGTCGAAGCCCAGCTGCCTGCACTCGTTGAGCGCCCTACTAGCGAGTGCAGCACCGCGCTCGTAATCCGCGTGTGCGACACAGAGATAACTCCCGTTCGCAAACAGAGTGGTGCGAGCCATGGGATCTGTCGCGTGGGACGCAAGTGGGATAAGCGGAGACGATGCTTCCCAGAGGCCAGCGAACGATCCCTGGCGAGCACCTGCTGCTTGCCGGCCGACCGCGACTCGTAGACGCGCGTCGAGGTCATTGTCTTGGGAGGCCATTGTCTCGAGCTCAGCTAGATGCTGTTCGGCGTCCGCCAGCCCGAGTTCGTTCTCAGTCATAAACAAACCCCACAACGCGTGCTTAAGATCCTCGGCATCGTTGGCGAATTCCTTCGCTCGACGGTGAAATTGAACGGCTTGTTGGCTTCCCGATCCGAGATAAAGGGCTTGACCGGCAAGGAAATAAGCGCGAGAGATGTATTGATCTTCGGAAGTCAGCCGACTCGCAAGTTCCTTTGCGATCGCCGCGGCGTCGGAGAGTTGACCCTTGCGGATCAGGATCTCGACTCTCGCGAGAATGGCGCCCGGGGTGCGGATCGCTGCAGGGCCGCATTCGTGAAGCCACCGCTCCAACGTCTCGATTCGACCCGACGCGAGCATGTTCGCGGTGGCGTCAACGAGGATTTCCACGGCGAGATCCGGTTGCTGCACTTGGAATGCGAGGTCAAACGCGTCTTCCCAGCATTCGGTTTCGCGGGAATCCGAAATTGCCCGCCCCGTGAGCTCAAAATAAGTCTCAGGAGTGGATGTTTCCAACCTTTGCCGCAGGAACGAGCGCAGCAGCGGATGGAAGCGAAGCTGCTCGCCCGCCGGGTGTAGGAGGCCCTCCTCAACCAGGCCCGCTAGGGTCGGCTCGGGGTCCTCGATGCCAAGAACCTCGCGAGCGATTCGGGCGTCGACCGTGGCCGGGACCGAAGCGAGCAGCATGAACCGCTGGACTTCGGGCGCCTCTCGACGGACTACTTCCTCGGCGAAGTAGCGGTACAGCGCCTCGGAGACTCGCTCGCCGGGAATTTCGCGAGAAGCGGTCAACGCGGCCAGGCCGATCAGCGCAGGCCAACCCTCGGCTTGAGTAACGAGAGCACGAACGGATTCGCTGGACCGATCGTCCCCCAGCACGCGCCCGGCTTCTTCAGCGTTCATGGCGAGCTGGTCACGTCCGATTTCGGCAATCTCGCCGTAGAGGATTCGCCTTGCCGAGGCCCATCGAGGACGGCGACGACTCGTCACCAGCACTCGCAGCTGCGGAGCGAGCGTGAGCAGCCAATCGAAGAAATCCTCGACCGGGGCGGAATCCGCGACGAGGTGGTAGTCGTCGATAACGAGAAGCGCGCTCTCTGGCCATTCCGCGAGATCCTCGGCCAGTAGCTCCGCCAACGGCCGTGCCGCGCGCTCAGGAGTGTCCGCCACACGCAGGCGTTGCTTGAGTCGGTCGCCTGCGCCTGGCAGAAGGGAGCTAACCAGGTCAGCCAGGCCCGCGGAAAACGCGGCGACGTCGGCGGAAGCACTTGTCGCGCGGTACCAGAACACGTCCTCGCGGCCCTGGAGCCATTCGGTGGCCAAGGTCGTCTTGCCGTAACCGGCCGGACCGGTGATGACGATCGCCTGCGCGCGGCTCTCGTCCAACAGTCGCGTGAGTCGAGGCCGCCGCGCATGCCGCCGGAACAGCGGTAGGTGAACCGTTTCGACTGCGGGTTGCATCTCCCCTTGCCCTCCGCGCCCGGGTCCCTGACCTTAGCGCGATATGCCGCAAAGTTCCATCGTCCGAAAGCGACCAGGAAGGCTGATCGACTAGCTAATACCGGCGAGCGCCGACGTACGTCGAGCCGTACCAGCCCTCGCCGAGGCTCGAGATCTTGACCACGTCGCCCGTGTGGGGCGCGTGGACGAAGCGGCCGCTGCCGATGTAGATCCCGACGTGCGAGGCGCCGTTGAAGAAGACCGCATCCCCCGGCTGGAGCGCGCTGCGCGGCACGAAGCGGCCGAGGCGGAACTGCATGTACGAGCTGTGCGGCAGGTACACGCCGACCTTGGCGAAGACGTACACGAGGAAGCCGGAGCAGTCGAAGCCCGAGGGTGAGGCGCCGCCCCAGCGGTAGGGGACGCCGAGGTAGCGAAGCGCAATCCCCACGACGCCTCCGTGCGTGGAAGGCGGCGGGCTCGCGGGCGGCGGGCTCGGCGAGGGGGAGGGCGCCGGCGGCGGCGGGTCGCTCGGCGGGGGCGGCGACTGCTGCTGGCCCGAGGTCTGCGTCTGGGTGGAGCGAAGCTGCGCGCGGGCCTCGCGCGCGAGCGTCTCCTGCCGTGCTTGCTCGGCCGCCTGGAGCTTGGAGATCTCGTCCTTGATCGACGCGAGCAGCGTCTGGCGCTCTGCGAGCTGTCCCTCGATCGCCGACCGGCGGGCGGCGCGCTGGGCGACGATCGTGCGCTGCCGCGCCTGGGCCTGCACGAGGTGCCCCTGGCGGGTGCGCACTTCGTTCCGGAAGCGCGTCACGTCCTCCGCGATGCGGACGTCGTCCTTGGAGATGCGGTTGACCGAGTCGATGCGCTCGATCAGGTCTCCGAAGCTCGAGGCTCCTAGGAGGACAGCGAGTGCGTCGGGCTCCTGCGAGGTGTAGAGCGCGAGCACCCGGTTGGCGACGCGCTTGTGCGCTGCGGCCAGGTTGGCGCGCGCGGTGACGAGGCGCTTCTGGTTCGCGGCCAGATCCCGGTTGATCGTCTCGAGCTGAACGGTCGCGCCGTTGTAGGCCTCGACGGCCCGGTCGAGCTCCATGTCGATCACGTCGATCTCGGCGAGCACGCGCTCCGCCTTGGCGCGCTTGGAGGAGATCTGTCCCGGCTCGGCCGGGGAAACGGCGACCACCGCGAGGGCGGCGGCCAGCACGGCGATGAAGGACAGGCCGGTACGCATGGCGGGGGCTTCTCTCTCGGGAGAAGGGCGAGGAGCCTAACCCAGTCCTACTTCGCCGGGGCAGGGTCGACCCCTGCGCTCAGAGCCGGCGGGCGCCGTAGTAAGTCCTCCGGTACGAGGATTCGGACAGGCGCGAGATCTTGACGACGTCGCCCGAATGCGGCGAATGCACGAAACGTCCCCGCTCGATGTAGATCCCCGCGTGGGAGAGGCCGTTGAAGAAGACCAGGTCGCCGGGCTGAAGGTCGTTCCGCGCTACCGGACGGCCGACGCCCCAGAGCATGGCGCTGTTGTGGGGCAAGCGGATCCCGATGCGGCCGTAGACGTACATGACGAACCCGGAGCAGTCGAAGCCGCCTGGGCTGGAGCCCGCCCAGCGGTACGGGGTGCCGAGGTAGCGGAGCGCGATGGCAACGACGCGCGGGCGTCCCACCGGCTTGGGCTCGACGTCTTGCGCCGCCTCGGTCAGGAGCGTGTGCTCGACCAGGGGCGTGGGGAACTCCTTCGCCTCGGTCGAGCTGAGGCGCGCGGACTCGGTTGCGGCGGTAGCCGGAAACGCGCAAGACAGCAGGACCAGCGCGAGGAGGGGGCGTCCGAAGCGCATAGTGAAGGTTCCGCCACGCAGGGGCGCGGGAACCTGAGCAGCTTACTTCGGCGCTGGGCTGTGTGGTCTCAACCCCTCGATCGGCATTGCGACATTTGCCGCTTTCTAGCGCTTTTCTTCTTCGAGCTCTTTCTTGGCGCCGCCGGCGTCGAGCTCGCCCTTTAGGCGCTCGAGCTCCTGGTCGACCTGCTGGGAGGCAGAGACCTTCGCCAGCTCGCGGTCGAGATTGCTGCCGGTGCTGGTGTAGTCCTCGAGTGTGCCGGATTCGACCAACTCGTCTACCGCGGCGGCGCGCGCCTGCATCTCCTCGGTCTTGTCCTGGGCCCGCTCGATCGCGAGACCCGTGTCGGCCATCTCGTCGCCGATTCCGGTGGCCGCCTCGCCGATCTTCACCTGGGCCTCGGCGGCCGAGTACTGCGCCTTGATCGTCTCCTTCTGCGTCCGGAAGGCCTCGACCTTGGCGGCGAGCCGCTTCTCGCTCTCCGAGAGCTTGTCCTGCTGCTGCTCGAGGTCGGCGATCTGGCCGTCGAGCCCCTGGAGCTGCTGCTGCGCGAAGGCCTTCCGCTCGAGGGCCGCCCGGGCCAGATCCTCGCGACCGGCGGAGAGGGCCTGGCGGGCCTGCTCGTCGAGCTTGGGCATCTCGATCTCGAGCTTCGACGTCTGGAGCTCGAGCCGCTTCTTCGCCGTGACGACGTCGGCGATCCCCTTCTTGACCTTCTGCAGCATCTCCCGCTGGCGCTCGTAGGAGTAGTCGAGCGTCACGGAGGGATCCTCGGCGCGGTTGAGTAGCTTCGAGTACCACGCGCGGATGACGTTCGAGGTGCGGCTCATCAGACCCATCAGTTCCTCCTGGAATCGGTCGCGTTGGCATCCTACCCTCCGCGTGATCGTCGAACGGAGCATGGATCCCTCGTGGCTCTCGAATGCCTACCTCGTCGCCGACAAGGCGGGCGGGTCGGGCTTCTTCGTGGATAGCGGAGCTCCCCTGGCGCCTTTGATCGAGGCTGCGGAGCGCCTCGACGTACAGGTCACGCACCTTCTGACGACGCACGGCCACTCGGACCACATTGCGAACCACGGCGAGATCGAGCGCCGCTTTGGGGCCACGGTCCTCGCTGATCAAGCCGAGGCCGTCGAAGGTGCAGAGCCGCTCTCCCACGGGAACATCGTCGAGACCGGAGACCTGCGCGTCGAGACGTTGCGCACGCCGGGCCATAGCCCCGGCGGCCTCTCCTTCGTCGTGAACGGCGAGGCCTGCTTCACGGGCGACACGCTCTTCAAGGACTCGGTCGGCGGCACGCGGGACCACTTCGACGACGTGCGCCGGTCGGTGATGGACGTCCTCATGGGCCTCCCGCACGAGATGCGCGTGTATCCGGGACACACGGACGAGACGACGATCGGGCGGGAGTGGGAGGAGAATCCGTTCGTGCGCGTCTGGCGGGGAGTCGATCCGGAGGGCAAGGAGCGCTGCCACGTCTCTGGGGAGGAGGCGACTCTCGTCGTTTGGTCGCCGGACTACGACGGCGGCGGCAAGGCCTGGGTTCGCTTTCGGGACGGGCGCGACGCCATCGTCGGCGGCTCACGGGTGGAGCGGCGCTGACCTACATCGTCCCGGAGGGCATCGAGGGGTACGCCGAGGCGCACACGACGCCGCCCTCGGAGCTGCTCCAGCGGCTGGCCGAAGAGACCCGGGCGACTCTCCGCTCGCCGCAGATGCTCACAGGGACGATCGAGGGTCGCTTCCTCGAGTTCCTGGTCTACGCGACGGGGGCGAGGCGCGTTCTGGAGCTCGGGACGTATAGCGGCTACTCGTCGATTTCGATGGCGGCTGTGCTGCCGGCGGACGGGCACATCGATACCTGCGAGGTCAACGAGCAGCACGCGGAGGTCGCGCGCCGCTACATCGAGGAGGCGGGCCTCTCCGACCGCATCACGATCCACCTGGGGCCCGCCCTGGAGACGATCGCGCGCCTCGAAGGCGAGTTCGACTTCGTCTTCATCGATGCGGACAAGGAGAACTACGTCAATTACTACGAGGCCGTGCTGCCACGACTGACCGGGCGCGGCCTGATCGCCGCCGACAACACGCTCTGGAGCGGGCGCGTCCTCGACGAGTCGGACGCTTCCGAGGCAACGCTCGCGATCCGCGCCTTTAACGAGCACGTCCGCAGCGACCAGCGCGTCGTCAGCGTGATGCTGACGGTGCGCGACGGCGTCACGCTGATTCGCCCCGCGTAGAAGGTCTAACGCCATGAGCCGTCGGGGTGTTGGCAACGGACCGCTGGCGTCTCTGTCGATAATGACCACGTGTCGTCGGACGCCGAGGACGAACCGCGGGTCTTCAGGGTTGGAGGGGTCTCCTACCTCCGGATTCCTGCCGAGGACCCAGGCAGGTCAGCGGCCTTCTATGAGTCTGTCTTCGGCTGGAACCTGCGCGGCGATCCCGGCGATCCGAGCTTCGAGGATGGCACCGGGCATGTCATCGGCCACTTCATGGCGGACCTGCCGGTTGCCGGCGAGGCCGGCGTGCGACCGTACATCTTTGTCGAGCATGTCGACGAAACGCTCGACAGGGTCGTTGCTTACGGCGGCGAGGTTGTCACAGCGCCGTATCCGGAAGGCGACCTGTGGGTAGCCACGTTCCGCGACCCGCCAGGGAACGTGCTCGGCGTGTGGCAACGCGGTTCACGCGACTTGGCTGAATGAGCTCTGCAGGCGCCGCCAAAAGCTGACGCAACAGGCGAGGGCGAAACCCTCCTAAGGAATCACCGCGGCCTTGATCAGGTCGGGGGGCGGATCCTCGAGCAGCGCTGGGACCTCTTCGAGCCCGATCTGGTGGGTGACCAGGCGCTCCCACGGGTGCGCGCCGCTGGCGAGGAAGGCGAGGGCCGCTCGGACGGTTCTCGGCGTGTGGTGGAGGGAGCCGCGAAGCATCAGCTCCTCGATGACGACGTCGGCGTTGCGGCCATTGCCTCGCGCGGCGCCGAAGTCCGTCGCCAGCTCGCGGCGCTCGGGTCGGCCGTCGACCGCGACGACGTTGGCCCCCGCGTCCTTCGCGGCTGCGCAGAGCATGAAGCCGATAGGGCCGAGGCCCGCGACTGCGACGGTCTGGCCGGCCTCGATCCCCGCGCGCTCCACCTCGTGCAGGCAGCCGGCGAGCGGCTCGATCAGCGCGGCGACCTCGGAGGCGAGGCCGGGCGGGACGGGGAGGAGATTGCGCTCGGCTATGTGCGCGGGGACGAGCACGTACTCGGCGAAGGCACCGTTCGGGAGCGAGCTGGCCGCCACGACCCGCTCCCCGAAGCCCACGGCCACGCCGCAGAACTCGTTTCCGAAGGGACTCGGGAGCTCGCCGGGCAGGAGTGGCGCATCCGTGCCGTCCGCGAGGGCGACCTCGACCTGGACGAGCACGTCGCCGGGACCCGGCTCCGGCCGCGGCACGTCTTCGAGCCGCACGTCTCCGGGCCCGTAGAAGAGGAGCGACCTCACGGTGCGAAGTGACCGATGGCGCGCATCTGACTATCGTAGGCAGGTCGAGAAAGGAGCCCTCATGGCGGTGAAGCTCTATCGCTGCAAGAACCTCTGGGTGAAGACGCCGGGTCATCCCTGCTGGCGCGTGCAGAAGGCGCTCGATGAGCAGGGGATCGAGTACGAGGTCGTCCCCGGGCCGTGGCCGGGCCGCGGTCAGCGGGGCGAGATCGAGCAGCTCAGCGGCCAGACCAAGTACCCCGTGATCCAGTTCGAGAACGGGTCGGTGTACCGGGAGGAGTCCAAAGACATGGCCGAAACGATCATGGCCGGAAGGCTTTTCGAGAAGCAGGGCGCGGGCCAGCCGGCCGCCTGACCGGCGCTACACTGAGACCCGCGCGGGGCTATAGCTCAGATGGGAGAGCGCCTGGATCGCACCCAGGAGGTCGCCGGTTCGAGTCCGGCTAGCTCCATGAAAGACCTGCAAACGCAGGTCTTTTGTCTTCTGGAGTGAATACGATGAGCGCCTGGAAGGTCAAGGCCATGGTTGGCGCCGGATCGGCGATAGAAGTCGGTTTCTCCTGCAATGTCCAGGCTGTCCAACTCCTTCCTGGCTCGACGCGGCCGCGCGGAATGTTGCGGGAGCCACGGGACGCCGGGAATGAAGCCACAGCACCGATTGCGGATCCGCCGGTAGCGCAGACCTTGTTCCGCGGCGGCCGACCGCGGTGATAGCCGGGCAGCAGGGCTACCCCTGATGCGGGCGGGAGCGTCGCGTGCGACGATTTCCCCCTGTGGCGGCGACCGTCTTGATCGTCGACGACCACGCGGGCTTCCGCTCTTTCGCCCGCGCGCTGCTCGAAGCCGAGGGGTACGACGTCGTCGGCGAGGCGACGGACGGGGCATCGGCGCTCGCGGCGGCGCGGGCGCTCGCGCCGGAGCTCGTACTTCTGGACGTGGCATTGCCGGACATGGACGGCTTCGCGGTCTGCGACGCGTTGCTGCACGACGACGCCGGCCCGGCCGTGATTCTGACGTCCAGCCGCGACGTCTCCTCGTACCGTCGGCGACTGGAGCGAAGTCGGGCCCGCGGGTTCATTCCGAAGAGCGAGCTCTCCGGCCGGGTGCTCGCCGCGCTCGCGGGCGGGTAGCCGCCATGCGGGTGCTTCGGCTGGCGCTGCTCCCGGGCGCGGTCGGGCTCGCCGTCGCGGCCGAGTGGGTGGCGTACGAAGCGGGGGATCTCGCGCTCGTGGTGGCCGACGGGGTCGTCGGGGTCGTCCTCGTGACATGCGGGGTCGTCGCCTGGGAGCGCCGCTCGGTGAGCCGCGTCGGGCCGCTGATGGCACTCGCCGGCTTCGCCTGGTTCGCCGGAAACTTCGGGCAGGGCGCGCTCTACCTCCACCGCGGGCCGCTCGTCCACCTCCACATCTCCTATCCGACGGGGCGTCTCAGACGACGGCTCGCACAAGCGACCGTCGCCGCCGCCTACATCGACGCGGCGATCGAGCCGATCGCGCGGAACGACGTCGTGACGCTCATCCTGGCCGCGCTCGTCGCGACTGCGGCCGCCGACGTCTTCCTCCGCGCTTCGGGTACCGCGCGCCGGGCAGGCACCCCGGCTCTCGCGGCGGCGCTCGCGTTCGCGTGCGTGCTCGGGCTCGGCGCGGTCCAGCGGCTCGCTGGCTGGGATGCCGACCGAGAGGTGCTGTGGGCCTACGACATCGTGATCGCGTGCCTCGCCGTCGTGCTCCTCGTCGATCTGCTCCGTGGGCGCTGGGCCGAGGCCGTTGTCGCCGACCTCGTCGTCGACCTCGGGAAGCGGGCCGACACGCGGACTCTGCGGGACGAGCTTGGGCGGGCGCTGGGCGATCGCTCCCTCGTCCTCGGCTACTGGCTGCCGGAGGAAGGGCGTTACGTCGACGACGCCGGTCGCCCAGTCGAGCTCCCGGAACCCGGAGCCGGGCGAGCGGTGACGCCGATCGCGCACGACGGGGAGCCGGTCGCCATGCTCGTTCACGACGCGTCAGTCCTTGAAGAACCCACCCTGGTGGACGCGGTCGCCTCAGCCGCCAGACTCGCAGTGTCGAACGCCCGGCTTCAGGCACAGGTGCGGGCGCGAGTCCTCGAGCTCGCCGCCTCACGCCGCCGGATCGTCGAGGCCGCGGACGCCCAGCGCCGCCGCCTCGAGCGGGAGCTGCGCGACGGCGCCGAGCACCGCCTCGCTTTCATCGCAGGGCTTATCGCGGAGGCGCGAGCGGGCGCAAACGGCCCGGCCGAGGCCATGCTCACCGACGTCGAGGAGGAGGTGCGAGGCGCCCGGGCAGCGCTCCATGACTTCGCTCAGGGCATTCACCCAAGCTCGCTCACCGAGGGAGGCCTCGCCGCCGCGCTCCCCGCGCTCACGATCCGGGCTGGCTTCCCCGTCGAGCTAGCGGTGGCGGTCGGCCGCTTGGCCCCGACCATCGAGGCGGCCGTCTACTTCCTCTGCTCCGAAGCGCTTGCGAACGCGGCGAAGTACGCCGGTGCGGCGCGTATGACGATCGACGTCGCCGAGTCGAATGGGTCGGTGCTCGTGGCGATCGCCGACGATGGCATCGGAGGCGCGGACGCGAGCCGGGGCTCGGGCCTGCGCGGCCTCGCCGACCGTGTGGAAGCCCTCGGCGGGCAGCTTTCCGTCCGGAGCCCGATGGGCGGCGGCACCCGGCTGGACGCAACGATTCCCACTGACGTACACGTGTAGGGGCGGGTCATGACCCGCCCCTACTTTGGGGGGGACGACGCACGTGCCTTCGTCCAGCGGTCGGAGGGCGCCTTCCCCCGCGTGATCTCGAAGCGACCGCCGTCGAGCGCCCAGCGGAACGCGCCGTAGTTCTCGACGTAGGTGTCGTCCTGACCAGCCGGCCCCGGTCGAGCAGATCGCCGGGGCCGGCTGGAAAGGGACCAGTTGAATCCTCAGTCGGTCTTGACCCAGGGATGCGACGCCAAGACGACGGTCTCGCCTTCGGCATTGCCTCCGCAGCAGTCGATGTCTGTGAACGTGAGCGTCTCGCCATCCAGCGACCAGCGGGCGGTGATTGTGTAGTCCGAGCCGATATGGATCTCGATCTGGTCGCGGAACACGGTGTAGCGCCCCTCCTCGCCGTCGCCGTTCGGCCCGAGAAGGGTCCACTCACCGGCATCGAAGATCATCCTGTATACGCCAGGGACAGCCCCCTCCTCCTCGGAGACCCCTGACTTCAGCCAGTCGGCCTTCGTCATCTGTCGCCAGTCGGCCTTCGCCAGCGTCGTCTCGTAGGTGCCGTCCGGGATCGGCGACGCCGTGGCCGGGGGCTCGGTGGAGGTACAGGCAGGTGCCTCCGCCGAAGCTCCGATCTCCGTCTTGAGGTTGGCGATGGCGTCGATCGCGGATCGTGTTTCAGGGTCGGCCGTGAGCTCCGCGTACACGGGCTCGAGGGCGCTGCGAAGCGCTGCGAGCTCGCTCTCGGAGGCGACGGCGAACGACAGGCCCCGGCGGCAGAGCTCGCTGCTCGCCTCCTCGTCCTCGGCGCGCGCCGCTGCGAGCGCCTCGGGAACCGCGGCGGTGGCCGCCTCACGGAGCACGGCCTGCTGCTTCGGGGTGAGCGACGCGAAGACCTCCTTGCCGACGAAGATCACCAGCGGGCGGGGCCAGAGATTCACGTTGGCACCCACGTACTTCGCGGCCTTGTTGTACCGGTTGCCCCAGATCGCGCCGAGGTGCTGCTCTGTCGCGTCCAGACCCTCGAGAGAGCCCCCCGCGGGCAGCGCCTCGAGCGTCGCACCGAGAGCCTGGAACGTCCGAACGGAGAGCTCGTTCTCCGCCCCTCCGATGACCTGGCCCTCGAAGTCCGACGGCTGGAGGAAGGGATGGCTGAGCCCGAGCAGCCTGCGGATCGGTCCCGGGAGGACGCCGATCCCGACCACTCCGAGCTCCTCGACGCCCTCGAGCATGCTCGTGGGGATCCCGCTCTCGAACACCTGGCCCTCGAGGTCGTAGCTGTCGACGAGAAGCGGGGCAAGGAGCGCCTGAAAGCTCGTCACGTCGAGCCTGTCGAAGACACGCGCCCCCACCCACGCCATGTCGGCCTTGCCGGCCTTGACGTCCTCGATCGTCCCGCGCTCGGCGTCCGGATCATCTCGCCGCCAGTCCGGCTCGAACTCGATCCGCAGCGTCCCGTCCGAGCGCCGGGCGACCTCCTCGGCGAACACCTGGAGCTGGGGCTGGATGTCGCTGGTGAAGCTCGCGAACTCGAGCACGACCGGCTTCTGCTTCTCAGCGCCGCCGGCCTTGTCGCTACCCGAACCGCTGCAGGCGGCCGCGGCCAACGCCAACCCCGCCAACACGGCGACTGCCGCCCATTGAGTAATCCGTCTCGTCTGCATCGCACACCTCCTGTCGATGCGTCCGACGCTACGACGGCACCGGGCTCGGCACATCGGGGCGTTCCCTCGACTGCTCGTCCCAAGCATGGGGCTAGCCCTCGTCCTGCGCAAGGGCCAGCACGGCAGGCATTTCTTGGAGGGTGTGCGACGATTGGCACATGCCGCTTCGGCTCGTGTTCTGGCCGGCCGGTCTGGCGCTCGGTGCCTTCTCCCTCGCGATCACGCGCGACGATCCCTTCTCGTTCGCGGAGACGTCGCTCGGCGGCGCAGTGGCCCTTGTCGGCGCCGGCTGGGCGCTGCTTGCCTGCGCCCTCATGTT
>WNFZ01000644.1_pt1 | contig 42080 bp, 42 predicted proteins | sample 5400081 | NCBI WGS metagenome assembly WNFZ01 (sample SAMN13153365, study PRJNA577476) | soil metagenome | isolation source: 80 cm soil or saprolite under grassland replicate 1 | place: USA:California | collected 2016-06-15
CGACTACTGCGTCGGCATAGTCGACCCCGAAGGTAATATTCTGTCGCAAAACTTTGGCGCGCTGCCGATCTTTCTCGCCGATCTCGGACCCGCCGTCGTCGACGGCGTGCGCATGCACGGCAGAGACGGCTTTCAGCCGGGCGACGTGCTGATCATGAATCATCCCTACGTTTGCGGCCAGCACTTGAACAACGTCGTGGTTTATACGCCGTTCTTTCATCAAGGCGAGTTGGTGGCATTTCTCGCCGTGCGTGCACACTGGATCGACATCGGCGGCACGCGGGTCGGATTCGGCTTCAGCGGCACGCGTGAAATTTACGAAGAAGGCTTGCAGTTCCGCTCGCTGAAACTCTACCGCGGCGAGCAGCCCAATCAAGATATTTTCCAAATCATCACAGATAATGTGCGTTTCGCTGAATCCTGTCTCGGCGATTTGCGTGCGCAAATCGCCGCTTGCCGCGTCGGCGATCGCGGCCTTGGCGCGTTGGTGAAACGTTACGGTCTCGAGGTTTTCTTACAATGCGTGAAAACGATTTGGCATCAGTCCGAGGCTCTGGCGCGTGAACAAGTCGCGCGCATCAAACCCGGCAAATATGAAGCCGAAGCTCTGTTCGACAGTGACGGTGTCAATCTCGATCGGCCGGTGCCACTCAAGGTGAAAGTCGAAGTCGGCGGCGGCGAAATGACCATCGACTTTTCCGAGATCAGCGATCAGGTGCCGGGCTCGATCAACTCCGGGGAATCTGGCGCTGTGGCCGCGGCGCGGGTCGCTTTCAAGTCGCTCGTGGCGCCGTCTTCGCCGATTGATGAAGGCTGCTTTCGGCCTTTGAAAATTATTATTCCCCAGGGAAAGATTCTCAGTGCGACGCCGCCCGCGCCGGTGGGCAATTGGAGCCGCACGCTGCCGACGGTGATCGATCTAATTCTTCGAGCGTTGGCGCCCGCTATGCCGGACAAAGTCGCCGCGGGGCACAAAGGTGACATGGGCGGCTACGCATTCTTCGGCACTGATCCGCGCACGGGGCGACGATTTCTATGCCAGACGATTATGGGCGGCGGCTGGGGCGGACGGGCGCACGAAGACGGCGAAAACGCGACCGTGTCCATGTGTCAGGGCGACGTGCAGAACGCGCCGGTGGAGCTGCAGGAAATTTACTATCCCGTGGTGATCGAACGCCAGCGCTTGCGCGAAGGCAGCGGCGGCGCAGGAAAATTTCGCGGCGGCCTCGGCATCGATATTTCGGTTCGGGTGCTCTGCGACGCGTTCACAAATATCAACGTCGAGCGTCAGCGCACGGCGCCATGGGGATTGTTTGGCGGCGAGAACGGCGCGGCGGCAAAGGCGTTGGTCAAGCAGTCGCCGGATGATCCGGGCGCCTGGCTCACTAAGAAACCCAATTATCCCTTAAACGCGGGGGGCACCGTCACATTTTACACCGCGGGTGGTGGCGGTTACGGGCCGGCAAAAGAACGACCCTGCGAGCTCGTTGAACGAGACCGCCGGCTGGGCTACGTTTCGGCAACGGATACATAGGAGGTTATTATGGAAGCGCAGCAAGAATTCGCCACGCGTTTATCTCGGGTGCGCCAGGCTATGCGCGAGCAGGGACTGCATACTCTGCTGATCTACGAATCCGGACGGCATAACTTCCTGCGCATGAACTACGTCGCCTATCTCACCGACTTCATCAGCGTCGGACCGGAGACCATGCTTGTGCTGCCGTTGGACGACGCGCCGGTTCTTTATTTGTCGCCGGTGTGGGATATCCCGCGCGCGCAAGAAGAGTCATGGGTTTCCGATGTTCGCCCGTTCAAAGACTTCTGGACGCGGTTGGCGGGAATTTCAGGGAAGGTCGGTGTGATCGGCCGAGAGGCGATGCATGTCGACCTACATGACGAGATTGTAAAAGCGCTCAAGCAAACGCCGGTCAATGCTAAAGACATCATCGAAAACATGGCGCGGTGCAAAAGCGAGTTCGAGCTGGAACGACTGCGGCGAGCGGCCGAGATCGCCGATGCGGGCGTTACCGCTTTGCACGAGCAAGCGCGCGTTGGGCTGAAAGAATACGAGCTCGCCGCCATCGTCGAGTACCGCATGCGTTCTCTCGGCGCAGAAGATAATTTCGGCATGGTGGTTGCCAACAATCACAATCAGGCGCTTCATCCGCCGACGGATCGAGTGTCGCAACCGGGTGATATTATCATCGGCGAGATCACGCCATGCATCGGCGGCTTGTTCGTGCAAATTTGCCGCACCATGGTGCTGGGAGAGCCGCCGCCGGCGGTGCGCGAGAAATACGCGATTCTTAAAACGGCCATGGGCGTCGGCATGGACGCGGCAAAGACCGGCGCGCCGGCGAGCGCCGTCGCCGCGGCGATCAACAGTACGTTCATCGAAGCAGGCTACGAAAAATATTGCCGGCCGCCGTTTATGCGCGTGCGCGGCCACGGCCTCGGCTGCGGCTCATTCGCGCCCGGCAGCTTGGAAGACGGCAATCAGACCAAACTCGAAGAAGGCATGACGTTCATCATTCACCCGAACCAATATTTACCCGAAACCGGTTACCTGACGCTAGGCGATACGGTGGTAATGACGCAGACAAAAGCTGAATCATTGATGCGATCATCCTGGGAGATTTTTGTTAAAGACTAAATTCAGTTCAAGGTTCAAACGTTCAAAAGTTCAAGGGTCTGGATCAGACCTGAAATCGCTCGGTGAGAATACATCGCACGGTGTGAGGAATTTATGATCTTTGGTCGACATTCAGTCTTGAAAAGAGGTTGTTCGACCTGGAACCCGCAACAGGTACCCCAGGCAGGGTTTCAAGCACGTCTCGATGCGGTGCGCCAAGAGATGGGTCGGCGAAATTTGGACGCTCTCGTCATCTATGGAGATAACTATTCGTTCGCCGATCTCTGTTACCTCACCAATTATTTTCCCAAAGTGCGCGGCGGCATCGCGGTGGTGCCGCGCACTGGCGCGATTTCCCTACTGCTCAACATTGGCAGCCGCGACGTCCCATTCGCTAAAACTCTCACCTGGGTCGAAGACGTCCGGGCGTCGAATCAAGTTGGCGGCGACGGCGCCAACTTGCTCAAAGAAAAGGGATTCGAAAAGGCTAAGATCGGCCTGGCGGACTCCGGGCAGGGATTTCCATTGCCGCAACTGGAAGAAATGAAAAGCTCGTTGCCGCAGGTGAGTTGGCAAGACTGCCACTCGATAATCCAACCTCTGCGTGTCGCGAAGACCACGCAAGAACTAGCCGCCATGCGCGAGGCCGGCCGGCTATTAGAAGCAGTTTGCAACGGCGCGTGCGAATTCATAAAGCCGGGAAGAAAAGAATATGAGATCATCGCCGACATCGACCGCTTCGCGCGTGACCAAGGCGCCGAGGATATTCGCATCCTCGCTGGGGAAAAGCGCTTGAATCCGCCAAGCTTCAAGCAAGCGGCGAACCTCAGAGATCATTGGGCGGTCTATTTGGCGGTGCAGCATGAGCGTTACTGGGCCGAAGCGGGCCGGACTTATATTCTTGCCGACGATGCCAAGCTTAAAGAGGCTTACGCGAGAGCGCAAGAAATCGTCGCAGCGATGGCGAAACAGTTGAAGCCAAAGGGCGCTGTCGCGGCGATCGACGACACCGCGCGGCGAGAATTAGGCGAGTTCTACGCGACCGCATCCGTCTACGGCGTCGCGAACGGCATCGGCCTCAACCAGTGGGAAGCGCCTTTTTTGAGCGAAGACGATGCGCGCCAGGTCGGATCGCATTCGTTGGGCGCGACGTCGCTGTATGAAAACATGACCTTGGCGCTTCGAGTAATCTTCGAAACCGAGGGCAAGCTAATTCTTTTCGGCGATAGTTTTGAGGTGACGGCGAGCGGCGCGAAATCCTTGCTTGCGGGTTGATCAAAACATCCGCCCAGCTAGGCGTGAGATTGTGTTTCTTCTCCCCTGAGATTGTGTCGCAATCGGGGAATTTCTGCCGCGCGTCATTCCGAGCAAAGCGAGGAATCTAACGACACAGCCTGTTCATCGACCAGCCCGGCGAAAGACATCACCCCAATGAGAACGGCGTCCCCGCCTTTTGCTCAAGCGCCCAGCGATACGCCCACGCCGTCGCCGTGCTGTCCCAGAGCGACATACCGACTGACTCAAAGACCACCGTCTCGTTTTCATTCTCTCGCGCTGGAATCGCGCCGACAAGGACTTCGCCAAGTTCTCCAGCGATTTTTGCCGCGGACCAAGAGCCGTCCGCGATCATCGCCGCATACGGCTGCCGCGGCACTTCCCCGCCTAGCAGCTCCTCTTTCCACGATACAATCAGGCGCGAGCGCGCGACTGTCTCGCGCGGCAGTTGACCGCTCGTGATCGAAACAACCAACGCGCCGGGAGCGATCCATTGCGGCTCGATGACCGTCGAACGCGAGCTGGTCGCCAGGCTCACAATGGGCGAACCTTCCACGGCCGCCCGCGGATCGTCGACCGCCTCTACGTCGGCGTCCAGCCACACGCTCATTTCTTTGGCGAAGCTTCGCCGATGCGCTTCCGTGGGACTGAAGACCCGCACCTTTTTTAGCGCCGGCAGCGCCCGGCGAATCGCTAGAATTTGCCCGCGCGCCTGGCGGCCGCTGCCGATCAGTCCAAGCACGTCGGCTCCTTTCGGCGCGAGATATCGGCTCGCCACGCCGGCCGGCGCCCCGGTACGCCAGACGTTTAGCGCAGTACCGGCGACCAGCGCCAGTAAATCGCCGCGCTCGCCGTCGAACAGGAGAATAAAATACGCGTCCTTGGCGCCGCGAAAGAGCGCGCTGATGCGCATCGCCTGCCCCGCTCCCGGCACGGCTGAAGTCGTAATGCGATATTTTTTCTTGCTGTCGATGAGGCTGGTTTCCAAGCGCACTTGACCGGCGACTTTGCCGCTGTTGAACGCGCGCATGGAAGCTTCGATGCCATCCAAGAGACCATCCATGGCTTCAGGGTTACTGTATAATCGGGCCAAATCTCTTTCGCTCAAGATGATCGGCATAAGCATACTCTCTTTCTAATTCAGCGATTTTAACACCTGGTCCGGCGGTGTGGTCGATGGGTGGTTCAATCCATGATTAGCGCGTTTCAAGATCATCCTGCCATTAAGCTTAGGGTTGACATGATCCGCCATGACCGCTACTTTCCCAGGTTCAAGATCGTTCAAGATTTTCTTTCGAAGTTGGCGTAAAATAGGTTAATGGCCAGTATCGACGATACTAAGGCCCAGCTGTTGCGCGGCGTTGTCCAAGACAACATCGACGTTCTTCAGGGCGTTAGAACGCGACCGCTGATTCGCCGCAAAGGCCGGCTCCAGCTCTGGTTTTGGGGCGGCTCGCTGGCGACAGTCATCGCTCTTTCGACGCTTTCTTCATATCTCATTTCCAGAGGCAGCGCACCGGCTCGGAGCGGTGCTGCGGTCAGTCCCGCAGCGGCCGTGCTGAATATCGATTTTACACCGGAATCGGAAGTTCCCCTCTCACATCCCCGGCCGATCAATCGTGAAGCCATTCCGCTGGCGATCAAGACCATCGTCATCGATCCCGGTCATGGCGGCGAGCCCGGCGCAATATCCGAATCCGGCGTCACCGAAAAAGAAATTACCTTGGATGTGGCGCTTCGCTTACGCCGGCTCCTGGAAAATGGACCCTTCGAAGTGCTCTTGACGCGCGAGAGTGATCGGCGCCTCTCCCTCGATCAACGCGTAGCTTTCGCCAATGAACACAAGGCTGATTTATTCCTATCCATCCATGTCAACTGGATGGAGCCGCACACCATCCGCGCCTTGGAGACCTACTATGTCGGCCCGACCGACGACCCCGCCACGCTTAAATTGGCAAGCAGGGAGAACAAGGACTCCGCCTATGCCCTTTCGGACTACAAGCAAATCCTCGAGAAAATCTATGTCGACGCCAGGCGGGACGAATCGCGCGCTTTCGCTAAAACCATCCAAACCCGACTGTTTCGTTCGCTCAAGCCGAAAAATCCACCGCTGCAAAATCGCGGCGTCAAGACGGCGCCGTTCGTCGTGCTGATCGGCACGCATATGCCCGCCGTGTTGGTCGAAATCTCTTCGCTCTCCAACGAGGGAGACGTCGAGTTGTTGACAAAAATGGATTATCGCGAAAATATCGCGCTGGCGCTGTTAGAAGGAATTCGCGGTTACGCGAACGGCTTCAAGGCATTCGACGGGAAAGGCAGATAATTCATGGAAGAGACCAACGAAACACTATGTCTGGGAATCGATCTCGGCACTTCTCGTAGCTCGGTATCGGCGTCCAACGGCGAGCGTCATGTGATCGACAGTTATGTCGGCTGGCCGGTCGACATGGTCGCCCGCAAACTGGTGAAGAAACCCGTCATGGTCGGGCGCGAAGCCCTCGATAACCGCCCGATGTTGGACCTGCGTCGGCCATTGGAGCGAGGCGTCATGAAGGACGGATCGGAGAAAGATCAAGAAGCCGTCCAAGAAATTCTGCGCCATCTACTCTCCCTCGCCGGTATCAAGCAAAAGGGCAAGAATAAAGCGAAAGTGCGCGCCGTGGTCGGCGTGCCCTCAGAAGCCTTCCGTGTTAGCCGGCAAAACCTACGCAACGCTCTCGAGGGGATCGCCGACAGTGTCATGCTGGTCTCCGAACCGTTCGCCGTGGCCTACGGCCTGGAGGCTCTGTTGCACGCCCTGGTCATTGATATCGGCGCGGGTACCGCCGACTTCTGCGTCATGCAGGGCCGCTATCCCACCGACGACGATCAAAAGACCTTACCCAATGCCGGCGATTCGATCGACGAGCAATTGGTGAAGCTCGTGCGGGAACGCCATCCCGATGCGCAATTTTCCATTCATATGATCCGCGAGTGGAAGGAAAAATCGAGTTTCGTCGGCGAACGGAAAGATCGCTTGATGGTCTCGGTGCCGATCAAAGGCAAAGAGACTGAAGTCGATATTACGAGCGAAATGCGCGCCGCCTGCGAAAGCATTCTTCCCCCGGTGAGTGAAACCATGATCGCCCTGCTGACCAAAGTGCAGCCGGAATTTCAGAGCAAGGTTCGTAATAACGTGATTATCGCCGGAGGAAGTTCGCTCATTAGCGGCCTGCCCGAAGCCCTGAGCAAAGCGCTCGACGAGCTCGGAGGCGGGCGGGCCACCGTTGTCCATGACCCGGTCTTCGCCGGCTCCGACGGCAGCCTGGCCATCGCGCGTGATGCGTCGAACTCCGACTGGGAGAAACTATCGCTCTGATGTGCGCTTGAAATCAAAAAAGTTAGCATAACACGGGTCCAGATCGACCCAAGAGCGTACCGATTTAGTTTAAGGGAGAGCGAAGATGCGCGATTGGATTTCTGACCTGCTCATCTTCTCCGCCGGGATCACCGGCGGGGTTCTCGTGACAATGATCAAACCGATTCTTTCTGCCGCGAAAAGACGTCGCACGGAGCTCGTTGTTGCACGGACACGAATTCTCGCCGACATGAAAGAACAACACGACAAAGAAATACTGCACGAAGCGTTTAGAGCCACCGAGGCGATTCGCGGCGAACTCGACAAAACCCGTGAGACTTTGCGCAAGACTTTGATTACCGTTCTGGAGCCCGGCGACGACCAGCATCATGGCCAGCAGAAGACGGTCATCCAGCTCTCGGAGCGGAGGAAACCAAAGCGATCGATCTCCTAAAGGGTTTACGCACCGGCACAGCGCTGGCGCGCAACCGTCGAACTCCATCCGAAAATCATCGAGTTGTCCCTCCGTGTTCACTTCGATTTGACAATCAACCGGATGAAATGAAAGATTGGCGGGCGGAGGGGTCTGTAGATGAAATTAACGAAGGGAGCTGTGGCGGTGGCGCTCGCGCTGCTGCCTGTTAAGGTCATGGCTGAAGATGTCATCAAGCTGGGGCTGTTCAATCGGGACGCGGCGATTATCGTCGCCGAAAGCAAAGGCTTTCTAAAGCAGGAAGACATTCGCGTCGAGATCAATACGGTCACCGATTCGCCGACGCTGTTGCGCAACCTCATCAAAGGCAATTACGATCTTATTCTCAATAACGCCGACAACGTCATCGCCTGGGCCGAGGGCCAAGGCGAGGATCCGCAGAAAAACGACTTCGTGATCTTCCTCGGCGGCAGCCAGGGCGTCGACCAAAAGCTCGTGGTCGCGCCCGGGATCAATGATTTTAGCGGCCTGAAAGGCAAAGTTTTCGCCGTTGACGCGCCGACCACGGGCTACGCCATCGTCGGCGTTTACATCATGAAAAAGCACGGCCTCGAGTGGAATCGCGACTATACATTTAAATCCTTCGGCAACACGACGGCTCGGGCGGATGCCATGAGCCGAGGTGACGCGTCCGGCGCGATGATGAGCATGCCCGATGACGACATCCAAAAACGCGGCTTCAAAGTCCTCGCCAAATCCGAAGACTACGTCAAACACTATGCCCGCGGGCTCGGCGCCACGCGCAGAAATTGGGCCAATACCCATGAGGACTTGGTCGTGCGCTTTACCCGTGCAATGATCCGGGCCTCCGACTGGGTGCAGGATCCGAAGAACAAAGATGAGGCGATTCAACTGCTCTTGAGCGAAACCAAAAACAACAAAGCGCGAGCCGAAGCGATGTACGCGCAAACGATCAGCCCAACCATGGGCCTCACCCCGCGCAGCCGGATTGACCTCGAAGGCATCCGGACCGTTCTCGAGTTGCGCGAAGTCGCCGGCTTGATGAAACCGCCAATGCCCAAGCCGGAAAAATATGTCGACGAGCGCTTTTATAAAAAGGCGCTGGCAACAATCGGTAAATGATCCATCCCGCCGGCGAAAGGCCGCCACGGCGTAGTCAATCGAGAATGGAGAGAGATGAAATGCACACTTTTCTCCGCGCACTGCCGACAATCATGCTAGCGCTCGGAATAAGCGTCATGCAGCCGCAATTTGTGCCCGCGCAAGCGCCGCAAGGGAAACCGCTGACGATCCGCGGCAAGATTGCTGCCGTCGAAAAACAGGCACTCAAAGTAACAACCGCGGCGGGCGACGTGATGGTCAAGATCGCCGACGATATCCGGATCGGCGGCGTCGATGCGGCCAATCTATCTGATATTACCGCTGGTCATTACGTCGGGACGACGGCTGTAAAGCAAGCGGATGGAACGCTGAAAGCGCTGGAGGTGCACATTTTTCCGGAAAGCTCGCGCGGCACGGGCGAAGGCCACCGGCCCTGGGATCTCCAGCCCGGCTCGACCATGACTAACGCGAATGTTGAAAAAGTCGAACAAGTTATGGTTGAAAAAGCGCAAGGACAACTACTCACGCTTAAATACAAAGACGGTGAACAGAAAGTCTTGATTTCGCCGGGCACGCCGATCGTCCGAAACGTGCCGGGCGACCGTTCGTTGCTCAAACCAGGCGCCGGCGTCTACATTCCTGCCGTGCGCGCCGAAGACGGCACCATCACCGCGACCCGGATCACTGCCGGTGTCGGCGGTATCATGCCGCCGATGTGAGCCCCGTCGCGTCGAAAAAGTCCCAGTCGAAAAGTGGAGCTCCGTTGCATGATTCTTTTTCGCCGATTGTTTGCGTCACTAGCGCTGCTCCTGGCGCTAGGCGCGACCCAGAGTCAAGCCAATCCATATCTCGCTAAGCCGGGAGAAGCGCCGGTGCCGATTCGCGTCGCCGCCTGTGCCATCAGCGGCGGCTTCATGCATCTCTATACGGCGCTGGACAATCGCTTGTTCGAAAAGTACGGGCTCAAACCGGAGTTTCTGCTCGTGCGCGGCGCCGGGGTTTCGGTCGCGGCGCTCACATCTAACGAGCTTCAGTTTCTCTACTGTACCGCCGATGCGGTCATTCCGAGCTTAGCGGCCGGAGCGGAAGCGAAGATGATCGCCTCGCCGCTGGTCGGCCTACCCTGGGTGATCATTGCTCGCAAAGATATCAAGCGGATCGAAGATCTAAAGGGCAAAATCTTTATCGTGACCCGCCCCGGCGGTACACCGGATACTCTCATCCGGATTCTGAGGAAAAAATTAAACTACACCGCCGACGATTTAAAAATTCGTCACATCGGCGGCGCCGGTCAAACCGAAGTTTTCAATGCCTTGCTTCAAGACTTGGGACAGGCAACGATGGTGACGCCGCCCCTCGATGCGCACGCGAAGCGAGACGGCTTGAACGTGATCTACCATCTCGACGATCTCAATTTACCGGCCATCTACAGCAGCATGTTTGCCAATGACCGGATAATCAGAGAACGGCCTGCGATCGTGCAAAAATTCGTCGCCGCCGTGGCTGAAGCGGTACATTTTGTCGAGAAGAATCCGGACAAGGCTAAAGCCTCCGTTAGCAAAGTTCTCGCGCTCAAGGATCACGATTCGGCGCAATCCGCCTACGACGCCTACGCCAAACAGCTCGTCAATCGCCGCGTTGCGATCCCGGCCTCGCGCGTGGCGGAGACAATTGAAATTGCGCGCCACGCTGGCGCCAACGTGCGGCGCAAACCCGCCGAGACCTATGATAACAGCTTCGCCGACAATCTAGAAAAGAGCGGCTTTCTGAAAGAGCTCTGGGGCGGCGAAGTACCGGGGAAAAAATGGTGACGTTCCCCGCGGCGAGAATTCCGCCAACGTCGGCCGGTTGTGCTAAATCTCACCGAGCAACACGGAGATTCTAAAGAAATCTGCGCCACCTTCTCATTTGTATCTTTTCGCCCACGGGGATTTGATCCTTGTAAATATCGGCGCGCCGTTTTATGAGAGAAGGAATTTCTGCGTCCAACTGCGCAAGGAGCCGCGATTCATGCTTGAAAAACTGGCCGCACAAATCCGCCAGATTCGCCAGACCGATTCTCTCCTGTGGCTCGTCGCCCTCGGGCACACGTTTACGCACTGGTGTCCCGCGACTTTTTACCTGCTGCTGCCGTTTCTAGTGAAAGAAATGGGACTTACTTACAGCCAGGCCGGTTTTTTGGTGACGATCCGGGCCGCTGCCAATCTGCTGGTTAACATTCCAGCGGGCATGCTGGTCGACATCATCGGCAAGAAAGCTTTGCTGATGGCCCTGGCGTTGCTGGCCACCGGTGTCCCTTATTTCCTTGTCGGTATAAGTCATAGCTTTTTCTGGGTGGCATTGTTCATGGCGTTTGTCGGCGTGGGCAATTATTTGTGGCACCCCGCGGCGATTTCGACTCTGTCGGAAAAATATCCCGACAAGCGCGGCTATGCTATCGCGATCCACGCCATCGGACCGAACATCGGCGAAAGCCTTGCGCCGTTACTGGTTGGCATCCTGCTCCTGTCGATGTCCTGGCGCAATGTGTTATTCCTCAACCTCATTCCCGGCATCGTCATTGCTCTCGTCCTGTGGAAATTTCTTTTCGGCAAACTCGATTCACGCGCTGAGAGACAGAAAGGTCTTTCCGCTCGAGAGTATCTGGCCGGAATGAAAAGAATGGCGCAGAATCCGAGCATTTTACTGCTCGTCTTGGTCGCCGGCATGCGCTCGATGACGCAGCAAGGACTGCACACGTTCCTGCCGATTTATCTTACCAATGATCTCGGGCTTTCGAGCGCAGTCGCCGGAGTTTACCTTTCCGTCACTCAGACCGCCGGCATGATCGGCACGCCGATCGCCGGCAGTATTTCCGACCGCAGCGGCAGGAAGCGCGTCTTGACCGCGGGACTCTTTTCCACCAGTGTGGCGCTTTTCATTCTCGCCTATTTTCAACTGAACTGGTTATTCATCACGGGACTGGCGGTTCTGGGTTTCTTCCTCTACGCCGTGCGGCCGGTTATCTGGGCCTGGGTACTGGACCTGAGCCCCAAGGAGCTCGGCGGCAGTACGGTAAGTTTTTTCTCCGGGTCGCAGTCGCTACTGAGCTCGCTCTCCCCCGTCATTTGCGGCTTCATCGCCGATCGCTGGGGCATTCTCACCGCCTTTTATTTTCTCGCGTCGACGGTTCTGCTAGCTAATCTTATCGTTCTCGCGGTGCGCGAAGAAACGCAAGCAGCTCCGGTATTAGCCGAGGAGCTTGCGTAGTCGATTTTCGGGAGGATCACCATGGCGCGGATTAAACATATTGCGATACGAACGAACGACGTTGAAAAGACCGCCAAGTTTTATCAGGCAGCATTTGGTCTTGAGCGCGTGGGCACGGGCCAGAGCGGCATTTATCTCACCGACGGCCATTTGAACATCGCCATCTTAAACTTCCGTGCCGTCGTCGAGGGAGAGTCCATGAAGCTCGGCATCGACCACGTGGGTTTTCAAGTTGACGACATTGACGCCGCCGTCGCACGAATCAAAGAACTCGGTGGAAAATCATTGAACGATCGACACTCGGCTACGCCGACCGATCCAGGGCAGCCGCAATCGTACTTCGAAGTCAAGTGCGTCGGCCCCGATGACCAGGTGATCGACGTCTCCAGCGCCGGGTGGATCGGTGCGAAATAATTCATCTTCCCTCTGTCTAGTCGACCGCCTCGCGGGCGCGCCGGGCAAAATTATTATTCCTGAAATCCGAGACCTAGCGCGTTCCTTCGCTTGCCGACGGTGATTCTCGACAGCGTCCGCAAACGTATTTCCAGCCTCTATTACGGCTGGCGCATGATCGGTATCGTTTCGGCGTTGCGCGTGCTTGGCGGTGGATTGCATCAGTATGGCTTCACGGTTTTCTTTCTCCCCGTCACCGCAGAGCTCGGCCTGACCCGGGCATCCACCTCTCTGGCCTTTTCATTGGCCCGCGCCGAAGGCTCTCTTGCCGCGCCACTTATCGGTTATCTCATTGATCGTTATGGCCCCAAGCCACTCATGCTCGCCGCTGCGCTGCTCGCCGGGATCGGTTACATTCTCTTTGCATGGGTGAATAGCTATTCAAGCTTTCTCATCGTCTATCTCGGCGTCATTTCGCTCGCCTTTACCGCAGGATTCGTCCATGCGCCCGCGGTCGTCGCCAACAGTTGGTTCATCCGTCTGCGTGCCCGCGCGATGACCGTCGTCAGCGCCGCCGTTCCGGTTGGCGGCGCCATCATCACGCCGCTGCTCGCGATCGCTGTAAGAACTTTTGGCTGGCGCTGGGCGGCGTTTCTCACGGGAGCGCTATTTCTAATGGCGGGCGTACCGTTGTGCCTTGGCATACGCCGTTCTCCCGAGAGCATCGGCATGCAACCGGACGGCGCGACGCCTCAGCAGGAAACGAATGGCAATGTCCCTGAAGAAACCCAAACACGCCGCAACGAGGATCCCGACGTCACGGCGCGCGAAGCCTTTCGTTCACCGATTTTCTGGAACTTGATTTGCTCCATGACTGCCCGGTCGCTCGCGTTCACCACAGTGACGACTCACTTCATACCGATGATGGTATGGAAAGGTTTAACCCAGACCGAAGCCTCGGTTCTCTTGGCCGGGTTCGCCATCTTCAATCTGCCGATTCACTTTCTACTCGGCTGGATCGCCGACTTTGTCAACAAGCTTAAGTTAGTGACCATCTGCCTGCTTCTGGGAGTCATCGCCGTGCTGCCGATGCTGTGGACCAATTCGCTCTGGGCACTCTGGTTCTTCGCTGCGCTCTACACAGTGCTCGACGCGTCGATTCCGGTTTTCTGGGCATCGGTCGGCGACTTCTTCGGCCGCAATTCTTTCGGTACGATCCGCGGCAACATGAACCTTTTCTACACCTGGGGCGCCATCCTTGGCCCCTTCGTCGCCGGCGCCATCTACGACCGCACCCAGAGTTACGCGCTGGTGTTTTGGGGAATGACGACCGCTTTGCTCATCGCCGCCGCACTGAGCGCCTTACTAATCAGACCACGGGTCGAGATGCGGCAATCGACGAGAGATCTCGTCTCGTAAAATTGTCCGGCAGAACTGTTAAGGGGATTATTAACCGTTGGCGCCTTGCCAGCGGTGCGCTGCGACAACTTGGCAGCATGGCATTGTGCGTCTGTCTTTCGGCGGGCTCGCATGTCCCGTAATCGGGATTGGTACAGCTCGAATGTCTGATTGAAATGGGACAATCAAAGCTTATTACAATTGTTCAAAAATTTCTTCGAGACTTGAGCGCATGGGTAATGCCAAAGCCGAGCGGCGATAGAAACTGTAAGCTAACACCGAATTGTTCACTATCGTGTAAGAACATCTAACAGGCAACCCGTTAAAAATATCCGCTACTTCGATTGTTTGGACGGCTCCGATCAACGGAAGTATATTTGTAAGAAGACTTTACGAGATGGTTGCATCCGGGAAATTTTTTTCTTTGATTTTTCTGCGGCTTTTCATCTGGCATTTTTATTGCGCTTGCTTAAGCACATTAACCAGGCTGCGTGCCCACGATGACTGCGTTCATACTTCCCAGTATCTGGTCTCAATTCAAGTTCAATCTATTGCTGCAGATCTTTGATGGCCTCTTTACCTACCATGTGCTGACCCAGGGCGTTCCGGAAGCCAATCCGCTCGTCAGTAGCGCCATCGCTGAGTGGGGCGCCGTTTGGGGGATTGTCTACTGGAAGCTGTTTGCCTGTGCTTTGCTGGCGATGATCTTTGCGCTTAGACATTTGCGCCAAGCGCTGGCCATGAAAGCCCTAATTCTAACATCGACCGTTTACGGCTCCCTCTTTTTTATATCGCTCTACTACCTATTGCGGGAATTCTGCGCTTAATCCAACTCCGTCCGCCGATATTTTGAAATCCGCGACCGGACAGTACACGCCGTCAAGCATATATAAAGTCTTTTCTTAGGCGGTTAGGCGGACGGGGAAGTGCGATAGACTCGCGTCGCCGTGTCATGAAACAACGCTGCCCGCTCGGGAGCGGAATAATGTGCCGTGATTCGTTTGAACGCATTCCAGACCACGACGTAGGAATTCGAAAGTTTTTCCACTGGAAAGTTACTTTCGAACATGCAGCGATCAACGCCGAATTTTTCAATGCAGAATTCGCAGTACGGAGTTAAAACTGCTGCAACTTCCAGCGATGATGGTTTGATTGTTCGCTGATGCCAATCATATCCGGAGCGTACGGATCCAAAACCGCCGAGTTTCACGACGATATTCGAACATTTCGCGACCGTGGCGATTCCCTCACTCCAAAGCCGGAACACTTCATCGCGTTTGCCGGCATACGGACCGACGCCCAACGGGGCGCCGATGTGATCCAAAATAATGGTCACGTCGGCAAAGGCACCTCCCAGGTCCGCCAATTCCGTAAGTTGAGGATGATAAAGCCAAGCATCGAAGCTCAAGTCCAATTTCTTCAGCCACGCGAATCCTCGGCGAAACTTGCTATCGGCGAGCAATCCCTGCGGAGCTTCATTGCGCAACGCGCCGCTGCCATCCCACGTCGTCGAGTGCCGAATACCGCGAAAGCGGCTCGGGCTCGCAGCCATGTGGGCTTCGAGCACGGACGCCACTCCATCGCCCAAAGCGAGGTCGGCGTGTCCGACAATGGCAGACACGATTCGCGGTTTAATCGCTGGGTCGTTCGCGGCTCGCTCAGCGACGCTTTCGAGAAATGCGGTTTCACCGACGGGCTTGAATTCCTCAGGACCGGTTTGTCGATACCCATAGCCACACTCGACCGCAATCGTCGCAGCGATATTGTGATCCCTGTTGAGATCGTCGAGCAAATCCTCCAGCAAATAATTTTTAGGATGCCGCTCCCACAAATGATGATGCGCATCGCAGATCGGCAGCGCGGGCGCGAGCGGGGTCTCGGTGGAAATTTCTGTCTCTCCGTTTTCAGTCGTCATCGTTTGATTTTGTTCCCTATCGAATCTGCCATGCGCGCGGCAGAATGAGGTGAATCGCCAGCATCGTAAACACGCCCGCCGCGCCCATCAACACCACCGCCCACTGCGTGCCGCAAAATGCGGCCAACGAACCGATGAGCATGCTTCCTATCGTCATGACGACTTGGCCCATGTGGAACAAGGCGATCGCGCGACCACGAAATTCCCGCGGCGAATAGGTTTGAATGACGGTTTGCACCAGCGCATGTGAGCAAACGTTGGCAAATCCAACGATCACCATCAGGATCATCGACAGCTGGAACCAAGAGGAAGCCGCAAAGGCGACGACGCTCAGGCCGTACAGCGCGACCCCGCCAAGCATGAACAATCCTCTGGGCATGCGGTCGCCAAACGTTGCGATCATCACCGCACTCGCCAATGCGCCGATACCCATGGCGGTCAGAAGAAATCCCTGGCCAGTGGCGCCGACATCGAGGATGTCGCGGGCAAAAACCGGCAAAAGCGTGGTGAACGGAACGATGAACAGGGAGGCGAACATCGTGATCAGCAAGCCCGTGCGCACCGTCTCGTTTTGCCAGCTGAATTGCCAACCTTCGACAATACTGCGACCGAAAGAGACGCCGTGAACGGCACCACCATGAGCATTGGAGGAAGTGCGCTCGGCGGCGCGCAACTGCAGCGTCCAGAACGTGCCCAAAACGTAAAACATCGCCTGGGCGCTGTAAGAACCGCCGGTACCGAACGATGCGATCAGCAAGCCGGCCAGCGCCGGGCCGGTGCTTCTTGCCACATTGAAGATGATCGAGCTCAGGCCGATCGCATTGGTTAGGTTTTGAGTCGGCACAACGTCGCTGACGATCGCCGCGCGCGCCGGTTGCTGAAACGTCTGGACGATGGCCATGCCGAAGGCTGTGACATAGACATGCCAGGGTTGGATCTGACCGGAAAAAATGAGCAGCGCCAGCGCCGCGAACATTGTTCCGTCAATGATTTGAGCAACCAAAATTTGGGTCTTGCGTGAATACCGGTCGGCCGCGCTACCGGCCACTGGAGAAAGCAACAGAATGGGGATGGCCTGCACACCACGCACCAAGCCCAATTGAACGGTGGAATCGGTTAATTCGTAAATCAGCCAGCCGCGCGACACCTGGTCCATCCAAAACGCCATTGACGTAAAGACATGACCAAACCAGAGCAGACGAAAATCGCGGTATTGTAACGATGTGAGCGCGCGCAGTCGCGGCAATGCCGAAAGCGCATGCCAAAATCCCCGTCCAGCCGATGTTTGATCGGCGTCGAGCCTCTCGGCTTCGACGGCATTTTTGTCCGGGAGTGGTGGGCTCAGATGTAACTCCGCAGCGAATACGATAGACCCATATTCTTCGACTTTTTCGGCTATAGCACGCGCCCTTGATAGCAGTCGAGACGATTGGCGCGATTAAGTTTATAGGGCGATACTGATGAATTCATTCATCAACCCAGTACTCCATTACCCCGCTGCGAAATGCTGCGGAAACATTTCCAGGGTTATGACCGGTAAACTTGGTCACTGCGCCAATCATTGTTGCGCCCTTGATATCGGCAATATGAAAGTGAACGGATATCGACAGGGGTAAACCCGGTCTTCTCCCATACTCCATCGCTCCACCATTCCAATGCTCCAAATGCCCCTATTCTCCTCGCACTTTACCTGATCTCTCGTGCTCGCGGCGCCGCACAGTATAGCCCGACCATGCATACGGTGCCGATGATGCTCATCGATGCCGCAGCCCAAGGCGCGCCGACGAGGGCCGACATCGCGCCGATCAGCAGACCGCCGAGCAGCAGCACGACATGCGTCATGTGAAAGATCGCCATGGTCCGGCCGCGAAATTCCGGCGGTGAGTACGTTTGAATGATGGTCTGGACGAGCGCGTGGGAGCTCACGTGGCAAAGGCCGATGACCGCCATCAGTACCATTGAAAGTGGAAACCAAGATGATGCAGAAAAGATCACCACGAGCACGCCGTAGAGCGCGACCCCGCCGAGCATCAGCATGCCACGTGGCATGTGATCACCGACGGACGCGATAAGAAAAGAGCTGCACAGCGCGCCGATCCCCATCGAGGTCAGCAGCAAACCCTGTCCTTTGGCGCCGACTTGAAGCAGATCGCGCGCGAAGACTGGCAAAAGGGTCGAGAACGGAATCATGAACAGAGAAGCGATGATGACGACGAGGATGCCCGTGCGTACCATGTCGTTGCGCCAGCTGAATTTCCATCCTTCGATGATGCTTTGGCCGAAAGTTTCCTGGTGCGCGGCCGCGCCGCCGCGCACGAGGCCGGAAGCAGAACGGCCGGATCTCATCTGCGTCGTCCATACTGTCGCCAAGAGAAAAAAGACAGCTTGAACCGCATACGAAACGCCGGTGCCAAAAAGTGAGATCAGCAACCCTGCCAGAGCCGGACCCGTGCTGCGCGCCATATTGAAAACCACCGCATTGAGACCGATGGCATTCGTGAGATTTTTGCTCGGCACAGTATCGGAGATCATGGCGGCCCGGGACGGCTGTAGGAACACCTGAACGCACGCCATCATGAAGGCGGTCACATAGACGTGCCATGGCCGAATGAGACCGGTAAAAATCAGCACTGCGGTAACAACATACAGGAATCCATTGGCGAATTGCGCGGCCACGACTTGAAACTTGCGAGAGTAACGGTCGGCCGTGCTGCCGGCGATCGGCGAAAGCAGCAGAAACGGTATGGCCTGGATGCCTCGCACCAGACCGAGTTGCAAAGCCGAGTCGGTTAACTCGTAGATGAGCCAACCACGGGTGACCTGATCCATCCAGGTGCCCATCGATGAAAAAATCTGCCCGTACCAAAGCAATCGATATTCGCGGTGGCGCAGCGCTTCAAATGCGCGCAGGCGAACCAAGAGTTCGATCGGACGTGAAAGCGGTTGGGAAGCTTCTCTATCGCTTTCTGTCTCCGGTACCGTCTCGGCCTTTTTTTGCCGTGCAGGTGTTGATTGCAGAACGTACTCCAAACTGGCCGAAGGAGGCGAGCTTTCTCGGCAGCCTAGAGCCAAAAAATCTGTTTTGCCTATAACACGTGCGCGACAATCGCGTCCACTTGTCGCGCTCAATTTCCGTGCGGCTACGACGCGCGATGCGCTATTTCGATTTGTCTGTCATCTGGGAATCCGCCGGCGCATTCGAAACTTGCCGCGCCAAACGATAGGCCATCCAACCCAGCACCAAGACGCCAAGGATCAAGCTTCCCCACAGCGCCCATTTCTTGTAATCCATCGGCGCATTAAGACGCGCTGGCCCTGCCAATGTAACCTGCTCGCCCAGCGGTGCCGCTTTGACTTTAAATTCCGCGTCGGTTTTGTAGCCCGGAATCAGCGAATCGATTGAATAGGCCGCGGATTTCACTTTGACGTTGCCGTACGTCAGCTGAAACGGAGCCGCGCCGCGCGCGGCAAAGACCAACTTTTGCGGCACCCAGCCGATTGAAATTACCGGCACGCCCGCGCCCAGCCCACCGCCCTTCTGATCGATGCGGAGCAGCCAATGACGTTCGCCGTGGCTGGTCAAAGCGATTTCGGGGCTGGTCACTTCCGCGTCACGATCGCGCAAACGATACGCCGTTGCCTTCGTCGCCGGGTGCCAGTCTTCGCTTGTTTTCACGCGAGAGAGAATCTCCAGCTGCACCAAACTATTCACTTGAGGCAGTTCGATGCGCAGCCGGTCGAAGGGGAAAGGTCCGCCGAGATCGTAACTGTATTCACCCGCTTTGGCGGCGATTGCCGCGCCCGTAATGTTCTGCCAGACGCGGCGCGACGAAACTGTTCCGGCTGCGGGCTCAGCGATGACGGTCAATGCCTCGACAGGCCGTTGATTCTCCGGCCATGAAACGCGCAAGTATTTGAATTTTACGCCACGCAGTTCCACCCGATCCTGCCGTAATTGATGGCCGCCGAAGGAAAGCCGCACCAACGCGGCGCGATCGGCGACCGTGCTCCAGGCCGAGAGATCGTCACTGCCCTCGATTCGGATTCTGGCGACAAAGCGATCTTCGTCGCCCTGCCAGTCGAAACGCAATGCCTGGACGGCGTGTTTCAAGGCGCTGGCGTCCAACAAATAACCGCGCAGTTTGTCCTTGGCCGCACCCGCTTTGGCTTGGCCGCGGATCGACACGATGGTGCCGTCAGATCGTCTTTCGATGCGCACGTTCAGATCTTCGAGCTTGTCACTAGCGCCACCGTACATTGGGAACATAGGCAGGCTCACCGCGGGGACGCTTTCAGTGCTCGTTACTGCGCGCGGTCTCAAGGCATGCGGCACCATCTCGCCTTGCCCGTTAAACACCCGAATATCCCCGAGATCGCTGCGCGTCACGCCGCGATAAACCAGTGCCGGAATCTCGATCTCATAAAGCGCGACTTGCCCGTCGGCGTGGATCGGCATCCCGTAGGCGAACTCTCCCGGCCGCTCGGCGGCGAGGGCGCTGCTAGACGCCAACAGTAGTAGTAGAACGACCGGTTTCATTTACCCTCCTCCACGGCCGCCGGCGGCACCGGCGAAACGTAACCGATCACCAACATCAATAGGCCGACGCCGATGAATGAGACAATGCGCTCGATGCCGCCGATGTTTGATAAATCGATGAAGAATAATTTGACGACGACCAGCGCCATCAATCCAGCTCCCGTAAGCCAAAGCGGGCGCATGCGCAGATGGGTCGCGGATAGCATGATGCAGAGAGCCAGTACACTCCAGAAGATCGACAGCGAGGCCTGCACCAACATCGAGCGCATCATCGCGTCGAGAGCGAACGGCACTCCCGCCCAATGATGCACGGTCCGCAGCAGAACACCGTTAAGCCAGAAAAACCCGATGCTGCCGAGAGCCACATAAGCGAGCTCGGCGGTCTGGAAAAGCTGCGGCGCAAACGACGCCGCACGCAAGCGGCGAAACCAAGCGTACAGCGCGAGTAGTGCAGCGCCTTGCGCCAAGTCGAGAGGATTTAACAACGGCAAGTACGGTAGCGGCGCCGTATCGCCGCGGCTATCGAAATTGACATGGACCATCCAGAGCCATAAAAACGCCGCAAGCAAGATGCCGCCGTGCAACAAATAAGCTTCAGAGAAACGCGCCACCGGCCAGGCGGTGCGCTCGCCACGGTCTGACAGCCATGCGAGCAAGGCAATCGGCACTAGCGGCCAGCCAACCAGTCGCCAGACATCGCCGCCTCGCACCAGCTCTGCGATCCACCAGCCTACTTCCCATGCGCCCAGCGCTGTGAAGAGCCAGACGCCCGCGGCGTGCCACCAATGGACGTGTGGCATCTCGCCCTCGTGACGGTGCAACAGCCACAGATGAGCGGCGAGCGCCAGCGGCCAGACAATATATCCGAAGTACTCGAGCGGGTGCGCCCGCGTAGCGTCTCCCAGCGCCAAAGCATAGATTAGCGGCAGCAGCGCCATTACCGGGTAGAGAGCTTCATCCCAGTTCAAGCGGCGCCGCAGAACGCTGAACAGCGCGCAGGACGCCGTGACAAACAATACAACGATATGAAACCGGTATAATCGCAGCTCAAGGGGGCGGGTCCTAACATAGGCTGTGATCTCGTCGAAACCGGCGCCGAACCACCATAACACTCCCCAGCAAAACAGCGCCGTGGCGACGTAGGCTGCCTCTTGGCTCAGGCGCGCGCGCTGCTGTTTGAGATACCAGCCGGAAAAAAGCCCCGCCACGCTGATCATGACACAGCCGAGATAAAAGCTATTGAATACCGGAACCGCGCCGCGCGGTTCCGCGGCGCTGAAGAAAAAAGCCACGCCGGCGGCAAATTGCAAAAAGACACCGAAGCCGCGCGCCAGGATCTTATCTTGGCGTACGCCAATCCAAACGATCGCCGCGCCTTCCAATGCCCAGGCGGCGGCGGTCCAGCGGCCGTCGAGCGCGAGCGGAATCGCCAGCGTGCCGAATACGACACCCAGGGCGAGAAACGATTCAACCAGCAGGCGCATATTTTCACTCGCCCGCACGAACAATACTTTCGCCAAGAGCAGATAGAAGCCGCTCAACGCGAGCGCGCTGAACGCCGTGGCGTACTCGATGTCGCGCACCAACGCGGTTTGCAGTCCAAACGCCACCAAAGGAACGCCAAAAACCAAAGTGCCATCGACCGGGTCTTTGATACTCGCGTCCCGGCGCAACGCGAACAGCACGGCGATGGTGACGTAGAATAGAAAGAAAAGAACGAGGAAAGGCTCCGTGCTCGCGAAAAACTCGGGCCTGTAGAAACGGTCACCCCAAACGAGCCCGATGATGAAGGTAAACGCGAACCCGAGGAGGTTGAGCGAGCGCCACGCTTTGAACCAAGCGACAATGAGAATGCCCAGATTGAGCAGCGCGTAGAAACTAAACAGCGCCACGTGGCTGCCACCGCCGGTGGACGCGAGTAGCGGCGCAAGAAAGCCGCCGGTGACACCCATGGCGGCGAGCGATCGCGAATCCTGCAGCACCGCCAGCATCGCGGAGAAGACCGCCATCGCCGCCAGCAGCGTGAAAACCAAACCAGCCGGCAACAATTGATACAGTCTGAACGCAGCGAACACGGTGAGATAGAGCACACCGATGCCGCCACCCTGCACAATCAGAGCGTAACCGGGGCGCTTCAGGCGCAGATGCCAACCGATCACCAGCATCACAATCGCGCCCAAGGCGACGCCGATCAGCCGCGCCTCGATCGGAATCTCGATATGCTCCGAAGCGTACTTGAGCAAGAATGCCACGCCGAAAAACAAAACGATGACGCCGAAGCGCACCAACGCGTTGCTGCCAAAGAAAAAATTCCAAACTGCCGAGGGTTCAGGCGGGGTACGTGGTGCTGTACCGCGAGGCGAAGCCGGTTCCGGCCTGAACGCTGGTTCGCGAAAATCTGGGGGCGGTGGTGGAATTGGCTTCGCTGCCTCGATAGTCGCTCTCGATGGAGATTCACCTGACGCCGCGCGGGGATCGACAGGGCGCGTTACGGGGGATGGACGACGATCAGGCTCGGCCGTCGTCGGCTCGCGGTATTCACTGGTCGGTTCTGTTTCTGATAGCCCAGCTTTGCGCTGCGATCTTTCTAACGAGGCTACGCGCTGCTGCAGAAACTCTATTGACGCTTCAAGCCGCGCGAGCCGTTCATTGCCAGGACGGTCCAATTGGTTTGCCAACGCCCAGCCGACTCCGGCCCCGGCCAGGGCGCCTATGACCGCGCCGGCTCCGCCGCCGATGGCGCCGATGAATCCGCCGACGATTAAACCGATGAACCACATAACTTACCTCCGCAGTCCGTCGCTGTATGAATGACCCGACGAAAGTTAGGCGCTATTTAGCGCCCGCGGGCAGAATAGCAGAGTCCGGTCTTGGACATATACCAATTATCGAGAGCTGGAAAATTCGAGAAACTCCGGCGGATAACAAAGCTGCGAGGTAAAAACCCTCGCGCCGTGAGAGAAGAATGGATTGTCGAACGGATGCGATAATTAATTCAAAGTGACATACCGTTCTAACCGCGCCACCTCCTTCTTGTCGACGTACTTGCCGATCTCTTTGCGGAACTGCTCGATGTTGGTGTACGGGCGATATTCTTTAAATTCGCGCAGCATGCGCTTGCCCGTGCCGGGAATGCTGAGGATGTCTTCGTCGTTGGCGCTGTTCAAATTGATCGGCACAAAAACGTACTGTTCGAGGCGCGCCACTTCCTTTTGATCGACGTACTTGCCAATCTCCTTGCGGAACTGCGCGATCGTCTTATACGGGCGGTACTCTTGAAACTCGCGTAACATCCGATTCCCCACGCCGGGAATCAATAAGATCTCGCTCGGCGTCGCCGTGTTGAGATTGATCTGCACGAACATCTTGCCGTAGAGCTCGGCCAACTGCTCTTTGCTCAAAGTCTTGGACAGCAGCGTGTGCAGATCGGCCATGTTCAAGAAGGGCCGCTGCTCCATGATGCTCTTAGCGAGCGCCGTGGTCATGTGCGGCAACGCCAGCAATTCCTTCTCGCTCGCCATATCGGGATTCGCCAATTGGGATTGGCCGACTTGGCTTTGACCAACATCCGGCAGACCGATGGTCGCGGCCAGCGCGCCGAGGAACAGAAAACGTCTGATCCGATTCATTTCATTCTCCTCTTTCCTTAGCGCCGTTGAGCGCCGGATGTTTATAAGTATACGTCAATCCGATCAATCCCAACTGCATCATCGCACCGGGAGCGAGCAACGGCGGCACTTTGCCGCGAATCGTTTCCCAGAACAAGGCCCAACCACGGAGCGACGGATTGGATTCCAACTTGAACTCGGCGCCGCCCTGATAGTGAAAATAGATCCCGGCAAAGCCGCTCGCCATGAAACAAATGAATAGCGCCTGTAAAAGCCGAACGCTCAGTGCCGTCGAGCGAACCGCATGCCACCCGGAAACCGACAGCCCTAACAAAATCAGGATCACCGGTAGCCACTGTCGCCAGTCGTCATAGTGACTTAATAAAATCAGTTCTATACCGCTGCCGAGCATTCCGATCAGGAGAATCGAAAATAGCGCGAGACGAATCGTCCGGAGAGGCATCGCCGCTTCTTCATTTTTCATCTTAGCGTTTGTCAGCCATGATTTGATCGATCAGGACTTGCCCCGGATTGTGATCCCCTTGCCTAAAGTTTTAACTCACGAATTGCCCATGTTCAAAGAGCCGGCTTGAAGATTTCAAGAGCGGCTTGAGACAACGGGTCTTTTTCGCGAGAACAGACGCGGATGGTCTTAAAGCGACATGAATGACGAACACCGCGGCCCTAGCGGCTTAATTCCCTGAGCCCTTGGGATGAGGGACACCGGCAATCCCGGCGGCGCTAAGAGAGATCAGGATCGGAAGGCTGGCAGTGAGCGAAATGAGTTTCGTGGTGCGCAAACAACGGTCGACACGAGCCGTAAGACGCCCGCTAACGCGCCAACCTCAATCATGGCGACGCACTTCCCAGCCGAGCGCGACCAGCGTCCCGAGTCAATCGAGCCGCCGGCCGGCAACTTCCGTGCTAGGCGATTCAGTTCACCATGCGCGTCCGCATAGCTTCGGAGTTATCTGGCAGCGAGACTATCGGCCTTCGAGTTTTGTATAGATGAACGCAGTAATCGTATAGGTTCGGCAAGCTATGCTCTTCACGAATGCGTTCGCCCATCGACGTCTGGTACTGGACGACAAGCGACGGGATTGCGTTCGTCTGCGGCTTTCGATCTATCTGTAAGAGTTGCCCATGTTTGGTATCGATCACCGCGCCGAGTGCCCGGAGACATTGGGAAAGACTAAAAAAATCCGGCATCCCACTGGCCGATCCCCGCTTTGCACGGCCCCGCTCGTCCAGGCGTTCGACGGAAGAGAGCGTATATTCAAGTTCTATCGGCTTACTCGATGCCGAAGCTGGCCGGCCATTGGCTTGACCATCAGTCTCGGCCGCGGCGTTAACCTTCTTCGCGCCATAAGGAACACGAACAAGGTAACCATCGGCGGCCGGCAAGAGCTCAAACTGCGTGATCCCTCTGGCTTCGAGGTCTTGCCCAATCGCGCGGAGATTTCTGGCATTATAAATCGCTTCAGACATGCGCACCTCCCATATTTTAACGATCCAGCTGGACTGCAACATCAAACCACGGCGATAACACATGCCGTGCCCACCACGGCTCTAGATCGGCACTATCTGTCGAAGCTTTAGGCGGGAAGCCAGACGGCTTCAGTCTGGACCCGCCTCGGCGGGAATTCACGCGCGGTCGGCGGCTATAACCCCCGCTGTCGGAGGCCGAATACGGCCCGTAAAGCCCTACGCGCGTAATCATCGGCGCAATGTGTATCACGACATTTTTTTGACGCCTCTGGGAAATTAAGGTATTTCTGATAGCGTACATGCGACAAGATTACGCGCGATCATCGGGCCCTTGGCAGCTTGAAAATCGGCGTGTCTTCGCTGCGATCCGTGAGGAAAATCCGTGATTACATCGCGACGACCAAGAACGCGCCCTATTCGATACCGCTTGGATCGGTCGATCCGTCATATCGCTATGAGACTTATCGGCTGGTTAGCGCCTGGCAACGAAGGTATAAATCCCGATCTGCACGGCGGATCGATAAGAAAAATCTTGCTGGTCCGGCCCAATTTCCGCATCGGTAATGCCATCCTCGCCTTGCCCGCAATCGCCGGATTTCGTAAGAATTTTCCTGACGCTAGAATTGATTATGTCGGATCGCCGGTGTCAAATCTGCTCTTTCGAAATCAACCCTTGAACCATCATTATGTCGCGCCCCGCAGATTTCCCGGGGTACTATGGCAATATCCGCGCCTGATTCGACTGCTTCGAGCCAACCAATACGACTTGGCGGTGGACATTAGCTGTTCCCAGTCGGGCGTTGGTTCTTTTGTCGTCGGTGTATCGGGGGCTCGAATTCGCGCGGGCTTGACTGGGAAGTGGGATCATCTGTTCAATCTGAAAATTCCCAGACTGCGCGAGGGCAACAAATATCGCAAATTAAAGGAATTCCTCAGTGCCATGCATGTCGAACAAATTGACGACGTAGGATCTCTCGAGTTCTCCGCCGCCGAGAAGATCGACGGACTGAGAAAGCTCGAATCCCTATGCGGCGGGAAAAGCGCAAAGACGGTCGGCGTCTTCGTTGGCGGGCGCAAACTGCGCGGCAAACGATGGCCGCTGGAGAATTTCACTGATCTCATCAACGGACTTCATCAACGAGGAATCGCGGTCGTCACTTTTCTTGGCCCCGAAGAGAACGACATCGGTGATTCGCTCAGGGCGACTTTGCATCCGTCGATTCCCGTCATTTTCGAGCCGTCTGTCAGAAAATTCGCCGCGATTGTTTCACATCTCGGCCTGCTTATTTGCTGCGACTCCGGCCCCATGCATCTCGGCTGTGCCGTCGGTGTCCGGGTATTGGCGATCTTTCAAGAGGGTGATGCGGCGCGCTGGTCACCGCCGCCGGGCGCCGCCCGAACCGTCTATGGCGAGGGTCGCGTCAGCGCTGCGGCGGTGTTGGACGCCGCGCTTGAGGAGCTTTCATTCGGCCACTCCACAAATGAATCACCAACCACGGGCCCGAGACCATCACGGCCATCGCCGAAGGCTGATCCGTCCGTCCTTTTCTAATCGCGCTTCGCGACTGCGAAGATTCCCATGGATTAGAAATTTTCAATAGAGTTTTCCCTGAAATAAGAATCGCGTGCGACGATGGCTCCATACTAGGGCGATTTATTGCCGCCACCGTTGGCGCACGTATTGCGAAAGCCTAGTCGCAAAAGGACTCAGGAGGAATTCTATGAACAAGCATCCTATTCACGCCTGATTGTCGGTGCGCTGTTTGCCGTAATGATCACGTGGGTCGCGACATTCGATGCCTTTGAGATGGGTGGTTTAGCCTTGTTGGCATCCGTGGTATTCGACCTAGCCGCCGGGCTCTGCATCGGCGCTTTAATCGCGGCGAACTTTGCGATGCTGGCTGCCGAGGAAAAGCAAGAGCAGCAAGCGGTCGCGCATCGACATGCTCACGCCCACGCCTGAGCGCTCTCGTCGTAGGGGCGTGTTGCGCTACGCCCCTACGGAAGTGTCAGCGGGATCAGCGCTTCCGCCTCGATAGCTGCGAAGAGGGTTCTTGGCTCTCCAATTCTTGTTTCTGTCTCCTTAATGTCCAGACGCACCGACCGACGGTAGTGACGGCGCCATCGCAAATAAGCTAAAATCATTTAGCTTAGTTGCCGCCAATTTTTCCGGTCTTAGTGTTTGATGAAGGGATTCTTATGACCGCTAACTCGTCGCGTCGTAGTTGGATTCTGCTCTTCGCATTATTATTCGTTATGCCGTGTTCACAAACCTACGGAGCCGATTCGTCGCCGCCATTGACCGCCCGCGAATCCGGCGTCGCTTTGTACGCGCAACAAGATGAGGAAACCGACCGCATTGCTACTTTGGAAAAGGGCGAAGCGCTTTTTCCGATCGCCGAGTCAGTGGGAAGAGGCATCTGGTACATGGTGCGCACGAAACAGGGTGTCATCGGCTGGGTGCGCGGATCGGATGTCGTCGTCAGCAACCAAGCGAAAGAGGCCTTTAGGGAAAAAGAATCAGGCTCGTCGACATGGGCCGCACGAACCGGCGACGGTAAAACGTTTAACGGCACCTGGAGCGTGGCGCCGAACTCGAGCAGCAGCGCTGCCAGCGGAGCGTGGACGCTCATTGACGGCGGCGGCGCGACGGTCATGCGCGGCACCTGGACCGCCGAAAAACATGCGACCGGATGGAACGGCGTCTGGCGCGCGTCTATAGAGGGCCGCCCAGGCGAGCACACCGGCAGCTGGTCGGCCGAATTTCCCCACACGCGCAACGCTCGCTTTGTCGAGCTTTTCGAAGCTGCTGCAAAGGAGGCCGTCCGCGGCCTGTGGACCGCCAGCAACGATTCGGGCAGCTGGTCGATACGAACCTTCAAGTAATTAATCGGCCATCTCATACATTCCCATGCTATAATGCCCTCGCGCGCTCGCCCGGCTTCGTGGAATCTGCAGTGAGCTCCGGCCCAGGGCCGGCATACCAGGGAACGCGACAGTCAGCGACAGACCTGTGCGTGAAACGTACTGATCGGATACCAACCGTAGCAAAGGGAGAGCATCATGGATGACACCAATCTGCCGCGCTTTGAAGCCATGACCACGGGCGTTCTGCTCGATCGCGCCTTTCGTCTTTACACGAGCAATTTTTCACTGATGCTCGGTATAACCGCCGCAGCGTACGTGCCGTTTTACTTGATCATGGTCATTATCGAATCCCGCGTTGGCGTCAACGTCCAAGCTCCGAGCAGCGGCCTTTCGACACTGTTGTTTCAAATCGTGTTCATGATCCTTTGGGCCAGCATTGCATTTCCGATTGCCAGCGGCGCCGCAACCTACGCGATCAGTGAACGGTATCTGGGTAACGAGGTTTCGGTTGGCGAGGCGCTACGTTTGGCATTGAGCCGCTTTTGGACACTGTCGATAGCGCAAATCACCGCCACCATCCGAGTGATGTTTGGCTTTTTATTATTGATCGTACCGGGAATTCTTTGGATGCTTTCCTACGCTTTGATCGTTCCTGCGGTCCTTATCGAAGGCCAGAACGCGACGCCGAGCCTCAGGCGGAGCCGGGATCTCGTCAAAGGCCACCGCGGCAAAGTTTTTTGCGTGATGTTCATCGTCAATCTATTGCAAGGGCTTCTCGCCCTCGGCGTTAGCATGATTTCCGGTATGATTTTCAATAGTGATTCGGGTAGCGGCGCGGTGCTGAATTCCGCGATGAATAATTTACTGTCCATCTTTCTTACTCCGCTCGGCATTGTCGCCACGATTCTGCTCTACTACGACATGCGCATCCGCAAGGAAGGATTCGACCTGGAAATGCTCAGCCGCGCGATCACGCCCAATGCCGAAAGCATGGCGGCCGCGCCGACGCCGAGCCGTTGATTCTCGATGTCGGCTGTGGCGCAACCGGGTCCGATCCCTTCGCCGGAAATAATCCGTGAGGCAACCCGAGAGATCCTCGAGCGCCCGGAGTTTACCGAGCCTTCGCGCTGGCATGAGATCTTTTTAGAGATGCTGAAAGCGATTAAAGAATGGCTAGACGCCCTCGGCGCCTGGTCGGAAGCCAATCCCATCCTAGCTCGCGTTTTGTTCGTCGTGGCGCTGTTAATCTTGCTCGCCTGTCTTGCCCATCTCTTATATCTCGCTCTGGCCGACGTGCTGCCTTTTGGACGAAAGAAAGACACGACGACGGCGCGCTCGACACGCTGGGAGATTCTGGAAGGCACCGCGACCAACTGGCGCGACGCCTTACAAGTCGCCCGCGACATGCTCAAGGAAGGTAACGTGCGGCGCGCCATCTGGATTGCTCATCGGGTGTTGTTGGGACTTTTGGACGAACAGGGGGCAATTAAATTTGCCGGTTGGAAAACTAACTCCCATTATCTTGGCGAATGCGCCCGCAGTCATCCCTGGTACCCAACCTTTGCGGAGTTGACCGAGCTCTATGAAAATGCCGTTTATGCCAGTCGCAGCGCACCTGCCAACATCGCAGACGCTTTGGTTAGCCGCGTGCGAGAATGGTGCAGCGAGACGAGCGGCTGACAATGACTTCGCGCACGTACAATCGTTTGACCGCGACGATCGCGACGGCGATTTTCCTCATTCTCTCGATCGTTCTAGCTAGTTTTACCACCCGTGAGAGTACGGACATTGTCCAACGACGCCCGTCAACATTTTTTACCGACTCCACGGGGGCGCGAGCCTTACTGCTGGTGATGAAACAGCTCTTGCCATCAGTCGAGCAATGGCGCCGACCGCTCCAATTACTGGCGCTGCCGAACCAACCGAATGTCCCGACGACACTTATCGTCGCTGGGCCGGGCACGCCGATTTCCAAGAGCGAGTCGGATCATCTCGATCGCTGGCTCGCCGCCGGCGGTCAACTCATCCTGCTTACGGGCAATGGCTGGCCTACCGGCCAGCGCTCGGAATCCGACGAAGAAACATCCGAGGAAACCAAAACCGCCGCCGATGATCGACTGGAGGATCGTTCAGGAAAATTCCTGTCGCGCTACGCGCCATCGCTGCGCTGGACGAAGTCAGGCAAGGCTCAAACCGGTGAAGCCAGTGGTCCGTCGCTACCATCCGCGGGACTCAAGCTGCGCTGGCAACGCAGCTTCGCCGAGACGGGCGACGCAAAGGTCATCGCCGCAGCGCAAAACAAAGCCCTCGCCGTCGAAATGCCCGTCGGTCAAGGACGGATTATTGCCATTGCCGACCCGAGTATGGCGAGCAACGGCGCCCTGCGTCGATCGGATAACGCCGTATGGCTGGTCACACTGGCGGCAGGCTGGGCGAGCGGAAAAATTCTTTTTGATGAGTATCACCATGGCTTCGGCGACAAACGCAGCACGGCCGAGTTAACCGGCGCCTTTCTCATGACTCCTTGGGGCTGGTGTGTGTTACAGATCGCCGCGGCGGGGCTGCTTTACGCGTTCGCTTACCGGCACCGATTCGGACGAATTTCGGAAACGCCCACGAACGACCGGGCGAGCTCACTGGAATTGGTCGACGCGCGAGCCGGCCTGCTTCAGACCGCGGCCGCCCGCGGACTGGCCGCGGAGTTAATCGTCCAGAATCTCTGTCAGGATTTGACGAAGGCCCACGGCAAGGCCGTGGACATCGCGAACTTGAGTCACGAACTGGAGCGGGTGGGCAAAAGCCGCGGTGCACCAATTCAGACGGCAGCGTTGCAAGCTTTGCTCACGAAGATTCAAAACGGGGCATCACTCAATGATCAGGAGTTCGTCGAGGTCGGACGAATCGCCGGAGAAATTTTCAGAGGACCGCAACATGAGCGAGAATAAAATTTCCACTGACGTGTTAAACATCGGCGGCGCCGTGCAAGCCGAGCTCGAACGGGTGATTTACGGTCAACGGTCGGCGATCCAAAGCCTGCTCGTCGCCATCACGGCCGGTGGCCACGCGTTGATCGAGGGTGTGCCGGGACTGGCCAAGACGTTGCTTGCGCGGAGTCTCGCTGCAGCGCTGCGCTGCAGCTACTCGCGCATCCAATTCACGCCCGACTTGATGCCCTCGGATATTACTGGAGTGAACGTTTTTGAATCGTCCACGGGGGCGTTCCGTTTTCGTCCGGGGCCGCTTTTTGCCGATATCGTACTGGCTGATGAAATCAACCGAGCGCCGGCAAAAACCCAAGCCGCGCTGCTCGAAGCCATGCAGGAATATCAAGTGAGCATCGACGGTGAAAGCCGCGAGCTGCCGCGCTGCTTCACCGTCGTCGCCACGCAAAACCCGATCGAGTACGAGGGCACCTATCCGCTGCCGGAAGCACAGTTGGACCGGTTTCTTCTCAAAGTGATTGTCGATTACCCCGCCGAAGAAGACGAACGGGCCATGCTGAAAACCATGCAAGCCTTGGGCGCAAGAGCATTTCAACCCCATGGCGTCATCGAGCCGGTGGTGAGCGCGGAACAGATCATTGCATTGCGCGCACAGACGCACGCGATCCGAGTGGACGAAACGGTCTTGGAATATGCTTTGCGGTTGATTCGGCAGTCGCGCGCGTTGCCCAGTCTCACCCTCGGCGCGAGCCCGCGCGCGGCCATCATGCTGTTGCAAGCAGCCAAGGCGCTCGCGCTCTTGCGCGGCAAAGACTACGTCACGCCTGACGAGATTCAAGTGATGGCCTTGCCGGTCCTGCGCCATCGCATTCGTTTGACCCCGGAAGCGGAAATCGAAGGACTGACCGCCGACAGTTGCGTTCAGTCGCTGCTCGCTCAAGTCGATATCCCGCGTTAGCTGAAAGGACAAACCCATTTCACTGCTTCCGACACTGCGGTTGATCCGGCTGCTGGCGCTCGGCGCGCCGCTCTGGCTTCTAGCCGTTATCGTTCCGGCTGGCTGGCTCGCCGGAGTGCTGTACTGCTTGCTGTTGGCCGCGCTCACTTGGCGGGATTTGGGCACGCTCCCGCGACGTTCGCAGCTCAGCGCCCAGCGCCAATTGCCGCCGCGCTTCGCGCTCGACGTCCAGCACTCGATCAAGCTGATTCTTCACAATCGCTCCGCTCTCCGGGTGCAAGTTTCGCTGCGCGACGAGCTGCCGGACACTTTCGAGTCGATGACCGATTTGCCACCCGTAGCGATTCCGCCCGGGGGTGAGGCTCAATTAGATTTTGCCGTTCGGCCGCTCAAGCGCGGTGCGCATGCGTTCGGCAACCTGGTCTTGCGCCTGCAAGGCGAACGAGGCTTAATCCAGAAACAAATCTCGCTTATCGTCGCCGATACCGCTAAAGTCTATCCGAATTTTCGCGGTGCCGATCAATACCAACTGCTGGCGAAAATCGATCAACGTGACGAGATCGTTCGCAAACCGGCACAAATCAGGGCTGCAGGCACGGACTTTGAGAGCCTGCGGCCTTACATTTCCGGCGAAGACCCACGCAACATCGATTGGAAGGCGACGGCGCGGCGTGGCGCGTTGGTCAGCCGCAACAAACAGGTGGAAAAAGGACAACAGCTAGCCGTCCTTTTGGACGCCGGACGTCTAATGGCGGAAACCATCGGCAAGTATTCGAAACTGGAGCACGCGCTCAATGCCACCGTCATGCTCAGTTATGTCGCGCAAAAGCGCGGCGACGCCCTTGCCGTCGCTTCTTTCTCCAACAGGATCGAGTCCTTTTTACCTTCAGTGCGCGGTCCATCGCTTCTCGCACGGGTGCTGGAATCGCTTTACACCGTCCAGGTGCGCTCGGTGGAGTCCGACTATTGGCAAGCGATCGCGCAGATCATGACCATGCTCCGGCGGCGCAGCCTGTTGATCCTGCTCACCGACGTATTGGACGCCTCGGCCAGTGCAGGTTTGATCAATAACCTGTCACGCGCTGCGGAAAAGCATTTGGTACTCTGCGTGATACTGAGCGAGCCTCAACTGGGTGAGCTCGCTCATTCGATTCCCGTCACAGTAGAAGAAAGCTATCGAAAAGCCGCTGCCTGCGATCAGTTGCGGCGGCGCCGGTTGGCGCTCGAGAATATGCGCTCCCGGGGAATCTTGGTCTTAGAGACCAGTCCCGCCCACTTGAGCATCCACCTGGTTAAACGATACTTGGAAATTCGTCAAGCCAACCTGCAATAGCCGAATAACATGTGCAGTAAGAGATTTGCCGCAAGCAAAGCAAAGGCGCAAAGGACTTAGAACAAGAATCTCGAAGCACGAAATTCGAAATTCGAAACAAATTCAAATGACGCCAAAAATAGAATTTCCAAACCAGCTCGATTAGGTTTTCGTTTTTTTCGGATTTGACTGTTTTGGTTTGTTTCGGATTTCGATATTCGGATTTCGGATTTTTCTTGCGAGAGCAAATTCCGATGCCCGAAAGTTATGGCGTGTAAAATTTGAGACGCGGCAGCTACTGAAGTTTTAACGGAGAGCAAGAATGGACGAGAGTGTTTTTATTTCCACGCCTGACCACGTCAGCCTCGAGTTCGAACTGGCCGGACCCGGATCGCGTTTTTCCGCTTACGTGATCGACTTCATCTTTAACGTCTTGTTGATCGTCGTCATCTTTCTTGTCCCCAGGGCAGCTCCAGTTGGAGCGCTTCATGGATTCTGGCGTTTTTGGTATTGGTCATTTTTTTGATCAACTGGGGCTATTACGTTTTTTTTGAAGGCCTTTGGCAAGGATCGACGCCGGGAAAAAAGCGTGTGGGCATCCGCGTCATTCGCCAAGACGGGCTGCCGATCGGATGGCGCGAGGCCGCGCTGCGCAATTTGGTGCGCGCCGCCGACATGCTGCCACCCCCATGCTATTTATTGGGCGGGCTGGTGATGTACTTTGATCCGCTCGGTCGCCGGCTCGGCGATATGGTGGCCGGAACCTACGTGATCGTCGAAAAATTCGCGCTCGCCGAACAAGGCGCCAGCGGCGCAGCTTGGGCCACTCGCGTGGAACAAGGCCGTTCGCGCCAAGCGCTGACCTTGGCACGCGGCATGATCTCGGCTCAACAGATCGGCTTGATCGAGCAATTCCTGGCGCGGCGCCACGAGCTGTCCCAAGAGCGCCGCGCGCTCCTAGTCTGGCAAATTGCCGAGCCGCTGTTGTCCATGCTCGGTGAAGATCGTGACAGCTTGGCGCGCAGCGCCGATCGCACGGAACGCTGCGAACAGATACTCTTACAAGTTCTCGATCTCGCCCAAAGCCGCGAGCCCCATGTCGCCGTCGCCACCGAGACGCCGCAACCTACCTCGCTGTTCTGATGGGCTGGCATCATTCACAGGTGAAGAAGGAACAGACGTTGATCGTCATGGATGGGACCATCCAAAAAAGGTACCGTCATGTAGGGGCGACCGGCCGGTCGCCCTCCTCGCAATCCACAGAGGACGGAAAGAAGAATACGCCAGGCCAAAACGATTGCTGACGATGAGCTAATCGATATGCAAGACGCCGAAGAAAAGCTTGACCAATGGATGCGCTTCTATCGGAGCGTGCAAGTTCTATTACGGGCCGGCCCGCGCGCCCTGCGCCGCTTGAGCGCGGCCGAGCTGACGCGTCTGATTGACGACTATCAAGGGCTCACCGCCGATCTAGCGCGAGCGCGCTCGTTCGGCGCGGCGCGCCAAACCGTGGATCAGCTCAATCGCATCGCCGTGGCCGGGCACAACTTATTGTACGGGCAAATTCGTTTGCGCGAGGCCGGCGCGACGACGCATTGGTTTGGTCGCTTCGCGAGAGCGGTGCGCGCGCATGTTTGGGCGGTCGCCTTGTCCGCGACCATGCTCTTCGGCTCGGCCGTCGTTAGCTTCGTCGCCATCCAACTTCACCCACACTTAGGCTACGATCTTCTCGACGAGAGTTTTCTCGACTTCGATCCCGCAAGTAAAGAAAATTTGCACAACATCCCGAGTCTGGCGCGCCCCGTCATATCGTCGTTGATTATTTCGAACAACATCCAAGTCACGCTGCTCGCCTTCGGCTTCGGGCTCACCGCAGGGCTAGGCACGAGCTTGTTGTTGATATTCAACGGTATCCACTTGGGTTCCGTGGCCGGCTGGATGACGCTGCACGGAAAACAAAGGGCGCTGTGGGGATGGATCATGCCGCATGGCGGCACGGAGCTGCTGGCCATCTGCCTCGCGGGCGCGGCGGGTTACCTACTCGCCAGCGCGATCATTGCGCCCGGACAAGTGCGACGCAGCACCGCGCTCAAACGCGTTGGCACCGATGCGCTGACGATCGAGCTTGGCTGCATGGTGATGTTAGTCATCGCCGGATTCATCGAGGGCTTCGTTTCCCCGAGCCAAATAGATTATGCCAGCCGCATTGGCGTTCTGGTCGTGAGCCTCGCGCTCTGGGCGATCTACGTACTTAGCGCCGGCCGGGATCGAACGCCGCTGGTCTCATCTGATCCTTGATGGCTGTTTGACCGACAAAACCGCAAATGGTGCAGAGAAACGCGTTGGTTTGCGGCGCAACCTGCGTTTAAGTACAGTATCGTCGCTCGACAATTTTTAGAGTTTCTTTGTCGAGCGATCCTGATTTCCGTTCACGCTAAAAATGGAAGGTCGATGATCATGGCGCAGCCGAAATCGACTAAGCCGCGCATCCATTTTTCAATGCTCCGGACGTATCAGTTGGCGGATCTGATTACGCTCGCCAACGGCGCCGCCGGAATGGCAGCGGTTTTCGTCACCATGAGCTATCTGACGTCTCCGGACAATTGGCGCATCTATCTGGCGTTGGCGTTGTTGCCGGCCGCGCTGGTCTTCGATATCACCGACGGCAAAGTTGCGCGTCGTCATGATGAGCAATCGCCTTTCGGTCAAGAACTGGATTCGCTGGCGGACATCGTCAGCTTCGGTGTCGCCCCCGCCACCCTCGCCTATGCGCTTGGCATGCGCGGAGCATTTGACATGATCGTTCTCATTTTTTTTGTCGCCTGCGGCATTAGCCGGCTGGCGCGTTACAACGTCACCGCCGGGCAACTCGCGGACGCCGCCGGCAAAGTGAGATATTTCGAGGGCACACCGATCCCGTCGAGCTTGATTCTCGTTGCCATTCTTGCGACGTGCGTGTATTTCGGCCGCACTGGCGATAATCTCCCGCTTGGCGTCGTCGAGATTGCCGGCGTGCACTGGCATCCGCTGTCGCTGTTATTTTTCGTCAACGGTTGTACGATGATCAGCAAAACACTGCGCATTCCGAAGTTATAAGGCGGGCCAAACTCACATTGCGAGGAGTTCCTACGTTGGGTTAACGACTCACTCGCTAGAAATGGACCCATCATGAGAATGAAGATTATCGTGTACGCCGTTGCGTTCGCCGTCTCTATTGGCGCCACCGGCCTAGGCGACGCGCAAGAAAAAGTGCGGGTTGCGGTTTCCAATTTTTCCGCGTCGTATATTTCCATGTATATCGCCAACAAGCGCGGCTATTACGCCGAAGAAGGATTGGGGCTAGAAATCATTCTCATGGCTGGGCTCACCAGCACTCGGGCACTTATCGGCAACAGCGTTGAGTTCGGCTCCGCCAGCAATCCCACCGCGGCGGTCCAAGGTGCAAAACTCAAAATCCTCATGGTGTTCAACGACAAACCGCCCGGCATTCTTGCAGCGCAGCCCGGGATCAAGAGCGTCGCCGAGTTGCGCGGCAAACGAGTCGGTGGATCGACCGTCGGCAGTTTGGAGTACGGCTGGCTAAAAGAGCTGCTGCCAAAGTTTGGTTTACAGCTCGAAAGAGACGTTACTTTTGTCCCGGTTGGAGCGACCAGCACCCGTTTCACGGCGCTGCGAGCGGGCACCATCGACGCTTCACCGCTCAGCCCACCATCGAGCTTTCTGGCCCAGGACGCGGGCTTCCCGGTGCTGTTGCGCACCGCGGATCATTTAGAGGACATTCAGGCGTCGATCGTAGCCACGGACGAGCGCTTGGCTCGCCAGGGAGACTTGGTTCGCCGCTTCATGCGCGCGACGGTCAAAGGGCAACGAGTCTATCTCGCCCATCGGAAGGAGGGGATTACCGCGATCATGGAGTTCACCCGCAATAAGGACCGCGAGCTGATGGCGCGTGTTTACGACGATCATATGAAAACCATCGCGCGCGATGGGACGATCTCCGATCGATTGCAGCGCATCGTCATCGAGCGGAGTAAACGCCTGACGGGGGTGACCCGCGACGTGCGGCCCGAAGAGATTTTCGATTTCTCCTACATCCGCAAGGCGCAAGCCGAAGTAACCCAAAGCGGTTGGATGCCCTAGCACCGGTCTCCGGTCTTCCGTCAACTTAGCTTAGCCATCCCGTTTCCCGATAAGCCTTGACTGCGCCGGGATGCAGCGGCACGCCGCCAAACTCAAACGCCGCTGCGCCTTTCGTGCGCAGCGGTTCGAAGAGATTTTTCAGCCCTTTGAACAGCGGATTCATTTGCGGCAGCCTGTCGAGGTTTTCGGCAATCACTTTGGCCATATCGTGAACGATATCTTCGGGAATTCTTTCGTGTGTAACTAAAACATTGATAACTCCGATCTGCGTCACATCCTCCACCACGCCACGAAAGACATTTTTTTCCATCACTACCGGTCGATAAAACGGCACCTGCGCGAGCACCCTTTCGAGTTGCCCGGCAGCGAAGGGAACCACTCGAATATCAGCGCGCCGGCTGAGATCGGTCAACACCTTATTAGGGATCGGCGGATGAAATTGCACGTCGATCGTACCGGCAACCAAGGCATCCGCCCCCTCTGCGAAGCCCATGTGCACGGGCGTAAAGCTATCAAAAGAGATCCCCAGTATTTCGAAGATCGTGTGGATGTGTTGCTCCATGCCGCTGCCTTTGGTGCCGATCGCGATGCGCTTATCGTTGAAGTCGGCCACGGATCGAATCGGTGAGCTCGCGAGCTTGACAAAACACATCGGGCCTGCGTTGGCCGGCGCCACCATGCGCACGGCGATGGGCTTGGTGAACGGCGCCGTCGCGTTTTTCGCGCGACCGATCCAGTTGGACGCCATAAAGCCGAACTCGAGCTCGCCGCCGTCGAGCTGCTCGGCATTGTGAATGCTCGCATCACTGGTCTGCACGACGCACTGATCCGCAGCCGAGCGCCCGCGATTGAATAGTTCAGCGATTGCCTGGCCTTGAGTATAAAAGGTTCCGCCGTGCTCCGATGTGCCCATTCTAATTGCCATAATAATTCCTCCGGTTCGAAGCTTTCCCTTCGTTCCATTTACACCACCGCAGCGGATAGCTGCAATTGCTCTCCACTTATGGCGCAGACGGCTGCAAACACTTCGCAACCGATTCCGGCATGCAGCTTGACGCTCCGGGTATTGCTGTACTACGTTTCTGATCATTGAAGAGATACAACATAATCCATGCGCCCTGGAATAATAGAACGTTGAGCAAGTCTTCAACCGTTCGAAGTGCAAAGGAGCTGTTATGGCGATTGTCGATTTAGATTCGCACCTGCGTGACGGTTGGTTACTCGACGAGATTTACCGGCTGCCCGAACCGTTTGCAAAATATACGCCTAGACGCATCGGCGACGGCAAATATTTCTACTCGAAGTTCGAGCACGATCTTTCACCGCTGGAAGATCCCGTGGCCAATGCGAATTTCAAGAAGCCGGTGACCCATCAGGTTTTTTACAATCCGGAAGCGAACCAGCGCGGCAACGAGGTGATGCGCTGGCAACAGGGCGGTTACGACATGGAATATCGCATGAAGGACAACGCCCGCGAAGGCATCGACTTTCAGTTGATCTTTCCCACTTCCATCGAGATTCCATCGCAAAATCCCGGGCCGCTGGGAGCCGCGGTCTGCCGCGCTTATAACGATTGGGCGCACAAGCTTGTTGCCGGTCATCGCGACCGGCTATCACCCGTCGCGATGATGCCCGCCGGTTGCCCGGAGGAAATGCCCAACGAGCTAAGACATTGCGTCGATGATCTCGGTTGCAAAGCCGCGCATTTAGTGAGCTACACCAAGGACAAACAGATGGACGATCCGGCTTTCTTTCCGCTTTACCAGGCCGCGCAAGAGCTCGACGTTCCGCTTTTCTGCCATCCAAGCACGCTTGGTGATGTCGGCACACTGATTAACCGGCAAACCCATTTTTTCCCGATGCATATCCTCGGCCGGCCGCTGAATTGCGTAGCCCCACTGGTTGCCATGGTTCTCGGCGGTGTCTTCGAGAAATTTCCGCGCTTGAAAGTCGCTTTCTTCGAAGTGACGGCGGAATTTCTAGTTTTCTGGATGCACCGCATGGACGATGACTACGAAGTCATCAAGGACGCCGGCATGTGCCCTCAGTTGAGCATGCTACCGTCCGAATACGTGAAACGAAACTGCTACATCACCTGCGAGTCCGACGAGAAGTGGTTGCCGTTGGCGCTGGCCGAGGTGGGAGAGACCCACGTTCTCATGGCCACGGACTATCCGCATTTCGATTCGACGTTTCCCAAGACCGTGAGCGGTATTCGGGAGCGGCCGGATATTTCGCCGAAACAGAAAAGACTGATTCTCGAAGATAACGCGTTGAATCTGATCCATATGTAAATGAACGATTCACCACGAAGGACGCAAAGGGCACGAAGGATTCGGATAGTTCACCGCGGAGGGTTGATGACGCGGAGAGGGAGTTTGAAAATAAATACTCTGCGTACTCTGCGTCTCTGGGTGAAATTCTCGTTTCCGTCCGAGGAGAACTATTGATGATTCGCCGATCAGCCATTGCGTTATTGGTTAGCTTGTTGATCTCCTTCACCGCTATCGCTCAGGACGCCAAACTGATCGATGCGGCGAAGAAAGAAGCGGGTCCGATCGTCGCCTACGGCTCCCTCGAATCGAACACGGTTGAGCCGATTGTTGAAGCCTTCAAAAAGAAGACCGGCCTGACCGTAGAATACTGGCGCGCCTCGGCGACCAAGGTGATGGACCGTGCGTTGGCAGAACAACGCGCCGGCAAGTCCGTGTTCGACGTGATGGTCAACAACAGCGGCGCCATTCACGTCATGAAAAAAGAGGGCCTCTTCGCTAAATACCTTTCGCCTGCGGCTAAGGCGTTTCCCAAGGAAGTGATCGATCCCGATCTCGGGCCGGTTTACCGTAACACTCCCATCGGCATCGTTTACCACAAAGGACTGATCAGCACGGCTGAGGCGCCGCGATCGCTGGAAGATCTGCTAAATCCCAAGTATCGAGGCAAATTCGTCATGCCCGATCCGACTCAGCACACGACGACGCTCCAGTGGCTGGCGAGCTTGTATAAAATCATGGGCAAGGAAAAAGCCGACAAATACATTCGCGACCTAGGCGCTACCAAGCCGCTGATGGTGGAATCTTTTGCACCCTCCGCCGAGCGCGTGTCGACGGGCGAAACACCGATCGCGATCAGCTTGATCCGCTACACGGTGACCTACGGCGAAAAAGGCGCGCCGGTGGACTACGTAAGGCTTGGTAAGATGCTCAGTACCGGCCAGTACCTTGCGCTGGGCAACAAGGCAACGCGTCCGAACGGCGGCAAAGCGTTCATCGACTTCTTTCTTGGCGACGAAAGCATGCGAATCCTTGCCAAAATGGGCGAGTTCGTCAATCGAAAAGGAATTCATCCGCCGTTACCCGACGCCGACAAAATCCAAGCGGTTGAGATGGACGATTTCGACGCTAATGAATTCAAAGAAAAGACTCAGGAGTTTCAGAAAATATTTTTGAAATAGGGAGGCACCCCTATGTCGAACCGAGAATACTTCGAAGGCGACGCGCGCCAGCGCGAGCGCGCCTATTCACGCGCGGTAAAGACAACCGGCGGCGCTGCGATCTACCTGGCCGGGCATACGGGTTACCAGCACGAAAAGGGAGATCCATATCCGGGCGACTTCGATGGGCAAGTGCGCCTCGCATTCGAACGCATGCGCAATACCCTCGAAACTGCCGGCGGCAAGCTTGACGATATCGTCACCATGACGGTCTTTATTACCGAGATGGCCAACGGCACGCGGTTCACTCAGCTACGCAAGGAATTTTTCCGAGATGGTTGCTATCCCGCCAGCGCGCTCATCGGCATCAAGGAACTCGCGCGGCCGGAAATGTTGATCGAAATTCAGGCAATCGCTGTGGTAGATTGATGAAAGGGATTGGTCCGCGTGAGCATTGAATTGAGAAACTCCTGCGTCCCTCTGTCATTTCGACCGGAGGGAGAAATCTTTCCTAGATGCTCAAGGAGTCTGCCCTGAGCGTAGTCGAAGGGTTCGGGATGACAATAGTTCAAAGAGTTGGAAAACAGTCTATGTGTTAGGAGGTGGAATATGAAATCACCATTCAAAGTTACCGGTATCGATCACGTGGTCTTTCACATCAAAGACCTCGCGCGCGCAAAGAAGTTCTACATCGATTTTCTCGGCATGGAAATCGATCACGAAAGCTCGTGGCAGTGTTTTCTCAAATGCGGTAATCAAGGCGTCGCCCTCTTCGAAGTCGACGACGGCGAAGACATCCATGGCGGCAGCGAAGTCAATCACATGGCGCTGCGCTTGGCCGTCGGCGATTACGCACGCGTCAAAGCGACGCTGGAAAACGCCGGCATCAAAGTCCACGGCCGCAAAAATGACCCGCACTGCATCTACTTCAACGATCCCGACGGCCATCAGTTACAACTTTTGATGCCGAGTGAATGACCGAACCGTGCGGTCGAGCAGCCGAATCTTGCGGCGGCTACTCAATCGTTAACCGGACTTGG
>WNFZ01000416.1_pt1 | contig 41813 bp, 44 predicted proteins | sample 5400081 | NCBI WGS metagenome assembly WNFZ01 (sample SAMN13153365, study PRJNA577476) | soil metagenome | isolation source: 80 cm soil or saprolite under grassland replicate 1 | place: USA:California | collected 2016-06-15
AAACAGCGCCGAACCTGCGCAGGGTAATACGGACGTTTCGCCGGAAAACGCCCATGACCGTAGTGGGCGGATGACAACCGGCGCTGCCCAGGTCGGATGAGCGCAAGAAGAGGAGGCGGCCCCTGGACCAGTCGAGCCACTTCGCGCAACGAAGGAGAACACATGTTCCACCGCATGTTTGTGGCCATGGCCATGGTGTGCATAGCCCTAACGTCGCTGGCCCTTTCCGGCCGGCCGGCTAAGGCTGCGACCCGTACCGTCCGCCACCCGCTGCGTTATGTCGCCTACCATTACGCCACCACGCAGCACGGCAAGTGGTACTGCTGGGGCGGCACCGGGCCCTCCTGCTACGACTGCTCAGGGCTCGTCTATGCCGCGTACCGGCACGTTCACATCTGGTTCGGCCGGACCACCTACGCCATGCTCCGCAGCGGCCGGCTGGTCCGGATCACCCACGCCCAGGCGCGGCGCGGCGACCTGGCCTTCTATGGTACTGGGCACGTGGAACTCTTCGACCGCGCCAACATCACCTTCGGGGCGCATGACGTCGGCACGCGGATCGGGTGGGTGCGGTTCAACCGCTACTGGCACCCCACGGCGTACTACCGGGTCAAGGGCGCGGGCTGAAACTGACTGACCAGCGACATCACGCCTGGTTGTGAGCCACCTGCGTGGGCTCGCGGCCAGCGGCAGCCGTTCGGAATATCAGCTGGTGATGGGCTGACGGCCGGGAATCAGCGGACCCCGCGCGGCCGGAACTGAATGCTTATCCGCGGCCCAACCGGCCGTGCGGTCTTCGGGATGGCGTGCTCCCAGGTCCGCTGGCAGCTGCCGCCCATGACGATCAGGTCACCGTGACCGAGGTCGTGCCGGAGGGCCGGACTGCCCCCGCCGCGTGGGCGGAGCAGGAAGCTGCGTGGCGTGCCAAGCGCGATGATCGCGACGATCGTGTCCTCGGTCTTGCCGCGGCCGATGGTGTCACCGTGCCACGCGACGCTGTCGCGGCCATCGCGATACAGGCACAGCCCCACGGTGCGGAATGGCTCGCCGAGTTCGCCGGCGTAGCGCTCGTCGAGCGCATGCTTGGCCAGGTCAAGCACCGGGTCTGGCAGCGGATCACCCTCGTCGTAGAAACTGAGCAGGCGGGGAACGTCGACGACGCGGTCGTACATGTGCCGTCGCTCCGCGCGCCAGGGGACGGTGCCGACAAGGCGGTCAAACAAGGCGTCCGCACCTGCGATCCAGTTCGGCCTGAGGTCGATCCAGCCGCCGTGGGTAAGCGTCATCCGCCGCGCCGACGAGCGGAGCGGGCGCACGCCGCCGCGGTTGGCACGCTCGGGCTCGCTCGGAGCGCCGTCGCCGCTCCCCCCGTCACAGAGGTCCAACAGAGAGGCCTGGAATTCACCCGTCATACATTGAAGTGTAGAACCCGCTCCAAACACGTGTTCGAGCGTCGCGGACTCGCTCGCTGAGGAAGTGCACCGCGGTCGAAGCTGCCCGCTGATCTCGGGCATCCTGAGGGTGTGGACAGGCCCGAGCTTGAGGTCGACTTCGCGCCAGGCCTTCGGCCGTTCCTCGCCCCGCGGCACAGGAACGGCCACGTGAGGGTGGCCCACGACGGTACATCGTCGCTCGGCCACATGGTCGAGTCGCTCGGTGTGCCGCTGCCCGAAGTTGGTCGCCTGGCGGTGAACGGTCAGGCGGTCACGCCCGCCCACCGCCCCGCGCACGGTGACGCTGCCCAGGTCGGCGGCGTGCGCCGCCCGCAGCCCTTGGCGTCGGCGCGGTTCGTCCTTGACGTTCACCTGGGAACGCTCGCCCGCCGGCTTCGGCTCGTCGGTGTTGATGCCGCCTACGCCAACAACCGTGACGACGATACGTTGATCGAGCAGGCGAACGCTGAGCAGCGGGTGCTGCTGACCCAGGACCGTGGCCTGCTGCGCCGCAGGAAGCTGTGGATGGGGGCATACGTCCGCGGCGCACGCACGGACGAGCAGTTCCGCGACGTGCTTGACCGGTTTGCGCCGCCGCTGGCGCCATGGACCCGGTGCACGGCGTGCAACGGGCCGCTATCCGCCGTCCGGAAGGCCGACGTGGAACGCTCGCTTCAGCCCGGTACCCGCCGCACCTATCAGGCCTTCTCCCGGTGTCTCGCGTGCGGTCGCGTCTACTGGCGCGGCGCGCACAGTCGGCGGCTCGAGGCGATCGTGGACTGGGCAGTCGGCGCCGTTGTGGAGCGTGACCGCGGTCATGCCCGCTGACCTGCGGCTACGCCGGGCGCGCGTGGCGGTCACCGTGTACTTCGCCCTGCTCGGCACCTCGATCGCCACCTGGAGTTCCCGGATCCCGGCCATCAAGCACCAACTGCACCTGAGCAACAGCGCGCTGGGTTTGGCGCTGTTCGCGATCCCCTGCGGATCTGTCCTCACCTTCCCGCTTACCGGGCGCCTCGCGGACCGGGTCGGCGGCGCTGCGCTGCTTCGCATTGCCGGACCCCTGGCCGCAGTGACGCTGATCGGCCCTGGCCTGGCCCGCGACATGCCGTGGCTCATAGTCGCACTGTTCAGCTTTGGAGCGTCCGCTGGGCTTCTTGACGTGGCCATGAACGCCGCCGGGTCCCGGCTCGAACTGTCCTACCACCGCCCGATCATGTCCAGTTTGCACGCTAGTTACAGCCTGGCCGGGCTGCTCGGCGCCGGGCTTGGCGGCCTCTTCGCGGCGGCTGGGATCGGGCCCCTCTCGACGTTCCTGGCTGCGGCGGTGCCACTCGCGGCCGTGGGCCTCGCGGCATCCCGGTGGGTCGCCCACGGCGCTCCCGCATCCGGTCCGCCGCCTCCGCTGCGCACTGCCCACCAGGCTGGCAAGCAGGGCTCCGCCACCGGGCGAGCTTGGCCAGGAACGTGGTTGATCTGGATCTTCGGCCTGATGGCATTGTGCGGGCAGGTCGGTGAGGGTTCTGCAGGTGACTGGAGCGCCGTCTACCTGCACGACAATCTTGGCATGTCGGCCGGTTTCGCCGCTTCGGGCCTGATCGCGTTCTCGATCGCCATGACCGTTGGCCGACTCGCCGGTGACGCGCTTGCCCTGCGGATCGGCCCGGCGTTGCTGGTGCGGTACAGCGCGCTCGTCGCCGCTGCCGGGCTGGCCGGCGGTTTAGCGTTGCGCAACCCGGTGGGCGGTATCGCTGGATTCGCGCTGCTGGGAGTGGGGCTGGCGGCCATCTTCCCGCAGCTCGCTGCCGCGGCCGGCCGGATAGATCCAGCGCGCGCCGGTCGGAACTTCGCCCGCATCGCCAGCGTCGGCTACACGGGACTGCTCGGTGGGCCTGTCGTCATCGGGTTCGCCGCGGCCGGGGTAGGACTTTCGGCGGCGCTGCTCATCCCGGCCGGGCTCGTGCTCGTCGTCGTGGCCTTCGCAGGAACGCTGCGCGTGCGCGCCAAACCGGGCACGGTCAGCCATGCGGCTGATCCTCAGGCTGGCACTCGGGCGCAAGCGGCCTGCGACGGGCAGGCGGGCCGTGACGCGAGCTTACCCACTTCACCGTCACCTCATCGCGGCTCGGCCCAGGCGGCGCTTCGTTCCCAAAGGAGCTTGGCCAGTTCCTCGGTCGCGACCTGGCTCGGCTGCCTCTCGTGCGAACTCTCGTAGTAACGCCCCGTTGCCTGCGCAACGTCGGGGGAGGTGGCGCAGAAAAGGGTAGTCCGGGCACCCTGCCCGGTGGACTGCATGCGCATCTTCATGAGGGGACGCACCGGCCAGGGAACCCGGCGCCAGATGTCGGACGCCACAACGCCGGGGTGTAGGGCGTAGGTCGTAATGCCGCTGCCGCCGAGGCGGCGCGCTAGTTCCTCGGTGAACAAGATGTTGCACAACTTGGAGACGGCGTACTCGGGCATGCCCGTGACACTGCGAGTGGGCTGGCGCACCGCCTCAAAATCGATGCCGCTGGCTCGGTAATGTGCGTCGCTCGAGACCGTGACCACACGGGCGGGAGCGCTGGCTGCCATGCGGTCGAGCAAGGCCGTGGTGAGCGCGAAGTGACCGATGTGGTTTACGCCGAAGGCGAGTTCGAAACCGTCCCGGGTCAGGCCGCGCTGGCCCGCGACTCCCGCGTTGTTGATCAGTCCGTGCAGCGGTTGACCTGTGGCGAGGAACGCCTCCGCGCACCGGTGCACGGAGGAGAGATCGGCCAGATCAAGCCGCAGCAGCCGCACTGCGTCATTGCCGGTGGCCGCCGTGATACGCAGAACAGCGTCCTGCGCTTTCGCCTCGGACCGGCAGGCCAGGTAGACGCGGCCGCCGCGGGCCGTCAGCGCGAGCGCTGTCGCATGGCCAATCCCGGTATTGGCACCTGTGACGAGAAACGTCCGGCCTTCCAGATCGTGCATCACGGTCCTCCGTTACTGCCACAAGGTACGGATCTGGGGGTAGTCACAGCAAAGGGGTCGTCGCCACACTGGCTGCGATGGGATAGCGCGGCTGCGCGACGCAGAGCTTCACATTATGGACGCAGAGCTTCACATGATGAAAGAAAGGATATGAGAAACCATTGCCTCGTTGTCATCCGGCGGGGATGGCGGCAGTGACCTCGACCTCGACGAGCATTTCCGGAATCGCCAGCCCCGCGACCCGCAGGAACGTGTGGGGTGGGCGCGGAGCGCCCTCGAGTGCCTCACCTTGAATCTGGAAGTACGTCCAGATGTTGGCCGCCTCAGTCACGTAGGCGGTCATCCGCACGATGTCGTGCATCGTCGCGCCATGGGCGGCGAGCAAAGACTTGATCTTCGCGAACGCGATTCGCGTTTGCTCGGCAAAGTCCGCTCCGCCCAGGATCTCAACGGTGGCTGGATCGGTGGCGTCGGGGTCCTCGGCGCCGACGCCGGACAGGAACAGCAGCTTTGCGTTCCCCTCGATCACAGCGACGTCAGAGAAGATGTCCTTTGCCCATCCCTTGTTATGATTGTGGTTGTTCTTGATGAATGTGTTGTCAGCCACTGCTGCCCCTGATTGGCGTGGGGGAATGGGCGCGGGTCGGAAGGCCCGATCCCTGATGTTGGGCGCACGGGTGGTGAGGCTGCCGCGAGGATAGTCGGTCGTGCCGTGTGGAGTCTCAGGTGTCCAACATCAGGGGCAAGTCCCTCCGCTGGCCGGCACACTGAGATCGCCACGTTGGCCACACCCTCGACACCTGGCGGCAGGAACACGCCTCGAGCAGTGGGCGTCCGCGCTTGCGGGGCGTGGGCAGGCCGTTTTATGGCTGGCGTGGCGGGACTTCGGTGGGCACCTCGCCGGTGAGGTGGGTGATGACCTTTCCGGCGATGGTGTCGAGTGCGGCGACTTCGCCGGCGGTGAGCAGGTCGATCATGTGGCGGCGGACGGAGGCGACGTGCGGCGGCGCGGCCTTTTGGAGGGTGGCCCGCCCGTGCTCGGTCAGGCTGATGAGCGCTCCTCGGGCGTCGTCGGCGCATGGCTGCCGTGCTATCAGGCCGCGCTGCTCCATCCGCCCGGCGTGGTGTGCCAGCCGGCTGGTCGACCAGAGCAGCTGGGCGGCCAGGTCGCGAGCCCGCCAGCGGTCCTCGGGTTTCTCGGAGAGCGTCGACAGCACGTCGTAGTCGGCCTCGGAGAGGCCGGAGTCCCGGTGCAGATCGCGCGCGATCTGCAGGTCAAGCAGCGTGCGCATGCGCCGGTACCGGCGCCAGGCGCGCTCCTGCGGCGCGGTCAGCCAGCGAGTTGATGCCATGGATGCGATCCTAACCGATTGCTGACATGTCAGTAACCTGATACGCTTGCTGACATGTCAGCGAATTTGGGGGCGCTCCGCGCGGGCCGCGCGCGAGCCCCCACGGCGGTGCGCCGCGGCCGTCTGGCGGCGCGTCTGGTGCGCCTTTACCTCGGCCTGGGGGGCTTCGGGGTGAGCCTGGCGCTGATGGTGCGGGCCCGGCTTGGCCTTGGCCCGTGGGATGTGCTGCACCAAGGCATCGCGCGCCATCTCGGGGCGCAGCTGGGATGGGTGACCATCGGCGTCAGCGGGCTCGCCCTGCTGGCGTGGATCCCGCTGCGGCAGCGGCCTGGTCTGGGCACGGTGAGCAACGCGATCACCGTCGGCCTGGTCGTCAACGGCGCGCTGGACCTGCTACCCACGCCGGGGTCGCTGGCCTGGCGGGCGGTGTGGCTTGCCGCCGGGATCGGGCTGAACGGGCTGGCAACCGCCTGCTACATCGGCACCGGCCTTGGCCCCGGCCCGCGTGACGGGCTGATGACCGGCCTTGCCGCACGCGGGCACTCGCTGCGCGCCGTGCGCACGCTGATCGAGCTGTCGGTCCTGGCGGCAGGGTCTGCCCTGGGCGGGGCCATCGGCGCCGGCACCGTGGCCTACGCACTGTCCATCGGCCCGCTCACCCATGTGCTGCTGCCCCGGCTGACCGTAAAAGAGCAACCCGGTAAGAAGGGAACACGACCATGACGGAACTGAGCTTCGGGGTGGGCGTGCCCACCTCGGCCGCACCGGGCGACGATCCGGCCGCCTTCGCGCAGGAGGCGGAGCGGCTCGGTTATGACTTCGTCTCCGCCGCCGACCATCCCTGCGGCAGCAACCCCAGCTACGAGACACCGACCATGCTGACCTGGATCGCCGCGCGCACTAGCCGGATCAAGGTTGCCAGCCGTGTGCTGGCCGTGCCGTTCCGCCGCCCGGCCATGGTCGCCAAGCTCGCGGCATCACTGGACCTGCTCTCTGGCGGACGGTTCATCCTCGGGCTGGGTGGCGGCTACTCCGACCAGGAGACCGCCGCTCTCGGGTGCCCCGTGCTGTCGCCGGCCGAAAAAATCGATGGCCTCGCCGAAGCCATTCAGGTTATCCGCGGCGCCTGGACACACTCCGGCTATACCCAGGACGGCCGCCACCACAGCGTCCGCGGCCTCGAGATGGAACCCAAACCCACCCACCCAATCCCGGTATGGCTGGGCACCTTCGGGCCGCGCGCGCTCGCCGTCACCGGCAGGCTCGCCGACGGCTGGATCCCCTCGCTGGGATACATGCCAGCCGAGGAGATTCCCGCCATGCGGCGCCGGATCGACGCCGCAGCCGAAGCCGCCGGCCGCCGGCCAGACGAGATCCGCAGCATCCTCAACGTGGGCATCCGCATCGATCCAGCTGCCGAGCCGCAGCCAGACGTGATCACCGGTTCGGCCAAGCAGGTGGTGCGCCAGCTACGGGACCTCCTCGGCCTCGGCTTCACCGGATTCAACTTCCTTGTCAGCAGCCCGGGCCCGACAGCGAACATGCAGCGGATAGCCGAGGAGGTGCTCCCCGCCCTGCGACCGGTCGGCTGAGCAGGTCACGCCCAGAAATGCCAGTTCGGGGCGCAGTCCCCGCAGCCATGCCGACGGTCAGTATGGCGACCATAACGGCGGTGCATGGACAGTTTGTAGTTCCACAGCACGTGACATTCCGGAATGTTACCTGCTTCAATCGTCGAGCCGTTGGTCGGCTCTGAACTTGCCGGGCGGGAGGGGCCACGCCGAGGTTTGTCGGCGCACCTGCCTATTTTGGTGTCCATGGCCGACAACGACCGATTTGACTGCGAACTTTTGACAACCCGTCCCATGACCCATTCGCCAAGCGTTTGGGGGACGACGAAGGCGTATTGCTGCGACCGCCAGTCGGGTATCCCAAGATGGGGTTCCCGGTAGATCAATATGAGGATGAGGACCCAGAGCATACGGAACTGACTCCGCGGCAGCGAGAGGCTGACTGGGAAGCTGGGAGCTATTTAACAAGTACATAAGTTTCCATAATTCTTGGCGGCCTGCCAATTCATCTGTGAATGTAGGCCAGCATCGGGTCTGCGAAGAATCCGCGGACAATTCGTGGGGTCTTCTGGAGTCGCCGGAGCGCGCTTTCAGCGACGGCGTAGAGTTCGCCCAGTCCTCGGACCGAGGCGCGCCCGATCCTGTTGTGCTTGACGTTCTTCCACACCCACTCGTCAGGGTTGAGCTCTGGTGAGTACGGCGGGAGGAAGCGAAGCTGGAGGCGCCCCTCAGTGGTAGCGAGGAATTCTTTGACCTCTTTGGCCGTATGGACCGGGCTGCCATCCACGATCAGGATGATCTTGCCGGTGACGTCGGCCATCAATTGCTTGCAGAAGGCGATGAAATGACGCGCCTTGAAACTGCCCTCGTGCAAATGGAAGCGCAGCTCGCCGCGCGGGGATATCGCCGACACCATCATGATTGTCTTGCGCTCTCCGGTTCCTTCAACGACCGGGGTCTGGCCAATTGGCGCCCAGGTTGTGCCGGCGTGGTGGTCGGTGCGCACAGCGGCCTCATCTGCGAAGAAGATGGCCGCGCCTTCCCCGGCGGCCTCGGCGCGGATCGCCGGATATTCCTCCCGCTTCCATCGCTCAACCCGTTCGGGGTTCTGCTGATGAGCGCGGTACAGCGGCCGTTGCGGGGAAAGGCCAAGCTTCTTCAGGATCCGCCCGGCACTCACTTCTGACAGGCTCACCCTGAACCGCTGGCGGATCAGATCTCGCACCAGCTTCCGTGTCCACAGTGCGAACCCGAAACTGAGCTGCCGTGGATATCGTCACGATCTTCCTCAAGCGCCTGTACGTCCTGTTCGTCATGGAGGTCGCGACCCGGCACGTGCACATCCTCGGCGTGACCGCCCACCCGGACGGCTCCTGGACCGCCCAGCAGGCCCGCAACCCGCTCATGGACCTCGCAGACCGGATCAGCTCCTTCCGCTTCCTCACCGGGACCGCGACGCCAAGTTCACCCGCGCGTTCGACGAGATCTTCATTGCCGAGGGCGTGACAATAGTCAAGACCCCGCCACAGACGCCACGGGCCAAATTGCTACGCCGAGCGGTGGGTACGCACCGCACGAGCCGAGTGCACAGACCGGATGCTGATCTACGACGAACGGCACCTGCGGACAGGGCTCGGACGGTACGCCGGGCACTACAACGGCCGCCGCCCGCAGCGGTCCCGCCAGCAACGACCGCCCGACCACGACACGCCGGTCATCGTGCCGCCAGGCGCACCGGTGCAGCGCCGGAAAGTACTCGGCGGCGTGATCAACGAGTGCTACAGAGCCGCGTGAGCGACTCCACGAATCCGCAGAGCAGACAGTACGCGACAAGTTTTGGAGCGGTACAGGACGGCGGCTGTGGCTGCACCGCTCGGCCAGCGGAAGCCCGGCCGTGGTGTTCCTGCCTGGCGCCAGCGCCGTCGGCCTAGACTACCTCAATATCCACGACCAGGCCGCCAAGCTCACCACCAGCGTGCTCTATGACCGCGGCGGCACGGGCTGGAGCGACCCGGCCGAACTGCCATGAGAGCCGCCACATCGCCGCCCGCGTGGCGCCACTGTGGGAGGTCGCCCGCAACGCCGCCCCCGCCGACCCCGACATCGCCGCCCAGGTGCACCACTACAAGACCCTGACCCGCCAAGCCCACCGCTACTTCGTCACCGTGCTAGCCGCCAACGCCGGCCTGCGCGACGGGCTCGACCCCCAGCGGGCCGCCGACATCGTCTTCGGCCTGCTCAGCCACGAACTCTACCGGCTGCTGGTCATCGAACAGGGCTGGGCTCCCCAGGACTGGGAGCGGTGGGCCGCCGACACGCTGGCCGCGCAACTTCTGCCCGCCCACTGAACCGCAACCCCAGCTCGCCTACCCGGCCCCTGCTGGACCGAACGCGGCTGCCGGTGCCATCACCGGCCGCAGAGCCGACCGTCTAACGGCGCAGCGTCTAAACCGATCTGAAGCATCCGCCCGTGCGACAGCGTTACCCCGATACCACATCAATCGACGAAGTGGGGTTCGCCCCACTCGATGACACCGGTGGCGGGTCTCCGTGGGCTGCACGTATACCTTGACATGCATATTCTTGTCGAGGAATATAGAAGGCATGTCCGTCGATACGTTCTCCGTGCTCTCCGAACCGACCCGGCGCCGGATTCTCGACCGGCTCCTGGAGGCCGAGCGCAGCGTGAACGAACTGGTCGAGGCGCTAGATGTCAGCCAGCCCACGGTGTCCAAGCAGCTGAAGGTGCTCAGGGAAGCCGGTTTCGTCACCTGCCGCACGGATGCGCAGCGGCGGATCTACCGCATTCACGCAGGTCCCTTCCAGGCACTCGACGACTGGCTTCAGCCGTATCGCGCCCTGTGGGACCGGCATCTTGACGCTCTCGAGCGCCACCTCGACAACCTGGAGTAGTCATGACCCCCGACGCATACCACCCGAGCCCGCTGGCCCAGGTCGTCTGCGAGGCGACGGAAGACCGCTGGACGCTGGTCTTCACCCGCGACCTGCGCCACCCACTCGAGAAGGTGTGGGCCGCGCTGACCGAGCCCGAACAACTCGCCGCGTGGGCGCCCTACACCGCCGACCGCAACCTCTCCGAGGCAGGCGACGCCACGATCACGATGATCGACGACGAGAAGCCCCAGGACATGGCGGCCGAGGTCGTGCGCGCCGAACCACCGACGCTGCTGGAGTACACGCTCGGCACCGACCTGCTGCGCTGGGAACTGGCGGCCACCGACACCGGTGCCCGGCTGACACTCCGGCACACCCTTAAGGACCGCGACTGGATCCCGAAGGTCGCGGCCGGCTGGCACCTCTGCCTCGACGTGGCCGAGAAGCTGCTCGAAGGGCATCCGATCCCTCCGATCCGCGGCGCCGCGGCAGTCGACTTCGGCTGGTCCGAACTCAACGATCAGTACGCGCAGAAGTTCGGCATCCCCAATACCGGACTGCCCGAGCACCTGAGGGGTGAGGACGAGGCGTCCTGATCGGGCGCAGTTGCACGGCTCAGGGGCACCGCTCCCGGCGGCGCAGCCGAGTGCCGCTCGCCGCGCGGTGCCCTTGCCGTGCCGGAACCGTGCACAGGGCAGCCTTGTCCTGCGCGGCCGCCGACGCCTGGATGATCGTTCCAAGCGATCGGCTGCGCGCATGAGGTGAGGGAGCTGCGGCGCTGCACGCACACCTCATTGAAGAGCACAAGGCTGATCCGGAGCGCGCCGCCATGCAGAGCACCTTCACCAACTCACTCAAGCTCCTGCGGCAGGCTCGCGAGCGTCTCGGCCAAGGACTGCGGGCCGTCGAGGCGGACAACATCGCCGAGTCTGACGAGATCTCTTTGCGCAACCAATGACCTAGCAAGCCCACCGCGTGACATGGCAAGCAGCGGCCCTTCGGTATGTGCGGCCGTTCGCTCTTGGCGACGAGGAGCCTTTCTTGGCGTCGACGTCAAAACGGCGAGAATCTCGGCCAGGGGGTGGCGGGCTCTCGCAGCCTGCAGGTGGCCGGACCCGGGATTGCCCCGGCGTCCGGAAAAGCGGCCCGTGCCGATGCGTCAGCCGATGACCCTGACGTTTCTGCCTGGGGTCCCTTCTGGCCTTGCGTGATGTCGAGCTCGACCTTCTGCCCCTCCTCGAGGCTGCGGTAGCCGCCACCGGTGATCGTGCTGAAGTGCACGAACACGTCTGGGCCACCCTCGACCGCGATGAAGTCCACGAAGAACAGGCCTGTCAGCCTGTCAAGATCTCCATGAAGATCACCCGCATATCATGCAGAAGAGTACGTCCGCGGGCCGCATCGCGTGGCGGAGCGGCACAGACGTGGCCATAGCCATCGACATAAATCGATGGCTATGGCCACTATACGCGGCTGAGGGTGTAGCAGTCGGCGCTGGGGCAACCTTGCGGCAAAGCTGTTTGCGCGAGACGCATATACCGACCATTGGCAAAATAAAGCCCCGGAGTACGAAATCTGGTGTATCAACGGCGCTGCCAACGGTCTCCGTAAGACAAAACACACTTTCACGCGTACCCGAGAGGGGCGGGCCGACGGAGCGCGGCGATATCAGATCTGGCCGGATGGAGCAACACCTAGAAGATCAGCTTGTCGTAGCCCTTCGCGATCTCGCCGAAGTCGAGGCGCTAACGCGCGGCACCAGTAAGGGGGGCCGATGTCTCATTCCGACGAGTACTCCCGTACCGGCCCTGAGACATGCCGAGCGGGAATATCGCCCTGCCCTCAGACGCAAGCCGCCACACGTCAGCAGCAAGCAACGAACTCGTCCCCAACCCAGTCGGCCACGCGGCATCGCTGGATGGCGGGCCGTGGTGTGGGGATTAGGACGGCGGGCCGTGGTGTGAGAATAAGACGGCTGATCCCAGTGGCCATCACGGCCGCTCTGGCCTTCAGCGTCGTCCTTTCCGGTCACGCATCCGCTTCTCAAACTGGCAACGCGCGGAGAAGCACCGAACGCATCGCAGGGATGGCGCAGCCGAAAGCGACCCACGCCCGGCTGGTGCTTAGCCCGAACGCGGTGGTGATCGAGGCCGGCGACAGGGTGCAGTACAGAGCCGAGGGCTATGACGACGCCGGAAAGTACCGTGGCGACGTCACCCCAGATACCACCTTCTCTGTCGGCAAGGACGTCTGCAAACGGGCTATTTGTACCGCCAACCCCGGGACATACACCGTCACGGGCACCTTCTACATCAATGACACCGCCATCACCGGCACCGCCCACCTGCTGGTGCTGCCGCGGCCGCTGGCCAGCCTGAAGCTGCGGCCGAACCCGGCGGTGATCGAGGCCGGTGGCAGCCGGGATTACACCGCCGAGGGTCTGGACAAGGCCGGCCGGAGCCTGGGCGACCTTACCGCCTACACCAGGTTCTCGATCAGCCCGGATGGCTCCTGTAAGAATGCCACCTGCACCCCCGCCGACCCCGGGCGGCACACCGTCACTGGCACCGTGGACCTCGGGAAACGCCAGGTCACCGGCACAGCCGACCTGTTGGTCCTGGGTCCGCTCGCCCGTGTGACCCTGCAGCCGAACCCGGCGACCATCATCGCAGGCGCCACGGTGACCTATACCGCCCGCGGCGAGGACGCCGATCGCAACCCGCGCGACGACGTTACCGCCAATACGAGCTTTTCGATCAGCCCGGATGGCTCCTGCGCGGGTGCCACCTGCATCGCGACCAAGGCGGGGGATCACACCGTCACCGGCGTGTACGCCGGGCGCCGCCACGTCACCGCCACGGCTGAGCTGCATGTGGTCGCCGGTCCGCTCGCCAGCCTGACCCTGCGGCCGAGCCCGGCGACCATCGTCGCAGGCGCCATGGTGACCTATACCGCCCGCGGCGAGGACGCCAATGGCAACCCGCGCGGCGACGTTACCGCCGATACCAGTTTTTCGATCAGCCCGGATGGCTCCTGCACGGGTGCCACCTGCACCGCCGCAGGCCCCGGGCGGCACACGGTCATCGGCACCGCCATCGGCTCCGGAACGGGAACCGGCAGCGTGGACGTCGGCGGCAGCCAGGTCACCGGCACGGCCGAGCTGCTCGTGCTGCCCCGGCCCCTCGCCAGCCTGACGCTGCGGCCGGACCTGGCGACGATCACCGCCGACGGTAGCAGCACCTACGCCGCCGAGGGCCTGGACGCGGCCGGACGTGATCTCGGCGACGTTACCGCCGAAACCCGCTTTTCGATCAGCCCGGATGGCGCCTGCGCGGGTGCCACCTGCACCGCCACCAGGGCGGGGGATCATACCGTCACCGCCGCTGTGGACGCCGCGGGCCGGCGCATCACCGGCACGGCGGAGCTGCGTGTGGTGGCGGGTCCGCTCGCCAGCATGACACTGCGGCCGGACCCGGCGACGATCACCGCACACGGCAGCAGGACCTACACGGCCCACGGCCTGGACGTAGCCGGACGTGATCTCGGCGACATCACCGCCGGAACCCGCTTTTCGATCAGGCCGGATGGCTCCTGCACGGGTGCCACCTGCACCGCCACCAAGGCGGGGAACCACACCGTGATCGGCACCGTGGACATCGGCGACCGCAAGGTCATCGCGATAGCGAGCCTGCACGTGACGGCCTTTACTTCCGCATCGTTCATAACTAAGAAGTCCCCGTCGCCGCCCTGGCTTCTGTTCGCGATCGGCGCACTCGCGCTCCTTGTCCTGGCTGCGGGAACGACGACCGCCGTCTCCGGGCATGCCCGGCACCAGCGCCAGTGGGTGCGCCAGCACGTCCGGGCGGAGCTGCACTCAACTCCCGGCAGTGTGACCCTCGACCGGGAAGACCCCCACATTGCGCCGACCTTCGCCGTGCGGCTGCAGCCGCACCGGGACTCCGACACCCAGATCATGAAGGAGGGGGAGTGATGACAACGGCCATCCCGTTCCAACCACTCACCACGGCTGCCTTCCTCTTCAACGAGACGGAGGACAACGCAGTCTTCCTGTTGAACGAGACAGAAAACACTGTCGACGCGCTGGCAAGCGCCCTCCACGAGCACGGCGTGCTCGGCTCGCTCGGCGGTGGACTGAAGGATTTGTCGCGCCCCGGGCGTGAAGCGGTCGGCGGTCAGATCGCCACCGTTGCCCACGGGCTGCTCGACCTGGACCTCGGCGACATTATCGTCGGGGGATGGCGCAAATACGCGGACCTAACCGCGGCAGCCAAGCGCACGATCGCCACCCCTGACAGCACCGAGGTCGTGGATCTTGTGACCCACCGCATAATCTCCACGCACCGCGCCCGTGTCGAGGTGCTTGTCAACGATGTCAACGTGGCGACCTTGCGCTTCGAGCTATGCATCGAGTTGGCGGTGAACGGGCTTGTTGCCACGGTCCGCCACGGCCGCCTGGTCACGCTCCACTCGGGGGCCTGTGGCGTGGCAGCCACGCTGGCGGTCGACGGTCGGCAGCTGGCCAAGCGGGAGACGCACCTTCAACTGCGGCCCCTCCTGCATCTCGGCGGTGGCATCCCGCTGCTCCGGCGTGCAGCGTACTCGCCGGTAGTGCCCTCCATGTCCGCACAGCCTGAAGGTTGACCCAGCCGTGCGGTTCGGCGTGCGTTCCCCGCTCAGCCTGTCGCTTTCATTGAATTCCGCCAGTATTTGACCAGCGGCGCGGCGCTGGCCGAAGCGGTCGCCGACCTCCGCCAGGTCCAGCAGCATGCCGCCCAGGCCGCAGCCGCGAGGACAGCAGCCGAACGGCTGCGCTCCCTGGCGCGCCGGCGCACATCTCTCCACCTCGTTCCTGGTCAGCCAGCAGGGGGTCGTGGGCGCGTTTGCGATCGGCCTCGCGCCATCGCCCGACGGGTCGGCGGTTCAGTCCAGCCACTCGGTCTTCATCGTGGGAGCCGCGTGGATGCACACGAGTCTGGCCGGGCCCGGTCCGAGGTTGGTGAAGCCGTGCGGGGTGCCTGCCGGGCCGATGACGATATCGCCGGGCCCGCCCTCGATGCTCTCGTCGCCGACCCGGACCAAAACGCGGCCCTCCAGGATGACGAAAGTCTCGTCGTAGGGGTGATGATGCAGCTTAGGCCCATCGCCGGGCCGGTTGTGCACGAGAAAGAACGACACCGACGATGGGCCGTGCTTGCCACCCTCGAATGTGCGGGAAACGTCATTGCCCGGCAGGTTGTTAGCGTTCACGTGGTACATGGATCACGTTGCCTTCCGGTAAGTGGAGGTTTAGTCGGCCTGGGTGGCTGCGTGACGGGAATTGGGAGCACGCCGAGAAGTCGTCCACTTGCCACCGTACGCGTCGGCCTGCCGCGGATGCGGGGCGCATCAACCGGCGGTCAAGACCGAGGACGATCCGCCCGACCCCAACCTGGCATCTCGGGGATCAGCCTTCGCTGAGCGAGGTTGCGGGAGCATTAGCTGCCAAGACCGTCCTTGACGGCGTGCAGATAAGTGGAAGCCATTCGGCGGCTGCCGCGCCCGGCTTCGACGAGGGGCCGCATATGGGCTTCGTATCGTTGCTGCTCTCTGGGTGTCAGCACCTTTTCCATTGCTTCGCGCAGTGCCGGGATCTTCGGGTTAAAGGCCATGTTCAGGTACGCGTCCCAGCGCATCGGCTCCGGCGGCTGTTGTTCGACTTCGAGAGTCAGCGACACGCGGTTGAAGCCGGCTGATTCGGCCAGATCCATGAGATCGCGGTCATCGAAGTTCAGCATCGGGTCGCGATCACGCGGCTGCAGCGCCTCGAAGACACCGTTGACGCGATCATCCAGCTCCTGCACGCCACTGGCGTCGTAGGCCCGCAGGAACCGGTTGAGCCGGTTGACCGGCTCGAACATCGACAGGCGGCCGCCCGGGCGAAGAACACGGTGGAACTCGCGGAAAGCGCGCGCCTTCTGCTCAACGTAAATCAGGACCGAGCGCGTCGTGACGACGCCGGCGGATTGATCCCGAATCAGGGACAGGTCATCAGCCGAAGCGCACACGAAACGGCAGCGCCGGGAAACGCCCATCTCATCCGCGATCCGGCTGGCTTCGCCGAGCAGGTCCTGTGAAATGTCGCTGAAGATGACCAGCCCCGCGCCACGGTCCAGCGCGCCGAACGCGATGAGGCCGTCTCCGCAGCCGACGTCGAGCACAGTTTCGCCCTGGAGAAGACCAGCGCCGTCCAGGACCCGATCGCGCGTGGCGCCCAGCCGCTCCAGCATCGCCCTCTTGAGCTCGGGATCGCCGCCGAAGCGCCGCCGCAGCAACCAGTCCGACCAGCAGTCGCGGCTCGTCATGCCCCGATTATCCAGGCGCCGCGCCCGGCCGTGGTGCCTCACGATCACCTCCATAACAAGCAGATGAGTGTGGTTCGGTGATCGGTTGGACCGCTTCAGGCGTTCTGCTCTCGCCTTCGACTGTGGGGAAGCATTATGACGTTGTGATTCCGATTCGCCGACACAACGTGAGATGCGCATGCGGGATGGGCTGGCGGGCACTCGACCTGGACGAGCCATGTCCTCGCTGTGGTGACGATATCCGGTGGGGCGAGCCGCAAGCACCCAGGGCGCCGGCGACGATCGTTGACATTGTCCTGGTGGCGACCGCGACCGCAACCATCCTGCCGTTCATCCAGGCAATCGCCAGCAAGGCCGGGGAGGACGTCTACGAGGCCATCCGAGGTCTGATTCAGCGCAAATCAACCCACGAACGCGGTGAAGACGCGGGCGGGGAGGACGGTCAAGCAGAATACGACCACGAGTCGGTCCGTTGGTGGAGCGACGCCCTCAGTAGTTCACTCGGATGCCGACTCATCGATGACAACAATCACGTCGCTTTGTCGCTTCCGCCCACCATTCCCGACGAAGCGGCTCGCGCTCTCGGTGATTTCAGCCTGAATCTCCCCCCGAACGTATGGATCGAACTTTCCTGGAATGACGACGCCAACGCGTGGATGATTCGCCGCCGTGACCTATCAAGTTGAGCACCCTGACGATGCCGGTCAGTAATGGCTACCGGGTGTGGTGAAGAACATCGCGGTGCTCAAGTGTTCCGTTGGCGTCTCGTCCTCATGTCGTTATCCAGCAATCCCAGCGTTTGCCGTCGTTGTCTGGCGGCTGGTGGTCGTGCTCGCCTGGCCGCATGCTCCGCAGTTCGAACCAGACCGCTTTGCCGCGGTTGGTTCGCCGCACACCCCAGTTGTCGGCGAGAGCATCGACCAGCACGAGCCCAAAACCGCCCTCTTCCAGCACGTTTCCATCCCGCAGGGTGGGCGTTCGCGGGTCTGTGTCCAGGACCTCAATCCGCAGGAGGTTCCCCGCAAGGTGCAGCCTCAACTCCAGCGCCGATCCTTCTGTGCGGGCATGCCGGACGGCATTGCCGACCAGTTCCGAGGTGAGCAAGGTCGCGCTCTCGATGAGATGCTCCAGGACCCAAGACGCCAGCGCTTCGCGCATGGCGCGTCTGGCCATTCCAGCCGCCTCGGGGAGCGGCGGCAATATGATCGTCAGCCGCGCCGGAGCGGCGGCCAGCTGTTCAGCATCAGCCGGCATGTCCCGATCGCCTCAGTCGTGTCGCTCCGGAGCATTTCGTGATCAGCGCAATCCGGTCGCCGCTGGTGTCGGACAGCGCCGGCTGATGTCTGTGACAATTCATTGACAACCCCTCCACTGCATACGGAGGCGACGCGTGAGGGATTCGGACACGATCGAGAACGCGCGCCGTGCGCTTGGCGAGGATTTAGCCGGTCTTCGGGCCGTCCTGCGGCGGCTGCGTTGCGGGAGATCCGCTCGCGCAGCCGTTCGGGAAGGGTATCTGCGTCTTTGCCCTGGCTATGGTGGGCCCGCACCGCTGCGCATCGATGGCCGTTTCCGCTGGCCTCGTTCGCCGTGCCGGAGCCGTGCGGTCCAGCTCGCCGGGACATTCCGCCAGTAGACTCCAAGCACCAGGCGGTAGACGGGGGTGGATGTCGTGCGGGTCGATGCTGCCGCCAGCGTTTATTCTTTCGCTTCGGGGTTCAAGATCTCGATCGGGGTGGGTGGCTCTCCTTTGCGGCCGATGATGTGGATGTTCCTCGCGATACTGATGACTTTCCTCATCACGAGAACCGTGACCAGGCTGATCCGATCAGGCAGCGGCGCCGGCGCCGGCCTGAGCAACGTCCGGATCGCAGGCAATCACGTTCATCACCAGGTTTTCGGCATTTTGATCATCATCGGCACAGGAATTGTTCTGGTATCCGCAACGCCGCAAGGAGCGGCTCTCGACGTCGCCGCCGCCGTCTTCGGGGTGGGCGTCGGCCTCACAGTCGACGAATTCGCGCTCTGGCTTCACCTCAAAGACGTCTACTGGACCAACGAGGGGCGAAAATCGGTCGATGCAACCTTCTGCGTTCTGGCGATAACCGGAGCGCTCATCGGCGGAGCCGACTTTCTGACCGGCCGCGTCGGGACGACGACATGGTGGTCGTCGATCTCCGTCATCGCCGTCAATCTCCTGCTCTGCGGGATATGCCTGCTCAAAGGAAAGGTCATGACCGGCGTTATCGGTATCGTCATCGGTATCGTCGCCCTCGTCGGCGCAATCAGGCTGGCCAAACCGGGGTCGTGGTGGGCGGCGAATCGCTACGTCAGCCGGCCCCGCCGAGCCGCACGCGCAACACACCGCTACGACCAGCGCCACGAGGAGCGCTGGAATCGATTGCGGGATCTCGTCGCCGGCGCCCCCTCCGAGGAAGGGCCAAGCTTACGGCGCCGGCCTCCGCGCATTAGCGCGGGCCCGTCGCGGCGGAACAGGACGCCCGAATCTGCCGTGGCGCTGCCCGGTTCCTGGTGATGGTCCTCGTGGGAGCCAGCCCACAAGCTTCTGCCCCACCAGCCGGGGGCAGCGCCGCCTGAGCCGGCCAGTCGCTGATTGCTTTGATCGTGGCTGTGGCCATCGGGGTCTTCTCCGAAACGGTTAGCCGGTGTGGCGGACGAGCGGCCAGTCGATATCGACTCGGCCGGCCTTGTTGAGGTAGTTGGTGAAAATGTTGAGGGCGACGTGGGCGACGACCTCGGCGACCTGCCCGTCGGACAGTCCGCCGTAGCGGGCGGCGGCCAGCTCATCGTCGGAAACGGTGCCGTGGTTGCGGACCAGCGCGGCGGCGAAGGTCAGCGCGCCGGCGGCCTGGGGATCACCGGCTTGGCCCTTGCGGGCGCTGGTGGCCTCGGCCTCGGTAAGCCCGGCCAGTTTGGTGGCGATGTAGGTATGCGCGGACAGGCAATAGTCACAGCTGTTCTCCTGCGCCACGAGCAACGCGATGCGCTCGCGCACCGCTGTCGGCAGGCTGCCGTCGCGCAGGGCACCGGAGAAGTCCAGGTAGCCCTTCAATGCTGCTGGGCTGTTGGCCATCGCCTTGGTCATGTTGGGGGTGACGCCAAGGGCCTTCTGTGTGGCGGCGAGCAGGCTCGCGGCCTCGCCGGTGGCGGTCTCAGGTTCAATCAGGGAAAGTCCTGGCCTGGGCGGGGTCTCACCCAACATGACAACCTCCTTGCGTGGGTTTGGCCCGTGCGTGTTCTCCGCTCCGGATCCCCGTCGGGACTCCTGCTCGCCAGAGACGGCAAAGCGGGCTTTCCCGTCCCGGTCGGCTCTGCGTCGGAGCTGTGAGTAAGCATGCGGGGCCGTGTTGATAGATTCGCGATGTGTTCGCGATGGATGCCCCGATATGTCCTATCGGGTCCGTGCGGCGGTGATGAACGCCGCTAGCCTTGGGGCCGAAATTGGGTGTGCGATTCACGATCCTGGGTCCGGTGGAGGTGTCGGCCACGGGCCGGCGGCTGCCGAGAGTGGCGCCGCGGCATCGCGCCGTGCTCGCCTACCTGCTCCTGCACGCCCGGACCGTGCTGAGCGCCGACCGGCTCATCGGCGCGATGTGGGGCCTGACACCGCCGGATACGGCCCGCGCGCAGATACACGCCGCGGTAACGGCGATCCGCCAGGTGCTGCGCGCTGCGGGGGCGCCACAGGTGCTCGCGACTCAGGCGGCCGGATACGTGATCCTCCCCGAGCCCGGGCAGCTCGATCTTGAGGAGTTCACCAGCAAGATCACTGCTGCCCAGGCGCAGGCGGCCGCCGGTGATCCACAGGCCGCCGCGCACCAGACACGCGCCGCGCTGGCGCTGTGGCGGGGAGAGCCACTCGCGGACGTGAACGCCGACTACGTCACCAGTGCCCGGGCACGGTTGGACCAGCGGCGGCTGACCGCTGTCGAACGCCTGGCCGATCTTGAACTGTCCCTGGGCCGCCACGATGATCTCATCGAAGAACTGGCCGCCCACGTCGAGGCGCATCCGTTGCGGGAGCGGCTGTCGGGCCAGCTCATGCTGGCCCTGCATCGCGCGGGACGGCAGGCCGACGCGCTGTCGGTCGCCCGCACTCTACGGGCGGCGCTAGTCGAGCAGCAGGGACTTGACCCGGGCCGGGCTTTCGTAGCCCTTGAACAAGCCATTCTGCGTGACGACCCAGGCCTGGACCATCGATCCGCCCCCATCGCCGGGCCAGTCGCCTCCGACCAGGAGCCGGCCAATGACGCCGGACCTGGTGACGGACCTGGTGACGGACCTGGTGACGCCGGACCTGGTGACGGATCTGGTGACGCCGGATCTGGTGACGCCGGACCTGGTGACGCCGGACCTGGTGACGCCGGACCTGGTGACGCCGCGCCGAGCCAGCAACGGCGACGGCCGAACTTCCTGCCCTACGACACCCCGGATTTTGCCGGGCGTGCCGCCGAACTCGATCGGCTCGCCTACCCGCAGCCCGGCGGCGGCGGCGTCGTGATGATCTCGGCGATCGACGGCATGGCCGGGATCGGTAAGACGGCGCTCGCGGTCCATGCCGGGCACCGGCTCGCCGGCCATTTCCCCGATGGCCAGCTCTTCGTCGACCTGCATGCACACACGGCCGGCCAGGTACCGATCGAGGTCGGCGCCGCTCTCGGAATCTTGTTGCGGCAGCTCGGCGTGCCCACCGAACGCATCCCGGCCTCGGTCACCGATCGTGCCGCGCTGTGGCGGGCCGAACTCGCCGACCGCCGGGTCCTGGCCGTGTTGGACAACGCCGTCGACACCGATCAGGTGCGGCCCTTGCTGCCGGGTGCCTCGAGCAGCCTCATGCTGATCACCAGTCGCAGACGGCTGACCGACCTGGACGGCGCCCACGCCTTGTCCCTGGACCTGCTGCCGGCCGAGGACGCCGTCGACCTGTTCACCCGAATCGTGGGAGCCCGGGCGAACGCCGAACCCATCGCCGTCCTCGACGTGCTGCACCTGTGCGGCTTCCTGCCACTGGCCATACGAATCGCCGCCGCCCGCCTGCATCACCGGCCGCAATGGAACGTCGAATACCTGGCCAACCGACTCCGTGATCAACGCCGCAGACTGACCGAGCTGTCCACCGCCGAGAGGGCTGTCGCGGCCGCGTTCACCCTGTCCTACCAGCAGCTGGATCCCGCCGAGCAACGCATGTTCCGGCTCCTCGGTCTGCACCCGGGGCGCGACGTCGACGCCCACGCGGCCGCCGCGCTGGCCGACATCCCTGTTGAGCAGGCCGAGGCGCTCCTGGAGAACCTCCTGGACGCCCACGTCCTGCTGCAACATGAGCCAGGCCGCTACACCTTCCATGACCTGCTACGCGAATACGCCCGCAGAACCGCAGCCGACGAAGAAGACGCCGACGCCCGCCGCGACGCCCTGACCCGGCTGTTCGGCCACTACCTGTACACCGCGTGCCGGGCGGTCGATCTCCTCTACCCGTACAGCAAACACCTCAGGCCACGGATCCCCGAACCAGACACCGCTACCGTGCCGTTCGGCGGCGCGGCCCACGCGACCGGATGGCTGGACGCTGAACGCGCCAACCTCATCGCCGTCGGCGCTTACGCCGCCGACAGTGACTGGCCCGCCCACACCAGCCACCTGGCGGCCACCCTGCACCGCTACCTCGACGATCATGCCCATCATGCCGACGCGTTCGCCCTGCATACCCAGGCCCTCCACGCAAGCCGACGTTGCGGCGACCAGGCGGCCGAAGCCCGCACGCTGCTCGACTTGGGGGTTACGAACTGGCGGCAGGGGCACTACGAGAAGGCAACCGAACACTCCCGGCACGCCCTGGACCTATCCCGCGAAATCGGCTACGGGCTGGGTGAAGCCCGGGCCTGGTACCGGCTCGGTGTCGCGTACTTGCGGCAGCGAGACTATGACCGGGCCCGCGAACACTACCAGCGCTCCCTGGAGCTGAATCGAGAACTCGGCGAGCGGCTCGGCGAAGCCAACGTGCTGGGCAACCTCGGTCTCGTCTGCGAGCGGCAGGGACACTACGAACAGGCCCACGACCATCATCGCCAGGCCCTTGCCTTGTACCGCAAGCTCGGCACCCGGGGCGGCGAAGCGACCACGCTGGGCAACCTCGGGCTGGTGTACCGGCGGCAGGGCCGTTACGAACAGGCCCGCGCCCATCACCGGCAGGCCCTGGACCTGTTCCGTGAGCTCGGCTACCGGCGCGACCAAGCCGAAGCGCTCAACGGCCTGGGAGAAACCGCGGGCTCCATGGGTGACCCCGCCCAGGCGGTTGACGACCACGGTGCCGCCCTTGCTCTCGCCCGCGAGGTGGGAAACCGCCCCGAACAGGCCCGCGCCCACCACGGCCTGGCGCATGCCCATCGCGCTCTCGGCCGCATCGACCTGGCCCGCGATCACGCAAAGCAAGCCCTGGACCTGAACACGGACCTCGGCGTGCCCGAAGCCGACGAGGCCCGCAGATTCCTCGCCGGCCTCCGGTGAGGCGAGCAGCGCACCAGTGGGTGGGCCCTACCCCTTCACCGTCTCCTCAGGGCGCGGTCCAGCACTGGCCGGGACCGTCGTTTGAGTGATCCGAGCCTGCCGGTGCTCATCGCCGTCGTGCGGACCCGATAGGACACATCGGGCGTCCATCGCGAACACATCGCGGATCTATCAACACGCCCCCGCATGCTTACTCACAGCTGCGGCGCAGAGCCGACCGGGAAGGGGAAAGCCCGCACCGCGGCCCGGGCCGAGCGGGGCTCCGAAACCCGTGGATTTTCGGACCCGGTCAAGCACGTACACCCGACGACCACGTACACCCGGCGACCTTGAAGGAGAGCAGTCATGCAAGCACGGATGAGCAACCCAGCGATGGTCCTTCCTGACGCGATGCAGGCCATCCAGGGCCTGTTCAAGGCCACCGGAAAGGGCGGCGTGCCGCCCGCGACGCTCGAGCTCGTCCACCTGCGCGCGAGCCAGGTCAACGGCTGCAGCGCCTGCGTCGACTCCGGCGCGCGCAGCGCCAAGAAGGCCGGCGAGACCGACGACCGCCTGTTCGCGCTGGCGGCCTGGCGGGAGGCGCCCTACTTCACCGACGCCGAGCGCGCCGCGCTGGCGCTCACCGAGGCCGCCACCCGACTGGCCGACCGGTCCGACCCGGTACCGGACGACATCTGGGACGAAGCCGCCGATCACTACGACGAGCAGGGACTCGCAGCCCTGGTCCTCATGATCGCCACGACCAACCTCTTCAACCGCCTCAACGCAACCACCAGGCAGGTGGCCGGCGCCTGGGGCTGACCGCCACCCGGGCGGCACCCGGCGGCGCGGTCATCGTCGACCGCCGGCCAGACAAGAAAGGAACCGACATGGCAGTTGTCAGGGCCCATCGTTACCACGTTGACCCGACCGACCTCGAGGAGCTGCTAACCCGGCGGGCCACGCTGATCACCGCCATCCGCGCAGCCCACCCCGGCCTGTCCGATACCCGGCTGACCCGGCTGGAGGACGGAACCTTCACCGACATCTGGCGCTGGGACTCCGCCGCACAGATGCAAGCGGCCCTCGCGGCAATGCCGACACCCGAAGCCCGCGCGGCGATGTCGCTCACTCAGGACGCCGCCGCCGAGGACGGCGAAATCGTCGACGAGCGGTAGACGCGCACCCCTCGGTGGTGGGTGGTGGCGGTCATCCGCCACCACCCACTTGGCGCAGCCGTCCGCCTAAGAAGGGCACAAAGCATGATCCCCGTGGAATACCGAGACCTTTTGAGTGACACTCAGACTCGCCGCCTTCTGCTCGGCCAGGGTGTCTCGGCCCTGGGCGATGGGATGAGCACGGTTAGCATCGCTTGGCTGGCGGTGCTGATTGCCCCGCCCGGAAATGTCGGAGTTTTTGTCGGTATCGTCGTTGCCGCTTACACCCTGCCAGGCGTCGCGGGAGCCCTGGCGCTGGGCCGTTTCCTGCGCAACCGGCCCGTGCGGGCACTGGTCGTCGCCCACGCCTGGGTTCGAGCTGGCTTCCTCGCTACGATCGCGATCCTGTGGGCAGCCGGTTGCTTGACGCCATACGTTTACGTGGCGCTTCTCGCCGGCTCGTCAGTCATGACGGCCTGGGGCAACGCCGGCGAGTACACGATGCTTTCGGAGCTGAGCGGCCCGGAAGGCCGGCTTGGCGCAAACTCCCTCTATAGCGCGCAAGTGTCCATAGCCGTAATCGTAGGGCCATCGCTTGCTGGACTCCTCCTGGGGCCGCTGGGTATTGGATCCCTCATCGCCTTGGACGCCGCTTCGTTCGTATTCCTTGGCATACAGGCCCGGCGCACACGGCTGAGCACAGCGACTGCGGGCGAACCGGTTCACGCCCGCGCGGCAGAATCCGGCTTCCGGCAGCTTCGCCGGCTTAACTTGATGAGCCTGATCATCCTGACCTGGCTATTCTTCTTCTTCTACGGCCCGGTCGAAGACGCGCTACCTATCTATGTCACACACGACCTGCACGCCAGTGCTGGATTGCTCGGCGCATACTGGACGTCCTTCGGCGTTGGCGCGCTAGTCGCAGCGTTGATTACGGGCACGCTGCGAAACCGCAACATCCGGCGGGTCACGCTCCTGATCGTCGCGGGGTGGGGCGCATGCCTGCTGCCATTCGTATTCTCCCCGGTTGGTGTGACGCTGGCATGTTTTGCCCTCGGCGGGCTGATCTACGGCCCATTCACCCCGCTGACCTACGCCCTGTTCCAATCCTCCACTCCCAGCGCTAACCTGCCCACCGTACTCGCAGCGCGCAGCGCCATTGTCATGGTCGCCACTCCTCTTGGCACTGCGGCCGGTGGCCCGATTGTTGGAACGCTCGGGGCGGCACAAACAATGACTGCGTCCGGCGCCGCGACCGTCCTTCTCGCCGTTACCATCGGCGTCATCTGGACTCGGCGTGTCACGCAGCGTTAGCCGTTTTGAATAATGGTCCATAACGGCTGCCGCGCCCTGACGAACACCGCGAGTGCGCCAAAGTTGCCGGTAAACTGCCGGTCTTCCTACCTGGGTTTCCGGCTGAGGACCGGCAACCATCAACGCCGAGCGCATGTCTGCCTGATCCCGGCGCAAGGGAGGAATCGTATGCAAGCCAGGGTAGCTCGTGGCGTGGCCCGCTCCGCGGTCACGGTCGCACTTGCCGTCGGTATGGTGGCAAGCTCGCTCACGTTCACTGTCCCCGCGCGGGCCGCGCAGGAAGTGTATCGCACCCATCCATGCAAGATCTATAACAATGTCGTTTACTGCAGCCAACTCAGAGACCAATGGGTCACTTTGGTCAAGTATTACGACGGGTCGAGGTATCAGGTCTGTGTGGCAAACTATCACCACACGGGAGAGATCCAGGCTGGTTCCTGGCTTGCCGAAGTCTCCTGGTATGACAATAACCACAACTTTGTAAACGCCTGGTGGAATCCCGAGCCCATCTACCAACCGGGCCCAGGCGGCCTGCAATGCACGCCTTTTAGGCCGTATCATGCCAAGCCGGTCATATCCTACTCGACTGCCCTCTACGACTGGTTCTGGAGTGAGCTTTACCCCATCAAATGATCACCGGGCTGACTGTTCTTCACCGGATTCGTCAGTGAGCGCCTTTCAAACGCCGTAGGCGAGCGGCCCCGCGCCGGTAGGTGTCGGCCGGAGCGGGGCCGCGCCAGCGACTGCGTTCGCTAACAAGAACCGCCAACTGACTCCCATTGGGGAGGTGTTGTAGCGGTCTCGACAATTATATGGCCAGCGTAGTCTTCCCTGTACCCGCCCACTGTGTACCATTTCTGCGTTCCGACTGGATTGCAGGCGATTCTGGTGAAAGAACAGGCCGATCCGGGCCCCGGCGCCGGAATACATTCAACCGTTACGTCTCCCGAGCCCACATCATTTTTATACAAATTGTTCGCCAGATAGAGGTGCTGCGGGCCAGGGCGGTAACGGCTAGTGAAAAACTTCACTAGGCTGGTCACCAAGTTTATGCCTACTGTGGTGCACACTTCGAAGGTATCCACTCCGCCCCAGCCGGCAGGCTCCTTAACGCAGCGGGTGGTAGCAGCAGACGCCGGGGAAGCTGCAACGACGGTCCCGCCGATCGCTATGATCAACGCAGCCATCAGCACTGCGGGGGCGCGAAGAAGTCGTCGGCGACGTCTGAAGATAAAACCTGGACCGAACTCAGGAGCCGAGTTCATCTGCGTCCTCCATTAGGTTAGGAATATCCTTTGGTTAAGGCGGTTCCCTGGCGGGCTTGGCCAGGAGCACAGGCATTTAAAGCGGGGTGATCTCCCCGATAGGCGTGCTAACCGCTCGTGCGCCGTGCGCGGTTAGCAGCCGTCACTTAACCTCGCACAACTGATGCCCGTGAACCAGGCAGTTATCCGGCAACATCGTCGATGTTTCTGCCGGTCCCCACACGGCCCGGGAACGTTCGGCGAGGAACCGCGCAGAACCCCGCACCCAAGCGCTCAGCGGCCCGCGTGGCCCGAAGGGCGTCGGTGCCCGAAGATCACCTAATTGTCCGTGCTTGTCTGGTATCCCGCTGGCTCAGCCATGTTTGAGCGTGGATGTAGGTAGGACTGGCGCACGCGGCAGCGGCGTCTCCGGGAGTAAGCGGCGTCTCCGGGAGTAAGCGTGAGCTGATGGCATGCTGTGGACATGAGTGCCCGCACGGTGAGCCCCCTGCTCGTGGGACGCGACGACGAGCTGGCCGCGCTGGAGGACGCACTCGCCCGGGCCCGGTCCGGATCGACGTCAACCATGCTGATCGGTGGTGAAGCGGGGATCGGCAAGACCCGGCTGATCGGCGAGTTCGCCGAGCGGGCCGCCGCCGATGCCGCCCGGGTGCTCGTCGGTGGCTGCCTCGAGCTCGGCACGGAGGGCCTGCCCTTCGCGCCGTTCACCGCCATGTTCCGCCGACTCGTTCGCGACCTGGGGCATGAGGGCGTGGCCGCCCTGCTGCCTGGCGGTGAGACGCGGGAACTCGCCCGGCTGCTCCCGGAGTTCGGGGAGCCCCCGGGCGACGCCGCGGGTGCCGAGGCGCGTGCCAGGCTGTTCGAGCAGGTGCTCGCGTTGTTCGAGCGCCTCGCCGACGAAAGCCCGGTGGTCCTGGCGGTCGAGGACGCCCACTGGGCCGACCGTTCGACCCGGGACCTGGTGTCGTTCCTCGTCCGCTATCAGCGATCGGACGCGCGGCTGCTGATCGTCGTGACCTACCGAGCCGACGAAGTACATCGTGCGCATCCCCTGCGCCCGCTCCTGGCCGAGCTCGACCGCGTCGCCACGGTCACCCGCTTTGAGCTGCGGCGGCTGACCCGGCGCGAGGTCGTCGAACAGGTGGTGGGCGTCCTCGATCGGGCGCTGCCGGATGCGGTCATCGACAGGATCTACGCACGCAGCGAGGGCAACCCGCTGTTCGTGGAGGCTCTTATCGGCGGCGACGGCGAGTCCCAACGCGTGCCGGAGTCGCTGCGCGACCTGCTGCTCGCCAGTGTGGAGCGGCTGCCCCAGGAGACTCAGGAGCTGCTGCGGGTGGCCAGCGGCGGCGGCGTGCGGACCGAGCATGGGCTGCTTGCGGCGGTCACGGACCTGGATGATATGGCGCTGTCCGCCCTGGTGCGTCCCGCGGTCGAGGGCAACGTGCTGGTCGTCGACGGCGAAGGGTACGCCTTCAGGCACACCCTGATCCGCGAGGCCGTTCATGACGACCTGCTACCGGGTGAGCGGACCCGCCTGCACGCCCGTTTCGCCGAGGCGCTGGAGCACAACCCGGGTCTGCTCCCGTCCCCGCGCTCCGCGATCGAGCTCACCCACCATTGGTATGCCGCCCATGACACGACCCGGGCACTGGCCAGCGCCTGGCACGCGGCGGCGGCCACGGCACGGTCGCTGGCGTACGAAGCGCAGCTCGGCATGCTGGCCCGGGTGCTGGAGCTGTGGGACACGGTGCCGGACGCAGCCGAGCGGGTAGGAACGGACCATCTGGGCGTCCTGGAAGCGGCGGCCGTGGCGGCGGAGCTGGCCGGGGAGAGCGAACGCGGTCTCGCCTTCGCCGAGATGGCCCTGCGCGAGGTCAACACCGCCACGGATCCGGAACGCGCCGCCGGCGTGATCAGACAGCGCGGGAGGCTCAAATTCGACCTCGGCCGTCCCGACTCCGTCGACGACCTGCGCCAGGCAGCTCGGCTGGCACCGGCGGACCCGCCGACCGCCACCCGGGCGCACATCCTCAACCTCCTGGCGCGGGTGCTCAATGCCACCGACGAGCACGCCGAGAAGCTCGCGGTGGCGGAGGAGGCGCTCGCGATCGCCCGCCAGGTGGGCGACGTGTCCGCCGAGGCGTACGCGCTTTGCACGCTCGCGTGGACAGGCGGCTACTACAGCGACCTGAGTGCCGAGACCGCTGCGTTCGCCGAGGCCTGGACGATCGCCATGCGTGCTCGCGCGTTTCCCGCCCTGCTGCTCATAGCCACCTCCGAGTCGGACCTCTACGAAGGTGCGGGGCGGCACGAGGACGCCGCGAACGTGGCGCGGCGGGGCATCGCTGTCGCCCAGGATTACGGCGTCGCGCGGACCTCAGGCGCCTTCCTGTCGATCAACCTCGCCGAGCCGCTGGTCTCCCTGGGCCGGTGGGACGAGGCACTCGAGGTCATCGACCACGCCCTGGAGCTCTCGCCCCCACCGCCGCACCGGGCGATGCTCCACTGCCTCGCCGCGGACATCGCGATCGCGCGCGGGGACCTCGCCCAGGCCGGCTCGGCGTTGGCCGCGGCACACTCCCTCGCCCGCGACTATGGCCGGGCCCAGCTGGACCTTCCGCGGCTCGGCCTGAATATCGACCTGCGGATCGCAGAAGGCCGTACGCGAGACGCGCACGAGGTCGTGGAGCGGGCGCTGCGGGAGGGGGCGCTGGCCAACAGCCCTAGATACGCCTGGCCTCTGCTGGTCACCGCGGCGCGCGCGTGCGCGGTGGGCGCGTGCGCGGTGGGCGACCGGCCGTCTCCGCTCGCCGACCTGCGTACCCAGGCCGCGACGCTGGGCGCAGACGGGCCGCTCCAGGAGGCGCAGCGGCTCACGTTCACCGCTGAGGCGGCGCGCGCCGAGGCTGGCACTGACCTGCCCACATGGGAAGCGGTCGCCGCCGCCTGGGAGAGCATGCGCCAGCCGTATGCCCTCGCCCGTGCCCTGCTGCGTGCCGCCGAGTCAGCCGCCGCCGAAGGACAGCGCGACAAGCGCGACGCGGCGGCGTACCTTGGCCGGTCCGCCTCGATCGCCAGGCAGCTTGGCGCCATGCCGTTGACGGCCGAGATCGACTCTCTCGCTCGCCGGGCTCGGATCACGTTCACCGGCGATTCCGTACCGGAACCGCCGCGGCTCGGGCTCACCGCCCGGGAGTACGAGGTGCTTCGGCTCGTCTCGACGGGCCGCAGCAACCGTGAGATCGCCGAGGAGCTGTTCATCTCCGTGAAGACCGCGAGCGTGCACGTCTCGAACATCCTCGGGAAGCTGGGCGTCAGCTCGCGCGGCGAGGCGGCCGCTATTGCCCATCGGCGTCACCTCTTCGAGGCAGAGTGAAGCCGATCTGAGCCGCCCACTGCCCGGAGTCCTTACCGCCGGGGTCCTAGATGGGCAAAGCCCGGCTCCGGTGTCGACACCGGAGCCGGGCAGGAGAATCACCTTGAGATGACCAAGATCGGCGCGTCACCAACTGCTGTGGGAGAGCCCGTCCAGGATGCCTCCGTTGGAATTTCCGTAGCCGCAGCGCACTTCCTGGTAGTACGACGTCGCGTTGATGACCTTATTCAGATACCAGGTTGAACCTGGCGTAAGGTAGCCGCTGGCGTGCGACACAACCCAATGGTTCGGAGCGGTAAGCGTGTAGAAGCCGACGACCAGAGTGTACGAAGTCTTGTTTTGCAGCGTCGTGCTGATCGAAACGCGGCCATCGCTGAGGTGACCGTCATAAAGGCAGAGCATAATGCCAGAGTGGCTGTGGCAGGCGTACCAGTACGCCGCGTGGGCTGGGGCTGGGGCCGCGAAAATTAGGGCGGACGCGACTGCGAGCATCGAGATGATCGCGAATGGGATGGCTAAAATGCGGCTTCTTCGTACCTTCGAGAGAATCTTCATCTGTTTTACCTTCACATCTGATGAGTTTCACGCAGGAATGCTTGAACGTTAAGTTATGAGCGGACGTTGGCCGGTGTGGTCGTTCGGCCGGCGATTGTTGCCGTGGCCGCTAAATGTCGGCCAGGCGCTGCCCTCGACGGCTGCCTCATCCCGCTCCTCTTTTCGCCTTCCCTTCTTCCAGCGGAGTCAGTGTGACATGTGCTGCTTGTCGCCAAGCTGGACGTGCGCTGGCCGCCCGCTGGCTGTCCGCTGGCTATCCGCTTGCAGAGAGGGGAGTGGAGCACGATGATGCGTTTGACAGCGCTCTCGGACCACTTGAAAAGCGGGGGTGTGTCGTGCAGCTGCGACTGTTGGGTCCGGTGGAGTTGCGGGACGGTGACCGTGACCTGCTGGCCGAGTGCCAGCCATCGCAACGGGCCTTGCTGGCCCTGTTGGCGTTGCGCGCGAATCAGGTGGTGTCCCGGGCTCACCTCATCGACCGGTTGTGGGGTGAGCGGTTACCTGGTACGGCTAACAACCTAATCCAGGGGTATGTATCGCGGCTACGCGCGGCGTTGCGGCGGGCCGGTGGCGCGGATAGCGCGGCGCGGATAGTGACACGGGCGCGGGGGTATTTGGTGCGGCTCGAGCCATGGGAGCTGGACTTGCTCGAGTTCGAACGACTCGCCGCCGACGGCGAGCGGGGTTTTGCCGCGGGGGATATCGCCGCGGCTGTGGAAGCGATGCGGGAAGCGCTCGCGCTGTGGCGGGGCCCGGCGCTGGCCGGGCTGCCGATGTCCACGACGGGTCAGGCCGAAGCCGCCCGGTTGGAAGAAAACCGCCTGGTCGTTCTGGAACGACGCATCGAAGCCGACCTGGTGCGCGGCCGACACTGGGAGGTCATCGGGAACTGCGGGCCCTGGTCGCCGACTATCCGCTGCGTGAACGGCTGTGGGCCCAGCTCATGGCGGCGTTGTGCCACGGCGAGCGCCCGGCCGAGGCGCTGGCCGTCTACGGTGAAGCGCGGGGTCGTCTCGTCGGCGAGTTAGGCGTCGAACCCAGCCGGCAACTCCAGCATCTCCACCAGGCGATCCTCGCGGGCATTCCGCCTCGTGACCTCCCCTTCCCCACCATGTCACCCGACAGGAACAGGTCGACCGCTTGGGACAACGCCGTCAACGCCGACCGGCCGCCTGGGCAGGAGGACGAGCCGAGGCCCGCGAACCGAGGTGAGAGCGGCATCCCAGGGCAGTATCCTCAGCCGATCACCGGGGCCGCTTTCTGGCCAGCTGAACTCATCGCTGCAGCCGTGGGGCGCGCGAGTTCAGGTGCGAGGACGTCGCCAGCGCCGCGGCAGTTGCCGTTGGACGTGCCCGGCTTCACCGGGCGCGAGGCCGAGCTGGCGCAGCTGGACGGCCTGCTGGCGGAGGCCCGCGAACAGCCCGCCACGGTGGTGATCGCGTCGGTGTCCGGTACGGCCGGGGTCGGTAAGACGGCTCTCGCCGTGCACTGGGCGCACCGGGTACAGCCGCTTTTCCCGGACGGGACGCTGTTCGCGGACTTGCGTGGCTATGACCCCACCGGTGTGCCCGTACAGCCCGATGAGGTGCTCGATGGGTTCCTGCGGGTTCTCGGCGTGTCACCGGAGATGATTCCGCCAAGTGCCGAAGAGCGCTCCGCGCGGTTCCGCTCCCGGCTGGATGGCCAGCGGGTGCTGATCGTGCTGGACAACGCCGCCACGTCGGAGCAGGTTAGGTTGCTCCTTCCCGCGTCTGCGGGTTGCTTGGCGATGGTGACCAGCCGGAGCCAGTTGTCGGGGCTGATCATGCGCGACGGTGCTCGCCGCGTACCGGTCGATTCGCTCGCGGAGGCCGAGGCGCTGGCCCTACTGCGCCGGGTGATCAGGCCCGCGCGGGTGGACGCCGAACCGGATGAGGCGGCGGACCTGGCGCGGTTGTGCGGATACCTGCCGCTCGCGTTATGCCTGGCCGCCGAACGCGCCAACACCCGCCCCCACCTCATGCTGGCGGACCTGACCCAGCAGTTGGCGGACGAGTACGACCGGCTGGACCTGCTCGCCACCGATGACGACGAGACCACTGCGGTGCGGGCCGCGTTCTCCTGGTCGTACAAGGCCCTGGCTCCGGCGGCGGCGCGGATGTTCCGGCTGCTCGGCCTACACCCCGGCCCCGAGATCAGTCTCGCCGCGGTGGCGGTGCTCGGCGCCACCACCAGGCACCAGGCACGCCGGCAGCTCGATTCCCTGACCAGCGTGCATCTGCTGAAAGAGATTTCCCCATACCGCTACCGCTTCCATGATCTGCTGCGTGTCTACGCATTGGAACGCGCCCACGCCGACGAACCGGCACCCGAACGCGAAGCCGCGGTGCGCCGGGTGCTCGACTGGTACGTCCACACGGCGGATGCCGCTGACCGGGTTCTCATGCCCCGGCGCCGCCACATCCCTCTCGAGCATCCGGACCCAGCCAGTCAGCCACTCAAGCTGACCTCTCCCGGCGCCGCGCTGGGCTGGTGCGAGACCGAACGGGCCAACCTGGTCGCCGCGACACTTCAGGCTGCCGAGAACGGGCTGTCCGACATCGCGTGGAAGCTTCCGTTCGCGTTGTGGAGCTACTTCACCGTCCGCAAGCGATGGACCGACTGGATCACCACCCATCGGCGCGGCCTCGCCGCCGTCCGGGAAAGCCACGACACGTATGGCGAAGCTCGCCTGCTGACCAGCATCGCCAATGCCTACCGGGACGTTCGAGACTTCGACGCCGCGTTCGCGCACTTCGAGCAGGCAATCAGCCTCAGCCGCCAGATTGGTGACCGGTGGGTCGAGGCGGCAGCCTTGACCCTGCTCGCCATCGCGCACCGGGACCTGCGGCATTTCGACAATGCCATCGACTGCACTGAACTCTCTCTGGAGATCTTCGACGCGATCGATGACCCGTGGGGCAAAGCCTGGGCCCTGTGCATCCTCGGCGAAACATACGGGGATCTGCAGCGCCATGACACCGCTATCGACTACTCCCAGCAGGCCCTAGCCCTCTTCAAGCGGATTGACGACCCCTGGGGCGGCGGTTGGACCCTATTCAACCTCGCGCAAATCTACCGCCACCTCCACCGCTTCGACGAGGCGTTCGACTACGCCCACCAGGCTCTCGCCGCCGCGCACGGGATCGGCAACCGGCAGGGCGAAGCGCTCGCCCTCTACACCCTCGGCAAGATCCAAGACGACGCCGGCCAGCTCAGCCCAGCCCGAGAATCATGGCAACAAGCGCTCGCTATCTTCGATGCACTCGGCGCACCCCAGGCCGCCCAAGTCCGCTCCCGCCTCGAGACAGCGAACGCACCACAAACACCCGGCAACGAAGCTACCGAGGAAATCATCCATCCGTGACCGCGCCGCCCTCGGTACGAATAGGGCGGAGATCCTAGGATTCCTTCAGCGCGGATTCATTGGAGACGGCATACCTAATGGCTGCGGAAAATGTCCACGTCATACCGTGACTGAGAGCCAGGATGGTCGGGGCCCGCCGTCCGGCTGTCCATGATCCGCTGGAACGGAGACTTTTCAGCCGCATTTGCTGAAAAGTCTCCGCCGAAAGGGATCAAGCTGGCCGCGTACCCATTCCATCGGTGTCGACCACAATTCCCGGCTTCGTGACCAGCGTCAGGCTTCCACCGCGCACCTCGGCCTCGGCTGGGTCCGCGACATCCGCGACATCCGCGACATCCGCGACCGCGCATCCGGCAGAAGGTTTCAGTCCCGGCTTAACGACGCTAACGGCCTGCTGGCCGCCTTGTACACCGCCTTATACACCGCCTGGTCGAGCCTGGCCGCGTGGCGGAATCACGTGCCTAGCGGCATAAATTCAGCTGCGAGTGCAAGCCATTGCGCGCGGCCCGCGCGTAGCCTGGCGTCGTGACGCATCCGGAGGGTTCGCGAGCGGTCAAGATCGGTGTCCTGCTCCCTCGGCAGACGGACGACCTTGGCGAGTGGCTCGCGGATGCGTCGGCCTTCGAGGCGGCCGGCGCCGACGCGCTGTGGGTTGACTTCGCCTCAGAGCCGGAACTCGATCCGCTCGCCCTGACGGCAGCGCTGGCAGCGGTCACGGTTCGACCACTGCTGGTCACGACCCTGCCGACGTCAGACGGGCCGTCGGAGGCTCTTGCCCGCATGCTGGCCACGATCGGGCGGCTGAGCCACGGTCGGCTCAGGATTGTCACCGACGCCATTCCGGTTGGCGCACTCGCCGAAACTCCGGTCGGCGGACTCGCTGAAACTCGGGGCGGGAGACTCGCCGAAATCGTTGCCGGTCTGGGGACCTTCCGCCGGATTCCTGGGGACCCCGAGGCTTTCGAGCACATGCGCGAACCAGATGAGGTAGAACGCTGGGTCTCTGCCTCTTCTCCAGACGGCCGCGCGACCTGGCGGGCGACACTGCGGGACGCCGCTGAGAGCGGCGCCCAAGGGCTGGTGGTTCCCATCGGCCCGCGGTTGCTCGACATCCTGCGTAATCCTGATGACCCGGGCCACCGTCGTGATCTTCAGCTCGCTCAGGGCTGAGCCGCTAGTCCCGGCAGAATCGCAGCCAGCCGTAAGCCCGAACCCGGCCAGCCGTAAGCCCAAATACGGCCAGCCGCAAGCCCGTTGACACCTTCCGGTGACCGTTTAAGATTCATTTATCCACGATCCCTCGGTCACGGTCGCGACTGTAGTTACCTGGCGACCTCGAAGAAGGGAGACCGACGTGGAGGTCACCAGGCGCAATTTCCTTCAGCTGGGTGCGGCCAATATGGGTGTGCTGGGCGTCTCGGCTCTCGGCTTCGACCTCGCCAAGGCCGTGCACGTCAAGCAGCGCCTGCGCATCGAGGGAGCGAGCGTCTCCCATTCGGTCTGCCCATACTGCGCCGTAGGCTGTGCGCTCCTTGCGTACACCAAGAAGCTGCCAAGCGGCAAGGTGGAGCTACTCCAGATCGAGGGTGACCCGGACAGCCCGGTCAACGAGGGACGCCTGTGCCCGAAGGGCGCGACCGCCTTGCAGCTCGCCGTGTCCCGCCGGCGCATCACGAGCCCGCTCTACCGAGAGCCGGGGGCGGCGGAGTGGAAGCGCGTCTCCTGGGACTTCGCCCTGGACAGACTGGCCAGGAACCTCAAGGCCTCCCGTGACCGTACGTTCGTCACCGTAGACGCGGACGGGAACGTCGTAAACCGCTGCGAGGGTGTCGCCTTCGCCGGCGGTGCGGCGTTCAGCTCGGAGGAGGGTTACTTCGCCACCAAGCTGATGCGCGGGCTCGGCCTCGTCTACCTGGAGCAGCAAGCCCGGGTTTGACACGGTCCCACGGTGGTCAGTTTGGCCGCCACGTTTGGCCGCGGGGCCATGACCAATCATTGGCGTGACATCAGGCACGCCGATCTCATCATGATCAACGGGGCGAACCCCGCCGAGGCTCACCCGGTCGGCTTCCAGTGGCTCATGCGGGCGAAGCTCGAGCGTGGCGCGAAGATGATCCATGTTGACCCCCGCTTCACCCGGACCTCTGCGGTCGCCGACGCTCACCTGCGCATCCGCACCGGAACTGACGTCGCCTACTTCGGCGGGCTGATCAACTACGTCCTCCAGAACGATCTCTACCACAAGGAGTACGTGCAGCACGCGACCAACGCGGCCTTCGTGGTGAAGGACGGCTACGAGTTCAAGGACGGAATCTTCAACGGGTACGACCCGCAGATGCGCGTCTACGACCCCACGGCCTGGACGTACGAAACCGACAAGAACGGCCACGCCAAGCTGGACATCGCCCACCCTCGCTCGGTGCTCAACCTGATGCGCACGCACTACAGCCGGTACACCCCCGAGATGGTCGAGCGCATCACCGGCATCCCGCAGAACCAGTTCCTCCAGGTGGCGAAGCTCGTGGGCCAGATGGGGCGGCCGGACAAGGTGATGACGGTGGTCTACGCCGTCGGCCTCACCCACCACACCACCGGCGTGCAGCTCATCCGCTCGGGAGCGGTGCTCCAGCTCCTTCTCGGCAACATGGGACGTCCAGGCGGCGGCATGAACGCCGAGCGCGGCCACGCCAACATCCAGGGCAACACCGACCACGCGATCTCCTGGGACATCCTGCCCGGGTACCTCAAGGTCCCGGCGCCTGGCCAGCGCAACATCAAAGATTATGTGGACCAGAGCGCGAGCAAACAGCTGCGCCCCAACGCTGTGAACTTCTTCGGCACCAACTACCGCAACTTCATGGTGAGCCTGCTGAAGGCGTGGTACGGCGACGCGGCGACGAAGGACAACGAGTTCGCCTTCGACTACCTCCCCAAGCCGGCCGGGAACGCGTCATGGCTCTCGATCTTCGACCAGGCCCTCCAGCGGAAGATGGAGGGGCTCATGCTGTCGGGAATGACGGCGACCAGTATCGGGCCCGACTCCAACCAGGTGCTGCAGGCGCTGTCGAACCTCAAGTGGCTGTGCGTCATGGACGCCTACCCCACCACTAGCTCGGAGTTCTGGCGCGCCCCCGGCATCGAACCGAGCAAGGTCAAGACCGAGGTGCTGCTGCTCCCAGCCACCCACTGGATCGAGAAGGACGGGTCGTTCACCAACAGCGGGCGCTGGGTGCAGTGGAAGGAACAGGTCCTGCCGCCGGAGGGGGAGGCCCGCCACGACCACTGGATCCTCGCCGACCTTTTCCAGCGGGTGCGCGACCTCTACCGCCAGCAGGGCGGCAAGTACCCGGCGCCGGTCCTTGGGCTCACCCTCCCGTACCAGGATGCACGCCAGCCGACGCTGGACGAGATCGCCCAGGAAATCAACGGCCGGGACCTCACCACCGGCCAGCGGATGGAGAAATTCGCCCTGCTCAAGGACGATGGCACCACGACCGCGGGCGATTGGATCTACACCGGGCACTACCCGGAGAGCGGCAACATGGCCAAGCGCCGGGACGGCGTCCAGGATCCGAAGAAGAACGACCCGACGGGCATGGGCTTCTACCCGGGCTGGGCGTGGAGCTGGCCGGCCAACCGGCGCGTGCTCTACAACCGGGCCTCTGCCGACCCTCAAGGGCGCCCGTGGGACCCGAAACGGCCGGGCATCCGGTGGGACCCCGCGGCTGGCCTGTGGGTGGGCGACGTGCCCGACTACCCTCCGGATGCGGACCCAAGCAAGCCCGACGCCCCGCTGTGGTTCATCATGACCGGGGAAGGCACAGGGCGGCTCTTCAGCAACGGAGTAGCGGACGGGCCGTTCCCCGAGCACTACGAACCGGTCGAGTCGCCGATCGAGAACCCGCTGCATCCCACGGTGTCGGCGACGCCCGTGGCTTTCCTCTACGACAAGGCAGCTGGTCGGCCCAACCGGTTCGGTGCCCCGTCGGAGTTCCCGTACGTCGCGACGTCCTACCGGCTCACCGAGCACGAGCACTACATCACCCAGCACGTCGAGCAGCTTGTCCAGCTCCAGCCGGAGGCCTTCGTCGAGGTGCCCGCCGAGCTCGCCAGGGAGAAGGGGATCGAGACCGGTGACAAGGTGCGTGTGTCGTCGAAGCGGGGCAAGCTCGAGGTCCGCGCGGTCGTGACGAAACGCCTTGGGCCTCTTCAGGTGGACGGGAAGAAGATCTACCAGATTGGCATCCCGATCCACTGGGGTTTCGTTGGCATCAACACCGGTCAGCACTGGCTCGCCAACGCGCTCACGCCGTTCGTCGGCGACGCCAGTGCACGCACCCCCGAGTTCAAGGCGTTCCTGGTCAACATCGAGAAGATGTGATGGCGATGGCTGGGCCGGACGCCGGCCAGGCACCCAGCCCGTGGGCGGCCCACCGTCGGCGGGCAGAGATCCTGCGCGAACGCTACCCGTTTGCGGCGGAGGTGCTGACTGTCTATCTGGCTTTGCTCGACGTTTGGGAGGATGGCTTTGACGCCGCCCGCGCGGACCGGCCGGACCCTCGGCAGCTCGCCCGGTGGGCAGCCGAGCGGGTGCTGCCGGGGGTAGTGAAGGCGACCGAGGCGGTCGGTCCCGAGCCGCTCGCCGCAGCCGCCGACGATCTCCTCGCGGCAGGCCGGGTCGATGGATCGCTGGCCGCGTGGCTCGCGCGTGGCGAGCTCACGCCGGTCGAGCGTTACCTCGCTCGCGCATCGCTGCGGGCGCCGCTCGCGGCACTTGAGGCGGATGTCGGCGCGGCATGCGCAGATGATCCGTCACCACGGGGCGGCCGGCGCTGCCCGCGCTGCGGCGGGCCGCCCCAGCTCAGTTTCCGCAGCCGTGCCGAGGACCCTCTGGTGAGCGGCCCACGGCAGCTGGCATGCGCGCGGTGTGGCCAGAGCTGGAGCTACTCGGCCAGCTCCTGCCCGTCCTGCGGAGAGACGTCAGGTTCTCGGCGTACAGTGTACGCCGAGCGGCATGACGGACCTGTCGTGGGACGCCGCGAAGCTAACCGCGAAGCCGACCGCGGAGCTAACCGCGAAGCCGACCGCGGAGCCGACCGCGCAGCCGACCGCGGAGCGGACCGCGGGGCGGACCGCGAAGCTGACGGCGAAGCGGACCGTGAAGCCGCCGACGTAGCAGTCGGCGCGCCGACGTTCCCGCACCTTCGTATCGACGCCTGTGCGAGCTGCAAGCGGTATCTGATCGACGTCGACTTGGATCGCGACACCGGGGCCGTACCGGAAGTGGACGAGCTGGCGGCACTGCCGCTCGACCTTTACGCGACCGAGCACGGCCTTACCAAGATCACATCCAACCTGATGGGGTTCTGATGGCGGAGATCACGCCTGGCCAGGACTACGGGTTCTTCACCGACACGAGCGTCTGCATTGGCTGCAAGGCCTGCGAGGTCGCCTGCAAGCAGTGGAACCAGCTTCCTGGAAACGAGCCGGCCTTCGGAGACGGCTTCGACAACACCAGCAGCCTCGATTCGCAGAACTGGCGGCACGTGCGCCTCATCGACAATGTGCAGGACCAGACCCTTGGCGTCGGCCAGGGCAAAGCCTGGCTGATGATGTCCGACGTCTGCAAGCACTGCAAACACGCAAGCTGCATGGAGGTCTGCCCGACGGGCGCGATCATCCGGACCGAGTTCGACACCGTCTTCATCCAGCCCTCGGTCTGCAACGGCTGCCGCAACTGCATCGCGGCATGCCCATACGACGTGATCGGGATGGACGAGGCCACCAACGTCGCGCAAAAGTGCACGCTGTGTTACGACCGCTTGCAAGGCGGGCTGGAACCGGCCTGCGCCAAGGCCTGCCCGACCCAGTCGATCCAGTTCGGCCCGGTCTCGGAGCTGCGGCAGCGGGCGCAACAGCGTGTAGACGACCTGCATTCGCAAGGGGTCGCCGAAGCGCGCTTGTATGGCGATGACGACTCCGTCTACGGCGGGCTCAACGCGTTCTTCCTGCTGATGGACAAGCCGGAGGCCTACCACCTGCCCAACGCTTCGAACGCGGTGCTGCCAAGCCGCAACAACCTGGGCGGCTACCTCACCTCGCTGATCACCGCCGTGCTCGCGGTGCTCGGCGGTCTGATCGCGCTGCGCCGGCGCACAGAGCCGACCCCCGAAACCGGCGCGGCGGCAGGCCGTGCTGATCCGGACCGCAGTGCACCACCTGAGGCTCGACGAGGTGACGAATGATGCCCCTCGCCGCCGAGCATTTCGTCCGCGCGCCCGGATGGACCTGGTACATCCTCTTCTACTTCTTCCTTGCCGGGCTTTCGGGTGGGTCGTACGTCATCGCCACGCTGCTCCGCCTATACGGCAATCGATCAGACGAGCCGACGGCGAGGCTTGGCTACTACATCGCCTTCCCGATGTCGCTCGTATGCGGGATCTTGCTCACCATGGACCTACGTCAGCCGCTCCGCTTCTGGCACATGCTGGTGAACACCACACCCGGCCAGGAGGCCCCGATCTTCAAGTCCTGGTCGCCGATGTCGGTCGGCTCCTGGGCTCTTGCGGTGTTCGGTGTCTTCACCGCGGTGTCGTTCCTCGAGGTTCTGATACGTGACCGGGTGATTCGCACGGCGATCAGTGATCGGGCTGTGAGGTTGCTCGACGGAGCGCCAGGGAAGGTCTGGACCGTCGTGGGGGCCGTTCTCGGGCTGTTCATCGCCAGTTACACCGGCGTGCTGCTTGCCGTCTCGAACCAGCCGGTGTGGAGTGACACGTGGGCGCTCGGCGGGCTGTTCCTCGCGTCCGGGCTGGCCGGCTCGGCATCGCTGCTCGGGTGGCTCGTCCGCTACCGGCGCGATGCGCAGGCCAGCGCCGGTGTGCTCGTCCTCTGCGAACGTCTATTCCAGCTCCTCGAGCTCGTGCTGATCGTGGTCTTCGTGCTGACGCTGATTCCCGCCGGCACGCTGGGCCAGGCCTTCGGCTTCCCCTGGATTCTGCTTTGGCTGGTCGCGTTCGCGGCCCTCGTGCCCGGGCTCGGCGGTCTGGTCAGCGCGGGGCTCAGCGTCAGCCCCGCAGGGGTGGTCACCGCCCAATCGGCGCGCGTTGCCGCGGCAGCGCCCGGGCTGATCCTGCTCGGTGTGTTGGCCTTGCGCGCAGCGGTGATCTTCAGCGCCCAGTGACAACATGATGCCGAACGGCTGCGCTTGCCGGCGCGGAGACCGCAGCCGCCGAAGGCGTGTGGTAGATGCCCGGCGTCGGCCCTGGCGTGCAGCGTCGTCCCTTCCCCGTGCCGCTTAGAGCCTGTTTGAAACAGGCTCTAAGCGCGTCGCGACGATCTAGTTCCGACCCCTTGCGCGGCGCGGTGCGGGCGCAAAGTATAGCGATTGGGGTTCGGATTACCGGTAACGAGTCGTCACCACGCTGTCAGCCGAACGGCCGGCGCGGGCAGCCGGTGGAGCCTGCGCAGCAGTGAATCGTCCGCTCATCGGTGCGGCACGTGGATGCGCGTTCTGTGGGCAACGCCTTTGGCCAGATAGGTCAAGAATCGCCCCTGGAAACATTCCCAGCGCATATCTGCGGTGTCGAGGATTGCCCAGTTGCTGTGCTCCGCGCCGTCGCAGTCGAAGCCGGTTACGTGAACCGCGCCCCAGCCCATGTCGATTCGGCGTTGGTAGGCGTAATG
>WNFZ01000825.1_pt1 | contig 41762 bp, 24 predicted proteins | sample 5400081 | NCBI WGS metagenome assembly WNFZ01 (sample SAMN13153365, study PRJNA577476) | soil metagenome | isolation source: 80 cm soil or saprolite under grassland replicate 1 | place: USA:California | collected 2016-06-15
GAAGCCGAGTTGAAGGAAGGCAAGGTCGAAGGCGACACGGTGACTTTCGTCGAGCCACTGAAGATTCAGGACAACGAACTCCGAATCACATACAGGGGCAAGATTTCGGGTAACGAGATCAAGCTCACTCGCAAGGTCGGTGATTTTGGTTCTTCCGAGGCCATGGCCAAACGCGACGGCACTCAAACTCCGGCCGCACCGGGCCAGCGTGGGCAAGGTGCGCAAAACGGTCGGCGCGGATTTGGCGGGCCGATTGAGTTGAAGCCCGACGACAAGCCTGCGTTCCCAAATCCGCCGGAAGGATTCGACAAAGAGCGCGAAGGCATCGCACACGGCAAACTCGAAATGGTCGAGTACGACTCGAAATCCGTCGGTAACAAGCGCAAAGCGCTCGTCTATAGGCCGCCCGATTATTCCGCCGATAAAAGGTATCCCGTCCTTTATCTGCTCCACGGCATTGGCGGCGACGAAAACGAATGGCGCCGCGGCGGCCATCCTGAGATCATTCTCGACAACCTCATTGCCGATGAAAAGGCCGTGCCGATGATCATCGTCATGCCGAATGGTCGCGCGCAACCGGACGACCGTCCCGGCACGAATGCCATGGCGACCGCGCCCGCTTTCGGCAAGTTCGACAAAGATTTACTTGGCGACCTCATCCCGTTCATCGAGTCGAAATATTCCGTGAAGTCCGATCGCGAAAGTCGCGCGCTTGCGGGACTCTCGATGGGCGGCGGCCAATCACTGAACTTCGGCCTCGCGAACCTCGACACCTTCGCGTGGGTCGGCGGTTTTTCGTCAGCCCCCAACACAAAGCCCGCCGCCGAACTTTTGCCCGACCCGGAAAAGGCGAAGAAGCAATTGAAACTGCTCTGGATTTCCTGCGGCAACAAGGACGGCTTGATTCGCATCAGTCAGGGCGTCCACGCTTATCTCAAAGAAAGAGAAGTCCCGCACATTTGGCACGTGGATGAACACGCGCACGACTTCCAGCATTGGAAGAAAGCGCTCTACAATTTTTCGCAACTGATTTTCAAACCAACGACGAAGTGACTGTCCGGCAACTGAAGTTTCGAATCGCACAACACTGCTGATTCTTCATGAAGCACCTAAAACGAATTCTGATGGTTTTCACAGGAGGGCTGATCGCCTTCAACACCATTACTGAATGATTTCGTAACGGAAATCGGCAACTGCTGTGGGGAAACGGCCGTTCGCCGCCATTTTCGGATTCCGCTTCTCATTGCTGAGGGAGGCAAGGTAGTAGTTTATTGACACCGCCAGGCGACGCAGCAGGGGATCATGGTATCGTCCGGGGAGAGGAGGCTCGTCTTTCGCAGGACCCATTCTCCTAAGCGCCCGAGCGCAGCCTGATTCTCGATGCTCCCGGCAAAACCGAAGGAAAGATTTCCGGCCCTAGATCGGCCTCAGCCCCACGGCACTTTGCGCGACTGACTGGACGTACTGGACGTCGGATGGGCTTGAAACGCACTCGACACTGCAGCCGTCGGAACTAATCTGGCCGCCGTATGACCCGGCCCAGGACAATGCTGGCGATGGCCGCCTTGCTCGCGACGGGAGAACGTGCGTTCTCGCAGGATTTGGCCACGGAGCAGAAGGGCTCCGCTGCAGGTGAACTAAGGCTCGTCCAGGGGAACTTCACAAAGTTCACGCGGGTTACTTTCCTGCCCCCCACTAACAAAACTGAGACGGTCATTCAAAGTTTCAAGGTCCGGGACCATGTTATCGGCACCTACGGCGGCATAACCTTCACCGGAGTCCGCTTCACTTTACCCGAGTGGCTGGACGGCGATCTGAATTGGAGTTTCTTTCACCTCAACCCCGAGTGGCAAAGGCGCCAGCGGGTGAACCTGGCTTGGGGCATCGTTCCCGAACGGGGCAAGGACTTGCCGCAACGGATGCAGCGGATCGATCCAGACGACTCTTTGGAATTCTGGAAACGATACCCGTTTACGCGCCGGGTTTACGCGCACACCGTCGCCCGGACGAATCTTCAGGCCGGCGCAAGTTACGGGCTCTATTTTGCCCACTTTGATCCGGTGGTTCCCGATGTTGCCTTCGCCATGACCATCGATTCCGAACGCGGCCGCAAGGAATTCGGCTCCCTGTCGTACATCTCTGGTCTAGAGGGCATCGCGGGCACAGCGGCAGGCTCGCCGCTAATTCCCTTCATCCAGCGAAACTGGACGAACTTCCCCCAGCTGAGCTTGCTGCCGCCCACAAACAAGACCGAAACCGCTTTTCAGCGCTTCAAAGTCGGCGAGCATGTCATCGGCGAGTTCGAAGGGCGCTCCTATGCGGGCGTGCGATTCACCGTGCCCCAGTGGATGGATGGCGACTTCGAATATGCGTTCGTGCATTTGTATCGCAGCCTGGAGGAATGGCGACGACGCCCTGGGTATTTCTGGGGTGTGATGGGAGAGCGCGCCGAGATCTCTCGCATGGAGAACGTGGAGTGGGTGTTTTTCAAGGAATTGCCGGAAACACGGGCCCGTTTCCCGAATACCGAAAAGGGCTACACGGGGGCAGTGAGGCGCGAAAATTTCGTGCCGGGCAAGACCTACGTGTTTTGGCAGGCCCATTGGTGGGGCCAGAACCAAGGCGCAGTGCCTGACCTTGCCTTAGCATTCACGATCGTTTCCGAGCGCGGACGCAGAGAGTTCGGAGAGATCACCTGGCGCTAACTTCAGGTTGCTCTTCGGCGATTTCGGGCCGTTTTGCTCAGATTTCCGAGTGAGGGGGTGCCTGAAGTTGCAATGAACCATTCGGCGCGCCCGACCAGTTGCGGCTGTTTGGTCGGGCCGAAGGCCACGTTGTATTCGGCGTCGTAGAGTAGTTGTTCGCCGGAGAATTTCGACCTGGCGATGAGGGAGGTCGCCGTCTCGTGGAAACAGAGTTTTGCCGTGTAGGTGTCGTCCGCGGTCCACACGCCCGCGACGGCGACGGGTTGGTTGGTGAACGCTCCGTAGGCCATGCGTCCTTTTTGCCATGCACCGGGCCCGCTCGCGAGGCGATAGTCTGCGCCATTCACGCGCATGACGAGTGTACGCGCCTGGCCAGCGCTGGATTCAAGACTGATGGCTTCAAGTTCTTGATCGTTGGCCGGAAAGACAAACCGTTTGCCGGAAATCTTCGCCGCCAGGGGAGAGGAGGCCGCGCCTTGAGTCATGCGCAGGACCAGGTTCGATAAGGGGCGTTCAAGGTCCTTGCGCGCTTCATCGTTGGCCGGCAGCGCCGAGGTCTGCATGGCGGGGAGCAGCTTGTCCCAAATCAGATTCATCACGCCCTGCATGTCTCGTGTGCCGCTGGTGATGGCGATGACGGCGTCCTGTTCCGACAACCGAACCGTGCCGCACGAACATGAAACTGTTCATCTCCGTGACCTGCCGATCCGCGGCCTGAATGAAATCGAAAATGGCCGCGGACGAAACGCCCTGAGCCTCCGGCGCGCTGCGCGGCAGGGCCAACAATGATTGTTCCGCGGCGGGGACGGCGCCAGTGAGGCAGAGAAGCGGGCACAGGCAAATCAGTTTTTTCTCCATTTGCGCCCACCGCACCTTTTCATTGCCGGGCAAAGTGGTTTCGCGTTTGCTCAACACCCCCACGAACGAGTAATGGCCGATCTGGCCGCCGGGGCCGCCGGAGTGCTTTCCATTTTTGGTGTGCGCCTTTGCGGGAACCGAGGTAGAAGGAGGCAAAGTTTTAACTGCTATTCCTTTCATTTATGCTCAAAGGTCGTGTTTTGTTGGTTGGGTCGGTGGTTCTCGCAGGATTAGGAGCCTTCGCGGCGGACGATTACGTGCTGGGCCCGGATTCGCAGTTGAAAGCGGAAGTACCGCATGGACGGGTGGAACGGTTCCAGTTTACGAACTCCGTGGTATTCCCTGGAACAATGCGTGAAGGAGGCGTTTATGTTCCGGCCCAGTACGATCCGGCCAAGCCGGCGGCGTTAATGGTGTTCCAGGATGGCATCGGTTATATGGGCACCAACGGCAGTTGGCGAGTGCCGGTAGTATTCGATAACCTGATCGCGGCCGGGGAGATGCCGGTCACAATTGCCATCTTTTTGAACCCGGGGACTCGCGCGGGGCAGAGCAATCGGAGTTTTGAATACGATTCACTGGGAGACGCGTATGCCCGTTTTTTGATTAACGAGGTGATCCCCTTTGTGACAAACGGGTATTCGCTGGCGATCACAGGAGACCCGGGAATGCGCGCCACCTGCGGCTCGAGTTCGGGCGGGATTTGCGCGTTCACGATCGCCTGGGAACGCCCCGACCAGTTTCGCAAAGTGCTTTCAACAATTGGCAGTTTCACCAATATCCGCGGGGGCCACAACTACCCGGCGTTGATCCGCAAAACCGAGCGGAAACCAATTCGAGTGTTTCTGCAGGATGGGTCGAACGATTTGAATAACCTGCATGGCGACTGGCCGTTAGCGAACCAGCAAATGGCTTCGGCTCTGCGGTTCATGGGTTACGATCATAAGTTCGTTCTCGGCGACGGTTCGCACAACGGCCGCCATGGCGGAGCGATTTTACCCGATGCCCTGCGCTGGCTGTGGCGCGCGCCGGAGCCTTTGCCTCCTCCTTTGACGAAGGACAATTTGAAGGGAGACGATGCGCTCGTGAAGATTCTTCCGCCGTCGGGCGGGTGGGAATTGGTTATGGATGGACTCGGGTTCACGGACGCGGCGTGTTCGGATGCCGAAGGCAACTTTTACTTCAGCGATCTGGGAGACAGTAAATTGTATAAGGTTGGCGCGGATGGAAAAGCGAGCGTGTGGTTCCAGGGCAATCCGAAGATCAGCGGGATGAAGTTCGGCCCGGATGGGCGTCTGTACGGGGCCTCACAGGGTTCGCTGGGGGGCCCGCGCGACGAAAAGAAAACGATTGTAGCCATCGATCCCGCGGCCAAACAAGTGACCGTGATCGCGACGGATGTTGCGCCGAATGATTTGGTGGTTTCGAAAGCCGGCTGGATCTATTGCACCGACACCGGAGCGGGCCAGGTGATCATGTGCCCAACAAAAACGCAGAAACTGCCCCGTCCTCGCGTGGCCGCCGGCGGCATCAACAAGCCTAACGGCATTGGGCTTTCGCCCGATGGCAAGTTTTTGTTCGTGTCGGAATATGGAGGAACGAACGTCTGGAGTTTCGTTTTGAACGAGGATGGGACCTTATGGGCGGGCGAGCGTTACATGGAATTGCGCGCCCTGACGAACCAATCGGACAGCGGCGGTGACGGTTTGACGGTGGATCAGGAAGGGCGGCCGTTCGTCACCAGTCACGTGGGGATACAGATGTTTGACGCCACTGGCCGATTGGGTGGCGTAATTACCAAACCTAGTGACAAGGCCTGCGTGAGCGTCACCTTTGCCGGCCCTGACCGTTCCTGGCTCTATGCCTGCGCGAGCGACAAGGTCTTTCGGCGGAAAACTTTGACCCACGGTTTTTATTTGCCAGGAAACGACTCCTCCCACTAACCCACTGGCACGCAATAAAACTCCACCCTTTGGCATTGCCTCGGACCCGAGGTCGCCTGCGTGTAGGTGCGCCAGCGCGCCGGCCAGCGCGCGGGCGAAACGCCGGGCGTCCCGACGGACATCGGCTACACCGTCTCATGGCCCTCGGTGCCGGAACTGCGCGTAGGCGAGACGCTCGCCAAGCCCAAGTTCAGCCTGCCTGCCATTTATGGGCAGACCAGCGTCGAGATCATTTATCAGCAATCCGCCTCGAATAACATCGGGGAAAGCGTGACGTTGATTCATCCGACGCGCGAACGCTCCGTTCCGCTACTGCCGCAGCCGAACGGGCCGCCGAGGGCAACTCGAGGGTACCAGCCAACAACAGCAATAATCTTGATGGTTTCACAAAAAACTGCTTTCTTAGATTGAGTCAATCTGGTTTGTCACAAATCGGCAGTAACGCGGGCTGGAGAGTCTGCGCCCGGACATCGTTCCCAGAAATCCTGGCGAGTGATGGCACGAGCGACGCATAGACAGGTATGAACACCCAGGAAGGGAAATATCTCGCGCGGATTGATGTTGGCAGAGTTCGGAATACCTTGGGGTCGGCGAAGCTCTCCTGCACAGCCGCTTTCAAGACACAGTTTCGGCCTCAGTGAACTAACTTGATGACTTGATGGACTTCCGCTCTGACAAATTGATTTGCGTTTTGCTGGTGTTCGCCGGTCTGGGGCTCCGGTTGTCCATCCCTAGTGGAGCGATTGCCGCTGGGTTCACGAACGGCGCGCCGCTGAAGACCGAACGATACCTCCATACGGCAACTATTTTGCACGACGGAAGAGTATTGGTTCTTGGCGGCATCAGTCCGGGCCTCACCAACCGTGGAGAGGTTTACGATCCGAGCACCGCAACGTGGACAGAAACCCCTGCAACACTCATGCGGTATCGCCACTCGGCAACTGTTCTGCCCGACGGCAAAGTGCTGGTCGCAGGTGGAATCGCTCTCGATTCCAGCGCTCCTCCGGTCGAACTCTTTGACCCTGCGACTGGAACGTGGACGAGCACCAATGGCTTGAATGTCGCACGGAGCAGCCACACGGCGACATTGTTGCCCAATGGTAATGTTTTGGTGGCCGGAGGCTTTGGGGGTGTCGGCTTCGCGCTGACTAACGCCGAGTTGTATGCCCCAGCCACGGGAACATGGACAAACACTGGTTCGATGAACAAGAAGCGAGGCGACCACACGGCTATACTCCGGCCCGACGGAAAATTACTGCTCATGGGAGGAGCAGACGAGAACCGCAGTGCCATATCCGTAGTCGATGTGTATGATCCGAACACTGGCGTATGGACCACGAACGGTTCGCTGAACGTTCCGGGCGACACTTACACCTTGCTGCCAGATGGCAAAGTGTTGGTAGCGGGGAGCTCCGATGGGAGCGCCGTCGGCAATGCGGAGCTTTACGATCCCCTTACGGGAAAATCCACTCCAACGGGTCGTCTCGTTACGGCACGGATCGGACACACCGCCACTAGGTTGCCCAATGGACGAGTCGTCATCGCCGGAGGTTATCGATTCGGCATTTTGTCGAGCGCGGAGGTTTACGATCCTCTTCGCGGCGAATGGACTTCCACGGGAGAAATGACGACCAACCGCATCTGGCACACTGCGACCCTGCTGGTGAACGGGAACGTGCTCGTTGTGGGCGGCGCTTGGGGAGCATCCGCAGCATTGGCCACAACGGAGTTGTATGATTCCTTGAAGATCACTGTCGTGCCGTTGAATCTTTCAATTCCCAATAGGCTGCCCCGCGGGGCCGTCGAATTCACTTTTACAAATACGCCGGACATTACTTTCGTTGTGTGGGGCACCACCAACTTGACGGCCCCGTCCGAATGGAGTGCGCTCGAAGGCTTGGTGGAACTTTCGTCAGGGCAGTATCACTTCACCGATCTTGAAGCCACGAATGCACCTCAACGCTTTTACCGCGTGCGCACTCCGTGAGCTAGATTTCCGCCTAACCAGACAGGACCTCGTCAGGATCGACGCCCGTGGAAAGCAGGCACGGTTTATTGACCGCGCCTTGGGACCATGAACCTGGGGCCGTTCGTAGTTCCGCCTTCAGGCGGCACGGGCCGGCTAAAGCCGGGACTACGAACATTACTTCTTCTTCCCCTTGAACAAATCGAGCAGTTTCGAGGCGGGAGTGGTGTTGGTGGCGGCGGTGTTGGTGTTGGCCGCGCTTGGGCCGCCGAGGAATCCGCCGAACTTGTCGAGCGCTTTGCCGGCTTCCTTTCCCACGTTGCCAGGCAGCGCGGTGACGGCCTGCGCGCCGAGTTGGAGCAACGCCAGCTTGTCTGTGCGCGTTTTGGGATCGCCAATCGTGCCGGCGATCTTTGCAAACGCAGGAAGTGTCACGTAAGGGCTATCGGGTGGCGCGTCTTTCGGGACAAAGTTCACTCTTTCCGCCAGGGAACGGCGCAGGGCAAAGTTGACCGGCCAATTATGGATGGGCGAATTGGTCAGGACACTGGCCAGGGTGATTTCGCCAGCGGTGCCCGCAGTGAACGCCTCGCTCACGACATTGCACTGGCTCAGGTTGATTTTGCCTTCGCCGAGTTTCACGTCGGCGGCCAGCCAATTGAGGGGGGATTTTAGAAGATCATTGACCCCCAGGACCAGCGCGATGGGCGTGAGCAGCGCTTTGGCCCTGGGACTGACGATCTGGATATGGGCGTTGGTGAAGACCAGGTTGCCTCCGCCGGCGAGGTTCTTTTGCAGACTCGGACCGGTGATGCCCGCCCCCTTGATGGCCAGGCTGGCCAGCAGGTCACCCTTGGCCTGGCCGCGGTAGACCGGCGAGAAAGTGTTGGCCAGCGGTTCCACCGGCAATTTGTTCGCGCTGAAATTGACGGCGTATTGATAACCGGGCACGCCGAGGTCCAGGTCCACGTCAGCGCTGATCGGCCCGCCATTAAGGGTGAGCTGCACCGGCTTGAGGGTGACCCGGCTGCCTTCGACGCGGGCGCTCATGACCACGTTGGAGATTTCCAGTTCACGCAGGCAGCAACGCGTGAGGTTCGCGTCGAACGTGAGCAGCTTGACCGGCAGTGTGACGGCGGCAGGTTCGGTCTCACCGCCGGCCGGAGGCGCACTCGGCGGGGATTGCGATGCGGGCGTTTGCGATGGGGTTGACGGTTTGGCCGTGGGTTTGGGCTGCTCGGCCACGAGGTCGTAATAGGGCGTCAGGTCGAGCGCGTCGGCCGTGAGTTTGAGCGCGCCCTCGAGCGCGTTGGGGTTGGCCAGATTCAAGTTGCCGGTGAGATCCAATGTATTCGTCGAGACGCGCGAGGTGGGCGCCAGGGTGAACCGGGCGCGGCGCAGGTCGATCATTTGGGGATTCTTCAATCCCACGTCGTAGCTGACGGCGGTGGCGAGATTGGTAAAGGCGCGTTCGCCGGAGCGGCCGGTGAGCGAGTCCAGGCTGAGGCTGCCGGCGGCGGTCTGCGCGCCGGAGCGTTGCGCGAGCGTGGCATTGAGTTGGGCGCGGCCCGACGTCAAGTTGAGGCCCGGTTGCGGGAACGCCTGGAGGAGACGATCCAGGAACAAATCGAGGAGGAGTTTGGCGTCTCCCTCCTGCTTGTCCGCGTCGAAGTTGGCCGAGCCGCTCAAGGTGGCGAGAGGCTGATCCCGACGGCGGATGTCGAGCTGGTAACGGGCCAGGTTGTATTGTTTGAAGTCGGTCGCCCGCCCGAGCGCGGTCAGGTTGAGGGCGGTCTCCGCAATTTGATTGCTGCCCAGTTGAGCGCTGAGATGGTCGATTTGCGCGGCGAGATCGAACTCGAGTTGTTTGCCGGCCTGTTGGGAGGTGATCTTCCAGGTGGCGTTGGCCGTGCCGCCGGCGTTGATGGCGGGCGCGAAGGCTTTCCAGTCGGCAAAGTTCAAGTTGGTGACCGCCAGGTTCAACGCGGCGTCACCGACGGGGCTGCCGGTCTTGCCCCAGGCGAGGTTGAGCGGGGCGGACAGGCTGGCGAGCAGGAGCGGCTTTTGGTTCTGGCTGCCCTGGAGGGTGAGGGAGCGGAGGACGGCGGACTGTTGATTTAAATCGGCCGCGGTCTCGTAGGCAAACTGGAGATCGACGGTTGGGATGGTGAGATCTTTGAGGGTGACGGAAAGGTTGGAGACTTTGATCTGGCCCTTGGCGCTGATTTGTTTGCCGGCCTGGGTCAGGGTGACCTGGTGCGAGGAAGCGATGCTGGTCCGGCCGAAGTCCATGCCGCGGTTGGCGCCGACGAGGTTGAGGAGGCGTTGATCGATGGGCAGCAATTCGACGTTGAGCGTGCCTTCGGACTTGGCCAGGTCGAAGGTCCCGCTGGCGCGCACCCCGCCGAGGTCCGCTCCGGCCCTTTGGAAGCGGAGGGCGGCTTGTTTGATTTCGGTGGGCGTGATGTCGGCCTCGAGGGTGACGGCGAGGGTGGCCAGGTCGGCGAGAGCGCCGCCGGCCTTGGGGACGTTGAGAGAGGTGGTGCCTTGCACCGACGCGAGGTTCAAATCCTGGGCGAGGCCAAGCTCGAAATTGCCTTTGAGCTTGGCTTGCAACGAAGCGTTGGTGCCGGGGGCCGGTGGCTGGTTGTCGAGGGTGATGTCGGCCTCGAGGTTCAACTGGCCGGTGCCGCCGTTCTTCAAATTGTCCAGGGTGATGTTGACGCTCGAGAGTTCGGCGAGATCGCGTCCGCCGCCCTGGTGTTGGGTGATCAGCCGGACGGTGGCGTTATTCAGCGCGAACTTGCCCAGGTCGAGTTGGATTGGCTTGGAAGATTTGTTTCTGGTCGGCGCGGATTTCTTTTCCTCTTTTGCCCCAGGCTTGGCCGGCTGGGTGAAGGGGTCGAGGTTGCTGGTGCCGTCCGCATTTTTGATGATGGTGACGGTTGGGGAAGAGAGCGCGACTTCGGCCACGTTGATGTTCCCATGGAGGATGTCCGAGAGCCGATAACGGGCGCGGACCTCTGGCGCGGTGACGAGCGGTTCGGCGCCGGTGGTCTGGACTTTCAGATCCCGCAGGGTGACCTGGGAGAAAGGGCTGATGGACGCGTCGGAGATGGTGATCTGCGCGTTGAGCGCGGCGCTGGCTTTGGGCAGGATGACGCTCTTGAGGAAAAACGCGCTGGTCGCGATGAAGTAAACGGCGGCGAGCAGAACGACGAATGTCCCCGCTGCGAAGGCCAGCCGGCGAAGCCAGCGGCGCGGTTTCTTAGTCGGAGCAGGGGAGGGAGTGTCTGGCATAGAAATCCTTTCTCAATGGTTCCCGTTTTTCGAGCAGGACGGGATCCTCGGCCACACGGTGGGCCCGCGGTCCAGCCGGAGCGAAGTTCGTTCTGAGGAACTGCGCGGCGCCGCTCACGAGCGGGTTTTTCATCTCTGCCAGCGTAGGGGAGGCGGGGGGAAGTTCAAGGTTCAAAGTTCGAAGTTCAAAGTTCGGAGTTCGAAGAGCAAAGTTCAAAGTTCATTGGTGATTGGTCACCAGGGTCGCGGTCATGAAAAGCCTCCATAGTTTATTGAGCGCGCATTGGGATCATGAACTGCTTAGACTTGTAACTGGTAGCTGGTAACTGGTAACTGGAAATTGAAAACTGGGTCACACTCGGAAAGAGCTTGTGCAAATCGCCAGTCACCAGTGACAAGTCGGTGCATGGGAAGTCTCTACGGCCTTCGGGCCACGCATTGGGACCATGAACCGTGGCGGAGCACGCAATCCGCAATCCGCAATCCGCAATCCGCAATCCGCAATCAGGAGGTTCATGGGAAGGGCGCTTGAGCGTTATGGTCAGGACGGCCCATCCGCTTCCGGCTCGAGCCGGGCGATGGCCCCCATGATGGTGTCGGCGACTTGCTGGTAAATCTCCTTCAGCCGTGGCTTCGAGCAGGTCCTGGCTTCTTCGCGCAACGCCTGGAAGTCGAGGGGATGACCGTACTTGACGATCAGTCGGCGCGGACGCGGGAATTTCATCTGCCGTCCATAAGCGGCAAACGTCCCGAACACGCGCACCGGAACGACTGGGGCCGAGGACTTGATGACGACCAGGCCGATGCCGGGCTTGGCCGGACGCAACTCGCCGTTGGAGGAACGGGTGCCTTCAGGAAAGAGGAGGATGATGCCCCCGGCGCGCAGGCGGTCGAGGATGGCCTTGAGGCCGGGGCCGCCTCCGCCTTCCCGGTCGACGGGGACGACCTTCCAACTGCGCAGCAGGGCGGCCAGGACGGGCAGATCGAAGAGGGTGTGGCGGGCCAGGTAATTCACCGGCCGGGTGCAACCCGCGCCGACCAGGGGTGGATCGAGGAAGCTGGCGTGATTGGACGCGAGGATGACGGGACCGGTGGCCGGGATCCGTTCGGGGTGCAGGAATCGACAGCGGAAATAGCTCGCGAGCAGCGCGCGGAAAAAGATCCAACTGAGGCGGTAGCTCCAATTCAATTTGAACTTTGAACTTTGAACTTTGAACTTTGAACTTTGGACTTTGGATTTTGCCCTGGCTGACTCACCACCTCGGTTTCTGCTGAGCGAGCAGTCGGGCGTCCTGGCGTTCCTTGAGGCGCCGGTGGACGATGTCGAGGATCTGGCGGCTGGTCTGCTCCGGGGTCTGGCCGGAGTTGTTCACCATGACAGCCCCGAGCGGGATCATGAGCGGGGCGGCGGCGCGTTGGCTGTCGCGTTCGTCGCGCGCGGCGAGGTTTTCCTCGATGCCCTCGGCCTGGCGGCGCCGGGTTCGTTCATCCAGGCTGGCGTCGAGGTAAAACTTGAAATCGGTTTCCGGGAAGACGTTGGTGCCGATGTCGCGCCCTTCCATGACGAGGTGGCCGAATTGGATGCATTGGCGCTGGGCTCTCTTCATCCACTCGCGCACTTTGGGCACGGCGGCGACGTGGGAGACGGCCGCGCTGGTTTCGGCGGTGCGGATTTCCTTCTCCGGATAATAGCCATCGACGAGCAGGCGGACGTGACGGAGTTCGCCTTCGACGCAACGCAGTTCGGTCCGCCAACGGCGGCAGACGCTGGCGACGGCCTTGTGGTCGAGCACGTCGACCCTCTTTTTCAGGCAATACCAGGCGAGGGTGCGATACATCGCGCCCGTGTCGACGTAGACGTAGGCCAGGGCGCGCGCGACCAGTTTGGCGTTGGTGCTTTTCCCGCTGGCACTGGTGCCGTCGATCGCGATGACAATGGGATGTTCCACTGCTTCAGGTTGGGGTGAAGGGCCCCGTGTGCCAAGGCGATCGAGTTTGAATGTCACAGGAACAGAGTGGGGCGAGGATGCCGAGTCTGCAAGGGCGAAGGGGAGGGCAGGTGAGAAAAGGACTGCTCTCACGGCGGGGCCGAGATGCGTTTAGCGACCACTGGCCGGCCTTCTTCGCATTGCACATTGCACATTGCTCATTGCTCATTGTTCACTTGTGGGGGTTAGTAGGGGACGGAAAGGACAGAATGAGCAATGAGCAATGTGCAATGAGCAATGTGCAATCCTCAGCGTTGGTGAGGAGGCGAAGAAGGCGCGGTCTGGTAGAGGGCGCTAAACAGGTAGCGCGGCGAGGCATCAGCGGCTTCAGTCGGCGAACAGTTGCTCGTGCGCCAGGGGAACGCCGGAAGCATCCCGGATGGTCACGCCGAGCCCGCGCGGGGGCGCGGCAGCCAGTTTCTGGAAAAAGTTCGGGAAGGTCTTCTTCACGCACGCGGGATTCTTGATTTTGATGCCGGGGATTTTCAATCCCAGAATGGCGAAACACATGGCCAGGCGATGGTCGTGGTAGGTCTCGATTTCGGCGCCGTGCAGTGGCGAAGGGAAGACTTCGAGGGTGTCGCCGGATTCGATGACCTTGGCTCCGCACCTGGTCAGCTCGGTTCTGAGCGCGACGACGCGCTCGCATTCCTGCAGGCGCAACCGGCCCAGGTCAGTGAACCGGATCGGGTTCTCGGCCAGGGGAGCGAGGGTGATGGCCGTCATGATGCTGTCTCCGAGGTCGGTCCGGCGGGAGATGACCAGTGGAGCTGGTTTCTCTCCGATCGGCGGGTGGCCCGCCGCGGGCGAACCACTTGGCAACGGCAACTGCGGCAGGCCGGCCTGGTCGAAGGACTCGACCACGGTTTCGAGCCCGTGGCTGGTGCCGGCGGCCAGCACGCCGGAGAGCGGCAGCAAACCGCCGAGGTAATCGAGGAATTTTGCATCCATCTGCCAGCCGGAAGTCGGCCAGTGAGCGACGCTGACCGAGAGCCTGGCCTGGAGTGATTGCACCTGGCCCCGCTCGACTGCGCCCCGCACGACGAATCGTTGGGTACTGATTAATTCATAGGCCGCGGCGCCCCAGAAGTAACTGCCGCTGGAGGCGTCGGGCTCGACCTGAAGGATCCCGCCGCCGTGTGGAAACGCGGCGATGAGTTGAGACGTCATCGCCACATAGGGCGACTCCTCGGCGTTTTCGCCCGTGACCGTCACGTCCCAGCCGCCGGCTTTGGCGCAGAGCAGCAGCGCTGACGCAAACTGGGAACTCTCCTCGATGCTCACGTGGCAGGCGCCCGCCCGTGGACCTGCGCCATGAATCAGGGCGGGGAGCCGGTCGTTCGGTGAATCGACGCGGTAACCCAGTTGACGCAGCGCCTGAAAGAGCGCCGCCTGCGGGCGCTCATGCATGCGCGCCACGCCCTGCAGCCGATAGACGCCGTCGCCGAGGCAAACCAGCGCGGCCAGGAACCGCGCCGCGGTCCCCGCATTACCCACGAACAATTCCAACGGTTGCTCGACGGTTCCGCCCCGCGGGACTTTTCCGCCCTGGCCGAAAACGGTGATGGTGCGATTGCAGACTTCATTCGGGTCGGGCGCCACGTTCACCATGAAGCCCAATTCCTGCAGGCACTCGACCATCATCTGGGTGTCTTCGCTCCAGAGCGCGCCTTGCAAGGTGGCCTCGCCCTCCGCCAACGCGGCCAGCACGAGGGCGCGGTTGGTCAGGCTTTTGGATCCGGGCACGGTAATCTCGGCGTGGACGGGTCCCTGGAGGGGAACGATCTCGATGACGTCGGGCAGAGCCATTTCATTCCGGAGAGGGCGACGAGGAAGCTTGGGCGTGCCAGGCATCGCGTCGCGCCTTGGCCTGCCGGAAGAACTCCTCGACGGCCTTGAGGTCCTGATCATCGAGCGCCAATCGGAATTCCTGCAAATCTTCGATGAACACGCGCAGCACGCGCGCCAGGTTCTTGCGGTTGGCCAGGCAGATATCGCGCCACATCTCCGGCGAGCCGGCGGCAATGCGCGTCGTATCGCGAAAACCATTCGCGCATAGCATCCCTTGTTCCTTGGGGTGGACCGGGCTGAGAACGTAGTTCGCCAACTCGGCGGCGACCACGTGGGGCAGATGGCTCGAGCGGCTGACCAAATCATCGTGCAACTCGGGCGGCAGCCGCAGCAGCCGAGCGCCGAGCCCTTTCCAGAACGTCTCGAGCCGGGCAACGATTTCCGGCGGGGAATTGGCGGTTGGCGTGAGGGCACAGATGGCCCCGTCGAAGAGGTGAGCATGCGCCGAGGCCACGCCCGTTTTTTCCGCGCCGGCCATGGGATGGCTTCCGATGAAGTGGGCGCCGGCGGAGGCGACCAGTGGTTCCAGTTCGTTGACCACGCTGGCTTTGACACTCCCGACGTCGGTGACGATGCTCCCGCGTTTCAAGACGGGCAGCATCTTCGTCGTGAGCGGCGCCATTTGGGCGATGGGCGTGCAGAGGATGATCAACTCGGCATCCGCGACCGCGCGCCCCAAATCGGTGTGGGCCTGATCGACGACGCCGGCGTTTTCGCACTCCGCAACGCTGGCACTGCGGCGGACATAACCGGCGACGCAAGAAGCCAGGCGGCGCTGTTTGATGGCAAACCCGAGCGATCCACCCAGCAGACCCACGCCAACAAGGGTGATCTTTTCCCACTGAGGCACCGGGCCAAGATAAAGGAGCCAGGACAGCAGAGGGAAGTTCGAAAGTGAGGCGGGTTTGATTTGCGATTTGCGATTTGCGATTTGCGATTTGGCTGCGCGAAGACGAAATGCGGGAGGCGGCCACGAGCGCGTTCGATTCACGCACCACCTGGCCCAAACGCACTGACCAACTCGAGCACCGGCCAGTCACCCTCCCCAAATCGCAAATCGCAAATCGCAAATCTAAAATCCAATCCTCCCTCCGTATCGTTACGAATGGACAGCATCGCAGCGGTCCGTCGTAATCGGCACCCGGCATGGAAAGCGCGCGGCGGCGGCATGGACGGGGCCCGTGCCCGACGAGTCGGATGGCACAGAGCCCACAGCGGAACGGTCCTAATCAAACAGCATCTCACTTCAACCCAGGGAACTGACGCATGGACAACAGAAAACGCATTCTTGTCGTGGAGGACGATCAGGACGATGAACTTTTGATCCTGGAGGCCCTCGGCCAAAGTCAGTTATTGGACCTGGTTGTGACCGTGCGCGGAGGAGCGGAAGCTCTCGACTACCTGTTCTGCACCGGGCGCCATGCCCGGCGCTCGCCCCAGGATTTGCCGGACTTGATCCTCCTCGACCTGCGCATGCCCGGCGTGAGCGGCATCGAGGTGCTCGATCGCATTCGCGCCGACTCGAGGGTGCGACTGATTCCCGTCGTCGTGTTCAGCGGATCCGACGCGCGTCGGGATCTCGAGGCCAGTTATTTGGGCGGGGCGAATAGCTTTGTGCAGAAGCCGGCTGAATTTTCCGCATTCGCCGACGTGTTGCGGCAAGTCTGGCACTACTGGTCCAGCGTCAACGCGGCGCTGCCGGACTTACGAGAGGAGCTGATCCAAAGGGCCTGAGGCGGCGGGCCGGGGTGCAATGCCGTTGAATTAAGCACCAATGAGGACCCCTTGCTCCCAATGACCAATGACCAATGCCCAATGACCAATGACCAAGCGGCGCTCACGACGGCCCTGCGGCTGTTTTGGTCGAGCTTTGGGGATTGGTGCTTGGTCATTCATTGGTCATTGGTCATTGGTCATTAAGTAAGGCCAGGCTTAATTCAACGGCAGTGCCCCTCGAGCCTCGCCCCAGGGCAAAACTGCCTTCTCCAAACTGTATTTTTAGCCCACGGTCTGGGGGTAAACTCGGCGGGCTCATTCGTAACGAATTAATCGAGTACGAACGGTCGGCGCCCTGCATCCGTCCGCTGAACCCACACGTGCGCAACGTGCTAGGCATCTCCAGACATGGATCTTTGCCGGCTGCCACAGCGAAACCCGATCCCCCCAGCTGACCTGCCTTTCAGCTCCACGCCCGAACGCTCAAGTTTTCGCCGCACATGCCGTAAAGGGAGGAGCTTCGGTGTCGATGTATGGCGACTATAATTGCCCACGCAACGCGTCTCCCCCAGGCGCGACCACGCAGTCTCTTCCCCCAGATTCTTTCCGGACCCGGGGATGGACGAGTTATTTTCGGCGGCCTGCTGCTGCTCGCCGCCTGGCTCTGCACGACAGGGATGACGCTGGGGCAGTCTGCTCTCGAGAGCAGCGCCGCGCCCGGACGTGACCTGACGGAATTGAGCCTGGAGGAGTTGGCGAATCTGGAGGTCACTTCGGTCTCGAAAAAGCCGGAAAAACTTTCGCAAGCCGCCGCGGCCATTACGGTCATCACGCAGGATGACCTGCGCCACTCCGGGGTGACGAGCATTGCGGAGGCCCTGCGTCTGGCGCCGGGGTTGGAGGTGGGCCAGGTGGACGCGCACACCTGGGCCATCAGTTCGCGCGGCTTCAATGACACTTTCGCCAACAAACTGCTGGTGCTCCTGGATGGGCGCAGTGTGTATACACCGTTGTTCTCCGGAGTGTATTGGGACGTCCAGGACACGCTGCTCGAGGACATTGATCGGATCGAAATCATTCGTGGACCAGGCGCCACCCTCTGGGGCGCCAACGCGGTCAACGGCGTGGTCAATATCATCACGAAAAGCGCCAAAGAGACGCAGGGCGGGCTGGTCGTCGCGGGCGGGGGAACGGAGGAACTGGGCTTTGCGGGCCTTCGCTACGGTGGAAAACTCAGCGAGACGGCCTTCTATCGGGTTTACACGAAATATTTCACGCGCGACTCGTCGGTGCAGCCAAACGGGGATCTCGCCGACGATCGCTGGCAGATGGGTCGGTCGGGATTTCGCGTGGATTGGGACGCGTCAAGCCGGAGCACCCTGACCCTGCAAGGAGACATCTACGGTGGGAAGCTCAACCAGACCTACACCTTCCCGACGCTCGCCCCGCCGGATTTCTCCGAGGTCGTTTCCAAGCCGGTTAACCTGAGTGGAGGCAACCTGCTGGGCCGTTGGAGACAGGAATTCTCGGCGGACGCCGACATGACATTGCAACTTTATTATGATCGGACCCGGCGCGCGGCGGGCTACTTCCGGGAAGAGCGGGACACGTACGATGTCGACTGGCAGCAACACCTGGCCGTGGGGGAAAGGCAGGACTGGGTCGGAGGCGCCGGCTATCGATTGTCCGCTGACGACCTCCGCGGCAGCTTTGTCACGAGCTTCGATCCGTCGCATCGCGCCACTCAACTGCTCAACTTATTTGCCCAGGACGACATCGAGTTGATCAAGGAGCGGGTGCATCTCATCCTCGGCTCGAAGTTCGAGCACAACGACTACACCGGGTTCGAGATCCAGCCGGCGGCGCGGCTTCTCTGGAGCCCGGATCAGCGCAACCGTTTCTGGGGGTCGGTCGCGCGGGCCGTGCGCACCCCTTCCCGCGCGGAGTCGGACATCCGGTTGAACAACGAAGTGCAGCCCGGCACTCCCCCGACCGTCTATTCGGTGTTCGGCAGCGAAGATTTCAGATCGGAGGATCTGCTGGCGTTCGAAGCAGGCTACCGCGTCCAGGCCCACGATCGGCTTTCTCTCGACCTGGCTGCCTTCTACAATATTTATAACGACCTTCGCACCTCCGAATTCCAAGGAATCGCCCCTGACCCGTCGCTGCCCGGCTCGCCCCAGGTGGCTCGCTTGCGTCTCGAGAACAAAGCCACGGCCGAAACCTACGGCACGGAGTTGACCGCGAATTGGCATGTGACCGAGAGCTGGCGCTGGCGCGCAACCTACACTTTCCTGCAACTTCAGCTGCACCGCAAAGCGAGCAGCAACGACACGAGCGCGGAGGACGATGAAGGGACCAGTCCGCACCACCAGTTCTCGCTCCAATCGTCGCTGGATCTGCCCTGGCACCTCCAATTCGACGTCACCACCCGCTACGTCGACCGGTTGTCGGACCTGGGGGTGAACGGGTATGTGAGCCTGGACCTGCGGCTGGGCTGGAAACCCTCACGCAACGTCGAATTGTCGATCGTCGGACAGAACCTGCTGGATGACCGGCATCCGGAGTTCACTCCGACCATCATCCCGACGCAGCGCACCGAAGTGCCGAGGGGCGTCTACGGAAAGATCCTTTGGCGCTTTTAACCGATGTTGCACGGCCCTCAGTTCAACCACGACAGAGCGTGCCCCGGCCGGGGCCCGGCGCGACGGCGCGCATGGCGCTGCGCGCTGTGGCGGTGCGTCGTCCGCCTCGTCCTGGTCCTGGCCAGCCTGCCCTTGCCCGCGCAGGAATTGCCGGTTTCCGAATACCAGGTCAAAGCGGTCTGGTTGCTGAATTTCGCCCGCTTTGTCCAATGGCCGGCCACCGCTTTCAGCAACGCCCACAGCCCCGTGGTCGTCGGAGTGTTGGGCAAGGATCCCTTCGGGCGGGATCTGGAGAAGGCCCTCGAAGGCAAAAGCGTCCAAGGACGTTCCTTCCAAATCAAACGCGTCTCCACCGATCTGGAGATGCGGGGCTGTCACATCCTGTTCGTCGCGGCCTCCGAGCGGCGACGAGCCCGCGACCTGCCCGAGAAGCTCAAAGGAGCCTGCGTGTTGACCGTCGGCGAGTCGGAGGAGTTTCTGGACCAGGGCGGAATCATCAATTTTTTGCTTAAGGACAAAACGGTTCGTTTCGAGATCAATCTGAAGGCGGCCCAGCCTGCGGAACTGAAGCTGGACGCCAATCTGCTCAAGGTCGCGGTAGCGGTTCGCGGCAAATATGACTGAAAAGACCCAACGCCGGCTGCGATTTGGCCAGGCATCCATCACGCGCAAGCAGATGGTGGTCATCATGCTGACCAGTTGCATGTCGTTGCTGCTGGCTTGCGGGGGCTTTGTCGCTTACGAACTGATCACGTTTCGCTCGGCCATGGTGGACCAGCTCTCCACCCTGGCTGACATCGTGGCCCATAACAGCACGGCGGCGGTGCAATATGGCGTGCAGAAGAGCGCCGCGGACAACCTGGCCATGCTCCGCTCGGAACGGAGCATCGAAGCGGCCTGGATATTTACTCCTGGTGGCAAGCTCTTTGCCGAATACCAAAGCCGCCGCCGCAACCCACTGGCGCCGCCCAATCTGGCCATCGGCGACCACTACTTCACGCGCGACGCCCTGGTGCTGGAGCGGCCCATCCGGCTGGAGGACGAGGTGATCGGCTCGGTCTGTTTGCACTCCAATCTGCAGGCGCTTTACTCGCGGCTTTGGCAGTATGCCTCCCTCGCCGCCATTCTCCTGCTGGCCTCCTCCCTCCTGGCTTTCCTGCTTTCCCTGCGCTTCCAGCGCGTGATGTCCAAGCCGATCCTCGACCTGGCCGAAACCGCCCGCGCCGTGGCCCAGGACAAGAACTATTCCATTCGCGCCCTCAAGAACAGCCACGATGAAATCGGCACGCTGATCGACGGTTTCAACGACATGCTCCGCCAAATCCAGGAGCGTGACGCCGCCTTGCAGGCCGCCCGCGACGGCCTCGAGAAACGGGTCGCAGAGCGCACCCGCGAGCTCCAGCAGGAAATTGGCGAACGCCGCCGGGCCGAGCGGGCGCTCTGGGAGTCCGAGCAGCTCTACGCGCAAATCGCCCTGAACGCCAGCGACGTGCTTTATGTCGTCCACATGGCCACCCGGCAGATCGACTGGTTCGGGCAAATCGACAAGGCCTTGGGCTACCAGGAAGGCGAGTTCGAACGGACCTGCTCGGTTTGGGAGCAGCGCGTCCACCCGGACGACCGCGAGCGTGTCTGTCGCTCCCAGGAGGAGTCTCATCGCTCCGGTCGCAGCTTCGCCGAGGAGTATCGGATCGCGCGCAAGGACGGGACGTATGTTTATTGGTCGGACCGCGGCCGTCCCGTCTACAACTTCAAGGGCGAGGTCATCAAGTTCATCGGTGCCTGCACCGACATTACTGATCGCAAACACAAAGAAGAGGAACTGCGCAAAGCCAAGGAGGACGCCGAATCGGCCAATCGCGCCAAGAGCCAGTTCGTGGCCAACATGAGCCATGAGATCCGCACGCCGATGAATGGCATTATCGGGATGACGGCGCTCGCCCTGGAAACCAACCTGACCAACGACCAGCGCAGCCTGCTCAATACCGTCAAGGACTCGGCCGACACCCTCCTGGCGCTGATCAATGACATCCTCGACTTCTCGAAAATCGAGGCCGGCAAATTGGCGCTCGAATTGATCGACTTCAAACTGCGCGACACGCTCGAAGACACGGTGCTGTCGCTCGCCCTGCGGGCGCACCAGAAGAACCTGGAACTGGCTTGCCAGCTCTCCCTCGACCTGCCCGACGCCCTGGTGGGCGATCCCTGCCGGCTTCGCCAGATCGTGGTCAACCTGGTCGGCAACGCCATCAAATTCACCGAACGCGGCGAGGTCGTGCTGCGAGCCGAAGCCTGGCCCGCCGATGGGCCCGACCTGATGATTCATTTCGCGGTGTCCGACACCGGTATCGGCATCCCCAAGGCCAAACAGCAGATGATCTTCGAAGCCTTTACCCAGGCCGACAGTTCGACCACGCGCACCCATGGCGGCACCGGCCTGGGCCTGGCTATTTCTTCCCAACTCGTCGAGTCGATGGGGGGAAGGATGTGGGTCGAAAGCCACGCTGGCCAAGGCAGCTGTTTCCATTTTAGCGCGCGGTTCGCCCGACAAAGCAATCCGGTGATCCAACTGGAGCCGCAGCACCATGACCTCAGGCACCTCCCGGTGCTGGTGGTGGACGACAACGCCACCAACCGGCGGATTCTCCAAGAGCTTCTCCTTGGTTGGGGGATGCGGCCGTTCCTGGCGGCGAGCGCGCCGGAGGCCCTGACCGAGTTTCGCCGCGCCGCCACCGCCGGGCAACCCTACCGGTTGGTCCTGATCGACGCCGTCATGCCCGAGGTGGACGGCTTCGCCCTGGCCCGCAAGATCAAGGATTATCCTGATCTGACCAGCGCGCTCATCCTGATGTTGTCCTGCTCCGGACAAGTCGAAAATTCAGCCCGCTGCCGTGACCTGGGGATTCCCATTTCGCTCACCAAGCCGATCCGTCGATCCGAACTGCTCGAAGGCCTGATGGCCGCGATTGGCAGCACGCACGCGCGTCTGCGCCGGATCCCTTCTTCCACGCCGGAGCCGATGCTGCGCAGCAGCGTGCCCCTGCGCCTGTTGTTGGCGGAGGACAACCCGGTCAACCAGCGCCTGGCCGTTCGCATCCTCGAAAAATGGGGCCATTCAGTCACCGTGGTGGGCAACGGGCGCAAGGCGTTGGAAGTTTGGGAAAAAGGCGCGTGCGATCTCATCCTCATGGACGTGCAGATGCCGGAAATGAGCGGTTACGAGGCCGTCGCGGCCATCCGGGAACGGGAGCGACATACCCGCAAGCGCATCCCCATCATCGCCATGACGGCCCACGCCATGGAAGGCGATCGGGAAAAATGTTTGGCCGCCGGCATGGACAACTACGTTCCGAAGCCGATCGATCAAAAGAGACTCTTCGAAGTGGTGGAGAGCTTCTGCGGCCAGCGACCTTCCGCGGAGAATCTGATCATGAGCGAACCGAGCCTACCCCTGAACTTTGACCCGAGTATCGTCCTCGCCCGCGTGGATGGCGACGTCGAGTTGTTGAAGGAGATCGCCAGCCTCTTCTTCGAGGACACGCCCCGGCTGATCAGCGACGTGCGCAACGCCATCACCCGCAGCGACGGCAAGGCCCTCGAACACGCCGCCCATACTTTGAAAGGGTCGGTCGGCAACTTCGGTGCCCACGCCGCCTTTGACGCGGCCTACAGTCTGGAAAAAATGGGCCGCAATGATGACTTCGCCCGGGCCAACGAGGCCTTCGGCCGGCTCCAACAACAAGTGGCCCTGCTCATTCCCGCCCTCGAAACCTTGACCAAGGAGAAAGCCGCATGAAAATCCTCATCGCTGAAGACGATCCCGTGTCCCGCCGCCTCCTGCAGGCCACCCTGATCAAATGGGGTTACGAAGTCACCGTCACCGCCAACGGCAAGGAAGCCTGGCAGGCGTTGCAATCCCCCGAGGCGCCTTCCCTGCTCATCCTCGACTGGCTCATGCCCGAAATGGATGGAGTGGAGATCTGCCGGGAAGCCCGCCGCTCCGCCCCGCACAAGTCGGCCTACATCATCCTGCTCACTTCGCGGGGCAGCAAGGAGGATATTGTCACCGGCCTCGAAGAGGGTGCCGACGATTACGTGACCAAGCCCTTCGATCATGGAGAATTGCGGGCGCGCGTGCAGGTCGGTTCACGGGTCGTGCAGTTGCAATCAGCCCTGGCCGATCGCGTCAAGGAACTCGAGGAAGCCATGTCCTCGGTCAAGACCCTGCAGGGGCTCTTGCCGATTTGCTGTTATTGCAAAAAGATCCGCGACGACCGCAATTACTGGCACCGGGTCGAAAGCTACATCGCCGGTCACGCCAACGTCCAGTTCAGCCACGGAATCTGCCCCGAGTGCAGCGCCAAGTGGAAGGCGGATTTCAACCTGTGAACGAACCTCATCCCAGCGGCGGTTTGCGCCGGACACGTCGCGCCAACAAAGCAATCGACAGAACGAGAAGCCCGATCACCACTCCGCCCGTTCGGACAAATTTCCGCCAGAGATCCCGTCGGGCCGTGGCGGGGGTGTTTCCTGTCGGCTCCGGCACGGGCGATTTCTGATCCAGCGCGATCGCCGGCGGGCTTTGCGGCGGGGCGGAGGCGGAACTGGAGGCGACCGGGGCCGGCTTTTCGAAAATCGAATTCCAGTTCGCCGCCAACAACAGGTCCTTGCCGGGAGTCGCGTCCTTTGCTTCCTGCGAGCAGTCACCGACAAGCAACGTGCAGGCTTCCTGGACCGACCATTCGTCGAGACCCCGGCCGGAGAGCGGGGCCAGCGTGCGACCACGTCCGAAGACGGCGAAGGCGGCTGGTTTGTTCTGAGATAATGGCTCCCCGTGCAGAAGCAGGTTGACGAAAAATCCCTCCGCCGGATCATTGCGAGTCACGCGGACCAGCGAGAAGGCCACACGCAACGGCAGTGGAGACTGCAGCGGTGAATCGCCGGCGGCAGCGGGAGGAAGCCGCAGTTGGTTCGCCAGATCCTTCAATTCGGCGGAGAGCAGATCGACGGCGGCCTCGTCTCGCACGGTATCACCGCATTCGAGCAGCACCCAGACCGCGGACTCGCCTCGCAGCAGGCGCTCGGCGATCTTCCGGCGGGCGGGAGAGTCGAGCAGGGCGCTGACCGCCTCCGGCTTCAATGGGCCGGCCCACACCGGGGGCGCCTCCTCCGTGCTCTTGGGCGCACGAACGATCAGCCAGGGGGATTGGGCGTTGTGCTGGGCGTTCCACATCGACTGCATCGGCTCATCCATCTGGCTGAGCAGATCCACGTGGCGCACGGCGAAGTTCGCCCCCAGCTTGCCTGGCGCCTCCTGGAGCGTGTCGACCAGTCCCTGCTCCTCCCCCTCCAGCGCGCCGCGATGGAAGACCACCACTTCATAGTTCTCCGCCGGCCATCGTTCCAGGGCGAAACGAAACAGCGGCAGATTGGAGGCGACGAGAGACGTGGCTGCGAAAAAGAAGCCGGCCATCGCCACGCACCAACGTCGCAGCGGGTTGCGGGATGCAGGATGCGGGATGCAGGTTGCAAGAGGGGAGACGCGGGATGCGTGATACGCGATACGCGACACGTGACGCGCAGCGCGCGAGCCATCTTGAGCGCGAAGAAGCGCGCTTGCTGCATCCCGCATCCTGCATCCTGTAACCTGCATCGCGGAACCTGCATCCCGCATCCTGCATCCTGTAACCTGCATCGCGGAACCTGCATCCCGCATCCTGCATCCTGTAACCTGCATCGCGGAACCTCCATCCTGCATCCTGCATCCTGCAACCCGCATCCCGCATCCCAAATCCGAAATGGCGAAGATTCCCAGACCCATCCGACATGTCCGCATTGGTTTCACCTGGTTTGTTGCAGGAAGGCGATCAGGTCGCGCAAATCCGCCGGCGTCATCCCGGCCTCGAGTCCTTCAGGCATCAGGGAAAGGCCGGAGGACTGCAAGCGCAAGATTTGTTTGCGGGGCAGCACGATTTTCTTGCCGAGCGCCTGCAAGAGCGCGACGGCGTCCGCCGATTCAGACTGGAGGAGGCCGGTTTCGATCTCTCCCGAGATCGTTTCGGCAGTGTAGCTGACGTAGGCGGGGTTGATCGCCATGTTCGGGTCGAGAATGTTCGAGAGCAGATCTTCCACGCTGCGATGGGCGAGCGCGGCCAGGTCAGGTCCGACCTGGTGCCCCACCCCTTCCAGGGCGTGGCAGGGGGCACAGGTCTTTTCGAAGACCGCGCGGCCCAGCCGGGCCTCGCCGTGCGGTGGCAGTTTCCTGAGCCAATCCTCCACGACTGTTTTGCGATTGCTGTACTCTTCGTCGCCGATCAACCGGGCGGCGCGGGCCATGATCTCCGGAGAACTCTCGCGCAGGAGGCGCCGGCGTTGCTCCAGGTCCAGATTCAGCTCGCCCAGTTTTATCCGCTCCTGCTCGACGGCTTCCAGCAGCGTCGCGTGGAAGGCGACCCGCTGGAGGAGAAGGTTGACAGCCGGGGATCGCACAGCCGGCCCCAGGGAACGCCAGTGGGTCACGACCTGGATCGCGACGTCCGGTTCCTTGAACTGGCCGAGGGTGTCGATGGCCGCCTGCTGAATGGTTGCCGGCTGCGCGCCCTCCAGGAGCGAGCCGAGCGCGTCTCCGACCGACGAGTAATCGCCCAGGGCCAGCAGACGGATATCCCCAAGACGTAGTCCGACCGGCCGGGAAGGATCCCGCGCCTGATCTTTCGCCCAGGCCAGGGCAGCGCGCTGCGTGGCGGTTTCAGCGAGATGAAGCGCGCGCGCCAGCTTCCAGGTGGCGGCGACCAAGGCCGGCGAAGCCGGGCGGGACAATTTTTCGAGTGCCGCCGAGGTGAGCGCGTCGGGGGCCAGGCTGGCGCCGGAGCGCGTCAACCCGGACTGGAGTCCTTCCAGCACTGCCGTCTGCCAGCGCTCCTCCAGGGGCAACTCGGTCAGCGCCGACAGAGCCGATGCCAGATGGCCGGCTGCGCCCGCCCGGACGCCGGTCAGGTCAGCCAGCTCGCGCGCCGCTTCGAGCTTTGCCTCGGAGACCGAGGCTCGAAAACTCTCGTCTGCCAGGATGGCCCGCAGGAATTGGTCCTCGGCTTTTCCGACCGAACTCAAAACGGCCAGGCGCGCCCAGCGATGGGCGTTGTCAGTGAGAAAAACGCGCTGCAAAGCTGTGCGGGACTTCGCATCATCAAACTGCCCAAGGGTCAGCGCGGCCTGGAAGCGCACTGGTGGGGAAACATCACCGGCGAGGGCGAGTTCGCCTTCCTCAAGCCTCGCGGAGCCGGGCAGGGTTTCGGCCAGGACCAGTCCATTTTCCCGCACACCAGGCTGGGGGTCGGCCAGGGCCCGCCGGACCAGTGGTTCTTCCAGCCGGTGCAATCCCTGCAGGGTCCAGAGGGCATGCAAACGGCCCAATGGGTTTTGGTTGCGAGCCATCTTCAGCAACGCCGGCACCGCCGCCGGGTCCTGCCGTTCGACCAGCAGGCGTTGCGCGGTGACCCGCCACCATTGATTGGAATGACTGAGGTGCCGGACCAACTCGGACGTGGAAGCGTGCCGCAGATTCGGCTTCGCGCCGGGCAGACCACCCTGCGGAGTGATGCGGTAAATCCGGCCACGGTCTGCGCCGGCCCGGAGATCCAGTTTCTCTTTTACTTTCTGTGGAATGTAGTCCGGGTGCTCGATCACGTCCCGTTGCATGTCGATCAGGTAAAGCGCGCCGTCCGGACCCAGTTCCAGACCCACCGGGCGGAAGGCGCGATCCCGGCTGGCGAAGAATTCCCGTTTCTGTTCACCGGGCGAACGGCGCGCGGTGAAAAGCGGCCCCGCCGCCGTCAGCACGTCGCGGTGGACAAGGTTGCCCACGACGTCACATACGAAAATGCTCCCGGGCAAATCACCGGGGTAACCGTTCCAGCCCAAAAAGCCCAGCCCTCCCGCGGAGGAGAAGTGACCGGATTGTTCCGGGTGATTCACTCGCGTCTCCGGCTCGGAGATCGGGAAAATGCGCGACATCTCCTCATGATCGGAAATGCTGGTGACCGCTTCAACGGGGGGGAAGCCGGCGAAGCGATTCAGATAACGTACCGGGATCAACCGTTGCTGGAGGTGATTGATGTTGTAGGTAACGAAGCTATGGCCCCAGTCGTCGAAGACGAGCCCGAACCCGCCGCTGGAATGATAGGTGGGGGTGAAGTCGCCGCTTGCCGGATCGAAACTGAAGTCCAGGTTGCGCAGTGGCACGGCGGGGCCGGGCCGGCGCGGGGAGAGGATGTTGCCGCCGTTGCCGCCATTGACGCCATGCAGCCGGTTATCCAGTCCCCAGCGCAAACCATTCACGTTGCTGTCGGTCACGCCGAGCGTGAAGCCGCTCAACAACGTTTCGCGCACATCCGCCTTGCCATCACCGTTGGTGTCTTGCAGGAACAGGATCTCCGGCGCAGCGGTGACGATGACTCCGCCTCTCCACGCCGCGATCGAGGTCGGGAAACTCAGGCCCTCGGCGAACAGCGTGTCCCGATCGATCTTCCCATCGTGGTCCGTGTCTTCCAGCAGGCGGACGGTTCCGCCCGGTTTTCGGTCCGGTCCGATCCCGTAAGGATAATCGCGCATTTCGACCACAAAGACGCGCCCCTCCTCATCGAAAGTCATCGCTACCGGATCGACGATGGCCGGTTCCTTGGCGAAGAGCGAGAGCTCGAGCGCCGGGTGGAGTTCGAAGTTGCCGCTCGTCGCGATCGGGTTCGGTTCGGCGCAAGCACCGGTCCAGGGCAGGGTCCAGAGGGCCAGCCACTGCAGGAGCCGGCGTGTGCCAACGCTGACTCGATTCCGGAAGCTCTGACTCGGGTCCATACGTGTGCGCGAGAGGGTAAGCGTCCAAACCTCGAACGCGAGCCAATCCTTCCGCCCCCGCGACTTAAACTTTGAACTTTGAACTTCGAACTTTGAACCCAACCATCGGAAATAGTGTTTGAATTCAACGACGCGACTTCATTTACTTGCCGCAAACTCTCGAATGGCCATTATGCGAATCCAACTCTCCTGCTGTCTCCTCGTCGCCGGCGGGGCGGCCCTGGCCGCCGAGCCGCCGATCCCGGTTTTCAAGGCCGTCGAGATCGATCGCGAGGTCGGCATCGGCTACGGCGTGACCGTGGCCGACGTCAACGGCGATCATAAACCCGACATCCTGCTGGCCGACAAGAACGTGATCGTCTGGTACGAGAACCCGTCGTGGACCAAACACGTCATGGCCGAGAAGCTGACCCAGCTCGACCACGTCTGCCTCGCCGCGCAGGACCTGGACGGCGACGGCAAATGCGAAGTGGCCGTGGGCGCGGGTTGGAACCCGGGTGACACCTTGAACAGCGGGGCGGTGTTCTTCCTCATTCCGCCTTTGGACCGGACCCAGAAGTGGGAGCCGGTGGCCTTGCCGCATGAACCGACCGTGCACCGGATGCGCTGGGTCAAAAGCACCGCGAGCAGCTATGACCTCGTCGTCGTGCCCCTCCATGGTCGTGGCAACAAACCGGCCACGGGCGAAGGCGTCGGGGCGAAAGTTCTGGCCTACAAAAAGCCGGCCAACCCGAAGGACCCTTGGACGACCGAGGTGCTCGACGAGTCGATGCACAAGACCCACAACTTTGACCCGGTGCAGTGGGATGGTGACCCCGCGCAGGAACTGCTGCTGGCCGGCATGGAAGGGGTTTTCCTGCTCGATCGCTATCAAGGCAAGTCCAGGAAGACTCAGCTTTCCGGCACAGAGAGCGGCGGCGCGGGCGAAGTCCGCCTGGGCAAGTTGCGCAATGGCCGCCGATTCTTTGCCACGGTCGAACCGATGCATGGCACAAACCTGGTCGTCTACACGCAGCCCGGTTCCGCCGACGGGCAAACCCTCTGGACCCGCCAACTGCTCGACGATTCCCTCGTGGACGGACATGCGTTGGCTTGCGGCGAGCTAAGCAAGCGGGGCGGCGATCAAATCGTCGTCGGGTGGCGTGCGATGGGCAAACCGGGGGTCAAAGTCGGCATCAAGCTTTTCACCCCGCTCGATCCGGACGGGAAACAATGGAAACAGACGCTGATTGATGACAACACGATGGCCTGTGAAGATCTTTGCCTGGCGGATCTCGACCGCGACGGCCAGCTGGACATCATCGCCGCCGGACGCGCCACGAAGAACCTCAAAGTGTATTTCAATCAGGGAGCGCAATGAGCAATGAGCAATGAGCAATGAGCAATGTCCCAGTCACCCAGCTTCAACAGGTGTAACTGTTCAGGAGTCATAGACGCCCGCCCTCACCCCGGCCCCACTGCCGTTGAATTAAGGACCAATGAGGCCCCCCTTACTCCCAATGCCCAATGCCCAATGCCCAATGCCCAATGCCCAACGAATGACCAAGCCCCAATGCCCAAAGGTCGACCAAAACATCCGCAGGGGCCGTCGTGAGCACTGTTTGGTCATTGGGCATTGGGCATTCTTTGGTCATCGGTCATTGGTCATTAAGGCCAGCGAGAGAACGCCAGGCTTAATTCAACGGCACTGCACCCCGCCCCTCTGCCCGGGGGCTCATCTTTACCCATATCTTTTCCGCTGGACACCGTGGGTATCAAAGCCCCCTTGTTGCGGACCAACGGTTCATCAGAACCAAGCCGAGGGCTGAGCCAAGCGATGCCCTGGATGCCTCGTTCGGCCCGAGAACCTGTTGACGCGTTGCCCAGGTAAATATCCATGCTATCTCTACCACTATAGGAAGAAATCTTTCATTTCCGACAAGATTTTCAGGCGAGCCACGGATGGAACACGGATGGAACACGGATTCCCAAAAGAGACCTTCCAGGGGAAGCTGCGAGTCGCCAACGACAATGCCTTGGTATTTAACCTCGATAAACCTCGAAGGCCCGCTCTGGGACATCCGTGGTCGCCTCGGATTATTCGTTTCCCACAATGAGTAATTTCAACATCGCCATCATTGTCCCAAGCATTTGGTGAGGCAGGTCGTCGAGTTTCGCCAGCAGAGGTTGACCACGGATGACCCGGATTTCACGGATAATGACCGAGCGACGGGGATGAGCCGCCGGGCACCTTGCCATTGACACTGACCTCAACGGCCGATCCCCTTTCCCTCCACCGACTGGCCGTCCACGGTTCATCCGTCAACAATCTCGCGCTCCGGTTCTCGGCGATCGCGCGCGGCCGACCGATCCAATCCACCGCCTCTTGGCCAGGTCCTCTCTGCGTCTTTGCGCCTCTGCGTCTCTGCGTTGGAATCGACGCCTTTACAACGCAAAGACGCAAAGGCGCAAGGCATCAAACCGACTCGCGCTGGGCGCCGAACCAGATGCTGTCGGAATTGGGTGATCCCGGGGTCATCGGCAGCGCAGCCGGAAGAAACATGAGGTGGCCGCGGCGGGAAGGACGACCGTCTGTCGGCCATCGGACGAAGTCGGCTTCTGCGCCACGGGCATCCAGCGGCCGTTCGCAGGGTCGCAACTTTCCAGGATGAATTCCGTCGCGGCCGCGGACCAGCTCACGCGCACCTGGTCGTTGGCTGACTTCAGCATCAGACTGGGTGTCGCGATCAATTTAGCCACGAAGGCATCGCGTCCGCCGCTGCCGAAGGAGGACTGGATGGCGTTGGTCGTCGGGAAAAGCCCCGATCGCGTCTGTCCGACAACGTAGACGCTGCCGGCGGGGTCGAGGGCGATGCCCTGGCCCAAGTCGGCGCTTTTTCCTCCCAGGAAGATGGAAAAAATGTTCGACGTGCCCGTCGGGTCGAATTGCGCGATGAACGCATCTATTTTCCCGGCCAGATTGGTCTGCGCCCCGGTCCCGCCGGCTACGGGGAAATTGCGGGAGGCCGTTTGGCCGACCACGAAAGCGCTGCCGGTCGCATCCACGGCCACATCCCAACCTTCGTCATTGCGGTTGCCGCCGAACGTGTTGGCATAAACCAGCGATGACCCATCCGCGGCCAATTTGACGAGGAAGGCGTCGTTGGTGCCACCGGCGAAGTTGGTGCCACGGATTCCGGCGTAGAGCATGGTGGAGGAAGAGGCCGCGATCGTTGCCACATCCTTGGCGCCGCGGTTTGTCAGGCTTGGCGTCCAGGATAGTCCGGCATCGATGCTCTTGAAGAGCCCGTTGGTCGTCCCGGCGTAGATCGTGGAGGGAAGATTCGCGTCGATCAGGATGGTATTGATCAGCGGCCGGCCCAGGCCGTTGGTGAAGAGAGTCCAGTTCGTCGCGGCATTGATCGACTTGAAAAGGCCGCGGGTGGTTCCGACGTAAATGACTTGCGGGTTGGAGGGATCGATGGCGATGGCCCGGGAGTGAGTGCTGCTCAGGCCGGTGTTGCTCGAGCGCCATTGCCCGCCGCTGTTCGTGCTCTTGTAGACCCCGCCGTCGGTGGCCGCGTAAAGCAACGACGCCGCCGACGCAGGAATGGTTAAGGCCTGGACCGAATGGTTCCGCAAGCCGGAGTTGACCGCACTCCAGTTGGTCGCGGCGTCAATGCTCTTGAATACCCCGGCGGCGGTGCCGGCGAAAACGGTGGTGGAAGATCCCGGCTCGAACAGGATGGCTCGAATCGCGGTCGAGGAGAGACCAGCGTTCACCGCGGCCCAGCTCGACCCGCCGTTCGTGCTTTTGAACAGGCCACCGGATGTGCCCGCGTAAAGAGTGGCCGGGGCGGACGGGTCGATGGCGAGCGTGTTGACGGCCGGGCTGACCAGGCCCTCGTTGAACGCGCTCCAACCCAGGCCGCCGTCGACGCTTTTGAATACCCCGCGCGGGGTTCCGGCGTAGAGAGTCGTCGGACTGACCGGATCCCCGATCAAAGTGCGCACGTTTGGGTGCGTCAGCCCCGTGCTGCTTAGACTCCAGGTGCCGCCCCCATCCACGCTCTGGAGAATCCCACCTGGGTGCAACGCGCCGGGCGTACTGGGAAAGTCCGTCGAGGCTTCTTTGCCGGTCACGTAGGCACACCCGGCGCCATCGACGGCCACCCGGTAAGCCAAATCGTCCCGCGTGCCTCCAAGGTAAGTGGCGTAAATCAGCGAGGTCCCGCTCGCGTCGAATTTCGCGACGACGGCGTCCCGCCGACCTCCGAGCGCGTGTTGGATGGCGTTGGTGACGGGAAAGTTGGTGGAGACGCTCCAGCCGCAGACGCAGGCGTTGCCGGAAGGATCCACGGCCACGCCGGTGCCAAGGTCGGCATCGCTCCCGCCGAGATAAGTCGAGTAGACCAGCTTCGCGCCGTCTGCGCTGAGCTTGCTGAGAAAAAGATTGGCGACGCCGCGATTATTGTTCTGCCACGCATTGGTCGTGGGAAAGCCGGTGGTGACCAGGGTGGCGCCGAGCAAGGTGACGGTGTTGATGGTCTGGATCGTGTTGGTCACCGGCGGTTGAGTTGCGGTGACCTGGACGAGGAGATTCGTCACCAGCTGGTTGGTGAGCACCACCCGCACGACGGAGGCGTTCGTCACGCAACCTTTGTCCACGCACTCCGCGTTCGTGCAAACCATCTGGCAGACCTGATTCAAGACGTAATAAGCCAGGGCCGATTCCGTGTAGCCGACGACGTACGCGCAACCGTTCGTGTCCACGGCGATACCCGAGCCGCTCTCGCTGAATTCGCCGCCCAGGTAAGTGGAATAGACGGCCAGGCCGTTGGCGTCGAGTTTGGTCACGAACGCATCGGGAAAATGCACTTTGAACGTGGGGTCAATCGTGCCGGCGATGGCTGGCTGCGCGCTCCCGAAGGGTCCGAGGGTGGGGAAGTCGGTGGAATCGGTATAGCCGGTGATATAGGCGCAGCCGGCGTTGTCCAGAGCGATGCCTACCGCCCCGTCGATGAGACTGCCGCCCAGGTAAGTCAGGTAGGCCAGGTTCGTGCCCGTCGGGTCGAGCTTGGCCACGAAGGCATCGCCGCCGTACTTCGTGCCGCCACCGTAGCTCGTCTGGAATCCGGAAAGAGGAAGATGCCGGAAGATGGAGAGGGTGTCACCTGCCACATAGGCGCAGCCATTGGCATCGGCGGCGATGGCCCAGCCGATGTCGCCTTTGTTGCCGCCGAAATAAGTCGAGTAACTGAGCACGGGGTCAATGATGAGCGGCTGGCTGCGCTCGTAATGTCCGATGGCGATCGTGACCGTCCGCCGGTCTTTGAGTTGATAGCGACCGGGGATTTCGCGGCGCGCGCCGGCGATGGTTTGGTAGACGGAGGGTTGGTGCTGGCAGAGCCGGCGCTGGCCCGCCTGCACGACCAAATCACCGCGCTCGTCGAGGTCGAGCCGGTCCGCGCCGTCGAAGCGCAGGGCGATCCCCGAAGGGTCGGCGCCAGGCCCGACCACGAAGTCATACTCCAGGCACTGGTCGTTGCCGTAATAAACGAGGTCGATCCCGGGGTAAACCTGTTCGTAACGCGCCTGGGCGAAGATCGGCACCGACTTCTGCCAGCGGGCGGGATCGTTACCCAGGAAATAATTCACCTGACCGCCCATTCTCTCCATCCCGGCCAGATGCGGGTGCGGGTTGGCGCCGACCAGGCTCAGACGAATGAACCGCACTGTATCGCCGCCTCCGGATTGGAGCGGGCCGGGTCGGGTCTTGTTCCCGATGGATGTGTCCTGCTTCAACGCGATGGTCGCCCCATCGGTGCCCAGGTAGATCCCTTGATCCCGTCCCCGGGCAACGAATTGGACCCACGGGTCGGCCTGGCCCTGGTTGACTTCAAAGTACAGCGGCAACTGGCCGAAATGATTGAAGGCGGAGGCGGCGCGGGGAGCCTGCCCCGGGACAGCTGGCGCGGAGACGAAGAGAAGCCAGAGCAGCAGGGCGCAGATCCAACATTCCCTAAAACTTCGGTTGGCATTTCCGGCTCTGCATGTGTGCGGCTGCCAACGACCAATGACCAATGACCAATGACCAAAGAATGACCAATGTCCAATGACCAATGAGCAGACAGCCCGCGCCAGCTTCTCCGACTGCATGAGTCGAGCCTTGGGCATTGGGGATTGGTCATTCATTGGTCATTAGTCGCTAGCCGTTCGTACGGGATAAACTGGTCACAAATGAGCCCGATTTTTTAACCCGCATTGCGCGCAGGAAAAGCCTCAGACAACCACCGATCCAGTTCTTCACGCTCCGGTTGATGGGTCACATGCAACTCGTAAATCGTACATCGTAAATCGTAATTCGCTCCAGATACCACGCGACCCGGCCAGCTCCCCGGGGTTCACTTCTTGCCGTCTTTCTTGCCGTCTTTTTTCTCGTCCTTCTTCTCGTTTTTCTTTTCCTCGGATCCTGGGAGGTCCGGCGGAGCGCTGGCATTGAGTTGGGCCAGGACGACGGAGGTCAGGTCATTGTCGCCGTTGGTGTAGAGGACGACCGGGGGGCGTCCGCCGGGCTCGGGATTGCTGTTGTCCAGGACGAGGGTATAACCGACGCTCTTGGCCTTGACGGCGACGACGTTCTTGATTTCGTTGACGATTTTGTCGCGGGTGAGGCGCATTTTTTCGTCGAGGTTGCCGCGCGCCGTGCGGTCGAACTGTTCGATGGTTTGGCGCAGGTCGTTGATCTTGATCAGCTTGCCTTCGGCTTCCTTTTTGCGCTTCTCCCGTTCGTCGGAGGAGACCGCTTGATTGTTGGCTTCGTCGAGCGCCTTTTTGTAATCATCGACCGCCTTCTGATGTTCATCGACCAGCCCTTTGCGATCCTTTTCCAGGCCGTTGGCTTCCTCCTTGATGGAGGCATCGGCCAGCCTGGTTTTGTAATAGTCGTCAAAGACTTTTTTCAGATCGATGGTGGCGATTTTCATTTCCGCGGCGTTGCTGGCGAGGATCATCCAGCTCCAGCAGGCGCAGGTGACGAGCAGTTTCAGACGCATCGTTTTCATAGGCTCAGATCAGGAGATAACTCAAAAGTCGTGCCGGTAACCGGCGCTGAACTGGAATTTGCCGGACCCAGCTTTTCCGGAAGAGTTGTGGATGGGAATGCCGTAGTCAAGCCGCAGCGGGCCGATGGGCAGAAGCAGGCGCACGCCCACGCCCCAGTTGTCGGCATACTCCCCGAAGTTCCACTGATAGGCCTCGCGATAGACCATGCCGATGTCATAAAATACGGCGAAGCGCACGCGCTCGACCACGGGCACACTGTACTCGGCGGTGCCGTACCAGAAGGTGTCGCCGCCGAGCGGTTCGCCGAACCGGTCCCGCGGGCCGATGTAGCGATAACGGTAGCCCCGCAGCGAATCCAGGCCTCCGAGGAAATAACGGTCAAAGATGGGAACGTCGAAGTCGCCGTTGTAACTCTCGGCGATGCCGGTGCGCCCGCCCAGTTCCAGCAAGTGCCCGGTGAAAAACCCGCGGATATAATGGGCGTGCTTGAGTTCGATTTTGTAGAAATCCACGTCCCCGCCGAAGGGACCGCCGGCCAACTCGCCGCGCAATTCGGTCCGCTGGCCTTTGGTCGGGAGCAGGTAACTGTCGCTCGTGTCGTAGACGAGCGAAGCGCCCACTTTTGAAACCAGGCGCGTGCCGGCTTCCCGGGCGATTTCATGGGAGACATTGGCGGGGAGATTGGTGAGGACGACGGGTAAATGGCTCGTGTCCCGCACGGTGATGTCTTCGTGCAAGTGGGAATTGAGTTTGATATCGACACTTTCGAGCGTGTAGCTCAGGCCGCCGCGCAACAACTCGGTGCCGAGGGCCTTGACCATGCCCAGGCGCATGCCGGTGGACTGTTCGCTGTAGGTATCGTTCACGCTGAGGAAGTTCAGCTCGTGATGGTAAAGCTCGGTGTTGAATTCCAGTTTCCGTTCGAGGAACCACGGCTCGATGAAAGTGAGGACAAAATCCTTCCGCTGGGTGCCGAGTTGCATGCGCAGGCGCGCCTTCTGGCCGCCGCCCTGGAACCCGGGCGGATTGAACAGGTCGAAGTTGCCCTGGGTGACTTCGACAAACCCGATCAGGCTGTCGATGGAAGTGAAGCCGGCGCCCAGTTGGATGTTGCCGGTGTTTTTTTCGCGGACGGTGACGACGAGGTTGCGGCGGTTGGGCACGTCGGTCGGCTCGGGTTGGGCTTCGACGCCGAATTGCTCTTCGAAGAAGTTCAAACCTTTGAGGCGCTCGGTGCTGCGCTTGACCTTGACCATGTCGAAGACCTCCCCTGGGGCGACCGACAACTCGCGGCGAATCACCCGGTCCTTGGTCTTGGTGTTGCCCTTGATCTCGATCTTTTCGATGTAAGCCTTGTCGTTTTCATCGACCTCGTAGACCAGGTCCATCGTGCCGGTCTCGGTATTGGCGTTTTTGCGCGCGTTGATGCGGGCGTCGATGTAGCCCTTGGCGCCGTACATGTCCTGGATGGTCTCCAGGTCCTTGTGCAGCCCCTTGGGGGTGAAAATCTGGCCCACGCCCATCCGGAAGCGGGCGGCGACCTCGTTCGTGGAGAAAAGGGTTATCCCTTTGAAGTTGACCGCGCCGACCTTGTACTGGCGGCCTTCCGAAATGATAAAGCGCAGCTCGACTTTGCGCGGGCGCTGCTGGATCTGCTGGACCTCCTTCAACTCGAAATCAATGTAGCCGGCGTCCCGGTAGAACTCCGCCAGCTTTTCTTTGTCGTCGTCCAGTTGGTCTTCCTTGAGCACGCCCGATTGAGTGAGGAAGGAGAGCCACCAGTGCCGGCGGGTCTTGAGCACGCGGCGGAGCTTCTTCTGGGAAAAGGCATGGGCGCCATCGAAGTGGACGTCGGTGATCCGGACCTTGGGGCTTTCGGTGATCTCGAAGGTGACGGTGGCCCGGCCGGCGCGCTCGTCCGGCGTGATGGGAAATTCCACCTTGGTTTTGGGATAACCGGATTTCTCGTAGAGTTTCTTGATCTCCTGCGCGTCGGAAAAGAGTTTTCGTTCATCGAGCGGTTCGCCGACCTTGGTGGTGATTTTCTTGAGGAGCTTGGTGTTGCTGAATTTCTTGTTTCCGGAAAAGAGGATGTCGGTGATCTTGAGCCGCGGCTGGACGATGTAGAGCAGGGCGATGCCGTCATCGGTCCGCTTTTCGCGCACCTGCACGTTGAGGAAGTAGCCGGTGGCATAGAGGTTGCGCACGTCATCATCGACACTGTTGCGGTTGAACGCGTCGCCCTCTTTGACGCGGATGTTGGCCCGCACGAGGGATTCTCCGACCGTCTGGGGGCCGACATTGCTGACGGTGATGCTGATGATTTTCGGCTGAAGCTGGGCCGAAGCCGGCAGGGGGAAGTGGCACAGAGCCCACCCGAGGAGGCAACCGGACCAGAGCGACGACTTCCGCCTAAATATCCGCCGGAATATCTTCACCGCTGATCTTGGCCGCGCTCTCGAACCGCGTGCACGATTTCAAAAAGGTTAGATTGACGTCGCCGGTGGGACCGTTGCGTTGTTTGGCAATCAGGAGGTTCACCGGAACCGCCTGCTGATCCGGGCTGGGACCGTCTTCCTCGTCCCCGCTGTTGGGTTTGTAAAGCAAGGCCACCACGTCCGCATCCTGTTCAATCGACCCGGATTCTCGAAGGTCCGACAAGCGCGGCTTGCGGTTCCGGTCCTTCTCCAGTTCCCGATTCAACTGGCTCAGGACGATGATCGGAACCTTCAGTTCCTTCGCCAGAGCTTTGACGCCGTTGGAGATGTCGGCAATTTCCTGCTGACGGTTTTCGGCTCGGCGCGCAGTAGAATGGAGCAGTTGGAGGTAGTCAATCACGAAAAGCTTGATGCCATGCTGCTGGTGCAGGCGGCGGGCCTTGGCGCGCAATTGCAGGATGGAGAGGCTGCTGGCATCATCCAGGAACAGGGGGGCCTTGGCCAGTTGACCGGCGGCGGTGGTGAGTTTGGCGAAGTCGCGTTCGGCGAGAAAACCATCGCGGATGTTGCGCGAATTGACCCGGGCCAGCGAGGACATCATGCGCATGACCAGCGACTCGGCGGTCATCTCCAGGCTGAACACCGCGACGGGCAGGCGCAGCTCGACCGCGACGTGCTCGGCCATGTTCATGGCCAGGGACGTTTTGCCCATGGAAGGGCGCGCGGCGATGATGATCATCTCCCCCTCATGCCAGCCGTCGGTCATCCGGTCCAAATCCATGAAGCCGGTGGAAATGCCCCCAAGTTGGCCCTGGCGCTTATGGTATTCCTCGATGTGGTGAATGGCGCGGTGGACCAATTCCTTGATCGTCGGAGCGCTTGACGTCACCCGGTCGCCGCTGATGCGCAGGATGTCCCGCTCGACTTCGTCGAGTAACGCGTCGACTTCGCCCTGGTGGTCATAAGCGCGCGAAACGACGGCGGTGCAGGTCCCGATCATGCGGCGCAGGACATGTTTTTCCCGGACGATCTCCAGGTAATACTCCAGGTTGGCCGCCGAAGGGACCGCGTCGGGCAACGACGCCAGGTAAGGCAGGCCACCGACCGCCTCCAATTGCTGTTTGTCCTTGAGCACCTGGAGCGCCGTGATCAGATCGATCGCTTCCTTGCGGTCATACATCTGCACGACCGCCTCGTAGATCGAGCGGTGCCGCAGATCGTAAAAGACTTCCGAGCCGCCCGGGAACCGTTCGATGCAACGGCCGAGCGAATCGTTTGGGGAAAGGAGAATGCAGCCCAACACGCCTTGCTCGGCCTCGACCGAGTGGGGTGGCAGTCGATCCACTTTCGTCGGATCGGCCAACGGCGCCTTCCGGCGCGGGGCTTTCTTTAAATCGGCAGGGGCAGTCCCTCCTGGCTCATCCATGGAATCGATCACGGCGTTAGCAGACAGGATCCGTCCCGGGCAAGCAACCAGGAGTTCTTGGTTTGCCGTTCCCAGCTTGTTCAGAAAGTTACTCACCGGTCGCGCACCAGGAGATAGTTGGCCAGGGCTTCCAGCGCGGCCGCTTTTCCCTTGAAGATTTTCAAGGCGGCAAACGCGCGCCGGGTGAGTTGCTGGGCGATCTTTTTCGATTTTTCCAGGCCGACAATCGCCGGGTAGGTCGCTTTTTGCGCCGCTGGGTCCTTGCCGGCGGTCTTGCCGAGTTGTTCGGTGGTCTGGGTGATGTCGAGGATGTCGTCGATGATCTGAAAGGCGAGCCCGACCTGGTAACCGAAGCCGGTCAGGGCCCGGAGCTGCGCCGGCGTGCTGTTGGCGCTCATGCCGCCCAACCGCGTGGCGCAACAGAGCAAAGCGGACGTTTTCCGTTCGTGGATATACTTGAGCTGCTCGGCCGAGATCTTCTTTCCCTCCGCTTCCAGGTCGGCTACCTGCCCGGCGATGAGTTGCCGCGAACCGGCGGCGCGGGCGATTTCGAGCAGCAAGGCCTGGGTCGGGTAACGCGGCCAGGTCCTGGCCTGCGCGACGATTTCAAACGCCTGGGTCAAGAGCGCGTCCCCCGCCAGGACCGCGATGCCTTCCCCAAACACCTTGTGATTGGTCGGCTTGCCCCGGCGGAAGTCGTCGTTGTCCATCGCGGGCAAATCATCATGGACGAGCGAATAAGTGTGGATGCATTCGACGGCGCAGGCCAGCGGCATCGCCTGGTCCTCGTCGCCGCCGCAAGCGGCGGCCGCCGCCAGGCAGAGCGCCGGGCGCAGCCGCTTGCCTCCGGCGAAGAGCGAATAGCGCATCGCCCGGTGGATGGTGGCCGGCCGGACGGTTTCCTTTGGCAGGAATCGATCCAGCGCCTGGTTAATGCGTTCGCTGCAACTTTCCAGGTAGGCCTGAAGGTCAAAAGCGAGCGGGCGACGCGCGCCCGCCCGGGTGGCGGTTACAGACATGGGCTGGTTTGTAGGGAAAGCGCGGCCCTGGAGCAAGTGGAAGATCGGTGGGGCGGAGCGGAGCGTGCTGTTTGACGCCCTTTCCCAGACCGCAGAGCCATCGGGTGGAATGAACAGTACCCAAGTACCCAAGTACCCAAATACCCAAACGGCGCCGAAAAATTGGGCCAACCAATGTGGGTATTTCGGTATTTGGGTATTTGGTCGCCGCAACCAAAGCAGGCGAATGGCTAAACAAACGCGGACGGGGACCGTCCGCGCTTCGGGGGCCGCCTCAAGGCGGGACTACGAACAGGGGGCGCGTCAGGGCATGGCAAGTTTTGCGGCTGCGTCTCGTTTGGTCAGGATCGCTTCGACGATTTTCTGCGCCAGCTCGGGCTTTTCCGCGAGGGCTTTGCGGGCCGCTTCCTTGCCCTGGCCGATCAGTTCTCCATTGAACTGGAGCCAGGCGCCCTTTTTGTCCACCACGCCATGCTCGACGCCCACGTCCAGGATGCAGCCTTCCTGGTCGATGCCGTGGTTGAAGATGATGTCGAACTCGGCCTCGGCGAAGGGTGGCGCGACCTTGTTCTTGACGATTTTCACTTTCACGTGATTGCCCAGCACGTTGCCGGCGGCGTCCTTGATGGCGTCCTTGCGGCGGATGTCGATGCGGACGCTGGCATAAAATTTCAAGGCCTTTCCGCCCGGGGTGGTCTCGGGATTGCCGAACATGATGCCGACCTTCTCGCGGAGTTGGTTGGTGAAGATGCAGGTGGTTTTGGATTTGCTGAGCAGGGCGGTGAGTTTGCGCAGCGCCTGGCTCATCAGGCGCGCCTGCATGCCCATGGTGGCCATGCCCATTTCGCCTTCCAATTCGGCCTTGGGCACGAGCGCGGCCACCGAGTCGATCACGACGACATCGAGCGCGTTGGAACGGGCCAGGGTTTCGCAGATGCTCAGCGCCTCTTCGCCGCTGTCGGGTTGGCCGACCAGCAGATCGTCCAGGTTCACCCCGAGTTTCTTGGCGTAACCCGGGTCCAGCGCATGTTCGGCGTCGATGAAGGCGGCCAGTCCTCCCGCTTTCTGCGCGTTGGCGATGATGTGCAGCATGAGGGTCGTTTTGCCCGAGGATTCCGGCCCGAAGATTTCGACAACCCGCCCGCGGGGCACCCCGCCCACGCCCAGCGCCAGGTCCATGGCCAGCGCGCCGGTGGGGATGACTTCGATTCTCTTGAGCGCCTGAGCGGACCCCAGCCGCATGATGCTGCCGTCACCGTAAGCTTTGGTGATGGAGGAAATGGCGGCTTCGAGATCCCGTTCGCGCGCGGCGGAGAGCTTGGTGGCATCGGAGGAAGATCTCTCCGTTTTCTCAGCCAGGGAGACTTTTTCGGCTTTCGGTGGCATAGGCTGTTTTTGGAAATGGATTCTTGGTCGATCCGCCTTCCGTCATAAAGAAGGTTCGATGGTTAGTCAATCGTCGCGTGCTGGAGAAATCGCCGAGGGCCGGGATTCGCCGCCAGGAAACTGGCGATGGAACCGCGGGAACGCGGACCGCCGGGTCCGCGAGGACCTGGCTTTTGGCCCTGCCTTTTTTTCGTTAGCCCGACCTTTAATCTTGATTGTCCGTGTGGAAAATGAGTTACTACAGGCAATCCAATTGCAGCATCACCAGAGCCCGGCTTGTCAGGCATCAGGGGCGCGACCACAAGGTGATTCGACAAACGAGGGTGCTTGTCGCAGCGCGGGCTGTAAAAAGGAAAGGCGTCATTATGCCTAGTGCAACGGACCGCCGCCGGTCGCGCAGCCATTGACGATTTACGATGTACGAGCGTCGCGCAGCGCAGATCGCCGGGCGTGCGAATCGCGTAGAGCCGCGATCACTCCATCGGAAGCTCGTAAATCGTACATCGTAAATCGTACATCGTAAATCGCTGGGCCCGGGAGACCGCCCGGTCCGAATCATCAGGTTCATGGGAAGGCTTCCTCGTCGCCGCGGTGCCTGGCGCTGGTGTCGGCGCATAGGCCACGCTG
>WNFZ01000669.1_pt1 | contig 41759 bp, 33 predicted proteins | sample 5400081 | NCBI WGS metagenome assembly WNFZ01 (sample SAMN13153365, study PRJNA577476) | soil metagenome | isolation source: 80 cm soil or saprolite under grassland replicate 1 | place: USA:California | collected 2016-06-15
ACATGGATCATTGCGTCAGCGAAGCTCACGTCTTGCCATTGCAAGCCCAGGCACTCCGATATGCGGAGACCCGTGCCGGCAGCCAAAAGCGTCAGCGTACGTTCTGGGTCTCGCAGGTTTCGGAAGACTGCATATGCCTCGGCAGACGTATCTCCCTCCTTCCGCGATTACGCACTTTATCCAAAGTGGGGCAGTTCGGCGAATGGCGGGTTGTCTTGCATGGTCAAGGTTCGGAGTTTGCGGGCCGGCTGTGCGCACTACAATGGAGTTACTGGAGACATTCACCTCAACGCGTTTGGTGACATGCTCTTTGAAGTTGGCGGCTTTGATAGCGACTTCGTATGTACCAGCCGATTCATCCGGAAGCGCATAGGTGCCGGACGAACTCGTGGTTGTCGCACGCACGTCACCAGTCGCTGCATTGCGGGCGGTGACGCTAGCCCCGGCGACGGCGGCTCCCGAAGCGTCAGTGACACTCCCCAAGATTGTTCCCGTAACTTTTTGAGCGACCAGCTGAACATCGAGAAACAAACACAGAAGGAGCACCAACCACACAGCACTGCGCATGCAAGCCTCCAGCGAGCAAATCTCGATTTTTCTGGATGCGACAGAGTATAGGAGAGTATGGATCACGAGCAAACCTGAAGTAATTCCAAGGTAAGGGTTGCCGACCACCCAAGAACTGGCTGTGTCGTAACACAATTAGGTCTTGGCAGCGAGGCGAGCTGGGTCAGGGGTATCGCGAATGCGTCCGCCCTCCACATCGGCATGTACCGCGCGGAGCCAGCGTAGGTCGAGGCGGCACTGCTCCGCCATGTGCTGCATCAGGTGGCGGCTACCGGTGGGCGGCATCGTTATCCATTGCCGATGCAATTTCCGGATCTCCGCCAGCCGCGCATTCTGCCTGTCGATTTGGGTGCGCAGAGGGTCGGCGACCAGGTTGAGGTCGGCGAGATGCAAGAAGAGCATGGGGCCGTAAAGAGTCTCCCGAAGGTCGCCTTCGGCGGCAAATTGCGCGTGCAGTAGTTCACGAAAGCGGTCGCGTCCGCGCGGAGTGATGCGGTACACCGTACGCATGCCGCCCCGAGCCACGCGCTGGTAGGTGACCGCGGTTAACAGGCCACATTCGGCAAGCTGGCGCACGGCGTAGTAGAGCGTGCCGACATCTACATCGGTAAAGCACTCGATCATGGCCTGGGTCAGACGCCGCTTGATCTCGTAGGGGTGAAAGTCGCCGCGGTGCAGAACGCCTCACCGAAAACGCCTCGGATCGAGTTCCACTTCGTGGTGAAAGTGTCTCCCCGAGGCGTTTCCGATCGAGCCTAGCGACCATTCCCGAACTGACTGGGGGAGACTGAGTGTAACTGAGAGAGTTAATGCCAGCTATCGGATCCCACCTAACTTTCCACTTGCAGATTTTGGATATTACTTGGAATTGAGCCGGGAGTTCGGACGTCTATTCATGCGCATGTTCCTTCGGTAGCGGATGAAGTTGCAGGAAGGCGGCTGTTGCGTCGTGGGCGCGTCCCGCGATTTCGCGGGGGTTCGGTCGCTCGGCGACGCCGAGCAGCAGGCTGACCATCAAATCGCGCCAGAGCAGCCCGGCAAACTGCTCGGCAAGTTCGGCAGGACGGCCCGTGAGCAGTCCGGACGCCTGGGCCTCGGCCATGATTTTACGCAGGGCGGCGCGGCTTGTCTCGCGTCCTATAGAGTTGAGCGCACGCGCCACTTCGGGGGCCTGGGCTACCTCGGCGATCGCCAGTCGGAATACCGCCATGACCGTGGGATCGCTTACCTCGCGGACGAGCTTCGTCCCGAAAGAAGCCAGCACCTGCTCTAGGGTCTCGCGATCGCGCAGCACGGGCAGGTCAGCGGGCAGGTCCAGTCGCTTGGCGCGCTCGCTTATGCAGGCGATCAGCATTTCCTGTTTGTTGCCAACTAGCGCGTAAAGCTCTCGCTTCGAAACGCGCGCGCGCGTCGCGATCTCAAGTGTGCTGGTCGTTGCGTAGCCGCTCTCCATGAACGCCGCAAAGGCCGCTTCAAGGATGCGCGCGCGCACCGCGGTTTCGTCGCCGCCTTTCTGGCGGCGTTTTGATATCGATGCTGTAGCCATCACCCTCTCCTTGACGACGCTGGTACCGTATAGTACCATCACGAGTGTCTGGTACCTGCGGGTACCAACACATGATGATTTCGCGAGGAATCAAAGGAGCTGAACAATGAACATTGAAATGTCCTACCTGCTGCTGGCGTTCGCGACGGTCCTAGCGCCCATGGCGCAAAGTCAGTCAACGCCGCCGCAGCCCAAGATCACCGGCGTGCTGACGATGCTATCGCCAAAACCGGAGGTTACTGCTGAGCAAGTCATGAAAATCATGCCCGCCGAAATTCGTGCGACCGTTCCCCTGTATCTCGACGGCAAGATTCAGCAGTGGTTCACGCGCGGCGACGGCCGGGCGTCATCTTCATACTGAACTGCAAGGACGTGGCGGAGGCTCGGGTCCTCATCGAAAGCCTACCGCTCTCGAAGGAAAACCTCATGGACGAGCAGTTCATTCCGGTCGGGCCACTCTTGCCGCTCGGGATACTGTTGAGAGATAACCCAACCAATAAGTGAATCCGTCAATCCGATAGGAGGCAAAATGTCGCCGGAAACCATCTTCAATCTGCATCTCATTCTAGGTTATGTCGCGTGGCTGCTTTGCTTCCGCGCGTACCTCCTGCCCAGGCTCAAGTCAATGGACCAGGTCGAAGCGCATCGCGCCATCGCTACCGTACACAGCTTCCGCTTCTTCGGGCTCGTCTTTATTCTTCCAGGTGTCGTCGGCAATCTGCCCGCTAGCTTCGCCACGTTCGCCGCCTACTGGGACCTGGCAACGGGGGTGCTAGCCATGCTAGCGCTTCTCACGGTAAGGATACGCCCGCTGTTTTGGCTGTTCGTGGTCGCCTTCAATCTCGTGGGAGTGATCGACCTCATCCTCGACTATTACCACGCCGTCCGGGTCGGGCTTCCAGCTGTGGCGGGGCAGTTGGGCATCACATACGCGATCCCGATCATCTACGTGCCTATCCTGATGATCACGCACGTCGTCGCATTCTATTTGTTGCTGCGTCGTCAACCCAAGGCGGTTCGAGCCTTCGCTGGCGATGCGGCGGCATCTTAGAATTCCCGTGTGTGTGTTCAGAAGCAGTTGGAGCTAGAAGAGCCGCGCCTGTATCGGAGTATAAACTGACCGGCGCGGCGGTCTCCGGGCCTGCATACTGCGAATTGTTGAGCTTTGTACTGACTGGCTAGCACCGCAGTTGAGCTGCGTCGTAAACAATTTTCCACGTGGCGGGGAGTTGCGTTCTGATCGGCCACTAGTCCGCGCCTGGCACTGAGCGAGATCGACGGGTCACTGGCAAGCAGCACGGGTGACATTGGGGGCGACGCTTAGGCGAACATCGGCGCTGGTCACAGAATGGTCACAAAACTGAGGCCGTCATCTTCGAAGGAGACTTCGTCCATTAACGTCTTCACCAGGTAGATTCCCCGGCCGTGCGTGGACAGCAGGTGCTCTCGAAAGGTCGGATCTACTAGAACGCTGGGATCAAAGCTTCTTCTATGTTCCACTTCGATTCGTGTTTGTTTAATGCATGGAAATGTTGCCTCCTCCTCCTGGTTCGTTCTTGGCTAGCAAGAAAGACAAGAAAAACATCAGCACGGAAACAATTGCCAGAAGCCAGTACACCTCAACATAGGAAATGGCCTGAGCCTGTGACATCAACGTGCGGTAGATTCTGGCAAGCACCTGCTGTTGTTAAGACTCCTCCCCCCAACACTCGTTTCCGCATCTCAAGACAGGATGAACTCAAGTAAACGGAACTGGATAGAGTTGAGAGCACGACAAAAGAGAACCGTTAGGCGTGATGAAAGACGATCCAGGCCGAACAGGAACGTCTAGACCGAGCCAGTTGACCTGAACCGCTTGACACAAAATCTGCCTCAGCATAGCCTTTCTTAACTTCCAAAGGGCCCCGTCGCAGTCAAATTGTTCTGAGGTCGGGGCATGGGGCTCGGTGTAAATATCTGTGCGTTATTGGTGGGCCTGGCAGCTTTTGTTGGCTGGACGCTATCCCGCTTCATTGTGCCTCGGTTTGTGCGTTGGGTTAACTTGCTCGGCGGAGTGGGTATTCTCACTCTTTTCTTTTCCATCGTATCTCCCAATGATGGATTTCAGCAGGAATTGATCCGGCCACCGACTCCCTCCGTAAGGTTGTCTGCGCATCACGTTCAGCCATCAAAGGACAGATCTGACTTTTGGTTTATTGGTTTATATGAATGGATAAGGAGGACAAAATGGCAACTTTGAGTGCAATCCGCAACAATGAACCAACCACGAACGCCGCGAGACTCGACATGAAGCTTGAGGTGGTCATCATCCCGGTTTCGGATGTGGACCGCGCGAAAGAGTTCTACTCCAGACTCGGTTGGCGGCTCGACGCCGATTTCACCGCTGGTAACGACTGGCGTGGAGTCCAGTTCACGCCGCCCGGCTCCGGGTGTTCGGTAATCTTCGGCAAGAACGTCACCACGGCAGCGCCTGGCTCTGCCCAGGGTTTGTACCTGGCCGTCTCTGATATTGAGTCCGCCCGGAAAGACTTGCTCCGTCGCGGCATCGAAGTCAGCGAAGTATTCCACGGCAGCAACGTGCACACTGGCCCTGACGAGCCCTATTTATTTGGACGTCTTCGGGCCAGCGGTCCGGACCCTGCGCATACCAGTTACTTCTCGTTCGCCTCCTTGCATGATCCGGACGGCAACGGTTGGTTGTTGCAGGAAATTACAGCGCGGCTGCCGGGACGAGGGGTCAGCAATTTTGACGTTGCGACGATGACGGAGCTGTTGCGAGAAACAGAGGAACATCATGGCAAGTACGAACCGACGGCTCCGAAGCACCACTGGTCGGGATGGTACGCCGCCTATATCGTCGCTCGTCAGAACGGCAAGACGCCCGAAGAGGCCGCCAAAGAGGGCAAGCTCCACATCGAGGGCGCACTAGCTGCATGAGCCACTTCGACGCCATCATCATCGGGACGGGCCAGGCAGGCCCGTCCCTGGCGGCGCGATTTTCCGACGCGGGCAAAACGGTAGCAATTATCGAACGTCACAAGTTCGGCGGTACCTGTGTGAATACGGGTTGCATCCCGACAAAGACGATGGTTGCCAGCGCCTATGCGGCCCATATTGCTCGCCGAGGCGGTGAATACGGTTTCACCGTCAACGATGATGTGCGCGTTGATATGAAACGCGTCAAAGCGCGCAAGGATGCAGTGTCAGGACGGTCGAACAAGGGCGTAGAGGACTGGTTGCGAGGACTGAAGAACTGTACGGTCCTTCAGGGCCACGCCCGCTTTCAGTCGTCGAACACTGTCGTGTTCGATGATGAAGTCCTTCAAGCCGACAAGATTTATATCAACGTCGGTGGACGCGCTATTGTTCCCGAGATGCCGGGCATTCACGATATCCCCTTTCTTACAAACTCATCAATGATGGATATCGACTTCTTGCCGGAGCATCTGGTGATTGTCGGCGGAAGCTATGTCGGGTTGGAATTCGCTCAGATGTATCGGCGCTTCGGCAGCGAAGTTACGATTCTAGAGATGGGACCGCGCCTGATTGGACGCGAAGACCAGGATGTTTCCGAAGCCGTGCGCGAATTCCTGGAGGCCGAGGGGATACACATTCGGCTGAATGCGAAGTGTATCTCGTTAGCTAAACATGAAAGAGGTGTCGCCGTCCGTGTGGACTGTCAGGAAGGTGCACCGGAGGTGTTCGGTACGCACGTTCTTCTCGCGGTGGGACGCATCCCCAACACAAGCGACCTGGGTCTCGACAAGGCCGGGGTTGCCACCGATCAGCGCGGATACATCACGGTTGACGATCAATTGCGAACCAATGTGGCCGGCGTCTGGGCATTAGGTGATTGCAACGGCCGTGGCGCATTTACGCACACTTCCTACAACGACTACGAGATTGTCGCCGACAATCTCTTCAACGCAGACCATCGCCGCGTATCAGACCGGATCCAGGCCTACGCGCTGTACATAGACCCGCCGCTAGGCCGCTGCGGCATGACCGACGTAGAAATAAGGAAGTCCGGACGCCAGGCGCTCATTGCGAAATACCCAATGAGCCGGGTGAGCCGGGCCTACGAAAAAGGTGAAACCCAAGGCTTCATGAAAATCTGTGTTGACGCGGAAACAAAACAGATTCTGGGCGCTGCGATTCTTGGGACCGGCGGCGATGAAGTCATTCACGTTCTGTTGGATGTCATGTACGCGAAGGCTCCATACACGGTAATCCAGCGCGCAATGCACATTCATCCCACGGTTGCTGAATATCTAGCAACCGTATTGGCCAAACTAGAACCTTTCGCATAGGAGAAACGAATATGGACACTCCCATTCTGGTTACCGGCGCGGCGGGCCGCGTCGGCGGCGTAGGACGCACCGTCACCGAGCTGCTGTTGAAGCAAGGCAAACCGGTGCGTGCGATGGTGCGAAAGGAAGACGAACGCGCGCAGGCGTTGCGCGACCTGGGAGCGGAGGTCGTGGCCGGTGATCTGCTTGATCTCGAATCCATGCACAGGGCAATAGCCGGCTGCGACACGATGTACTTCGGCATGTCGGTTTCGGATACCTATCTGGCCGCGACGGTCAACGTGGCTGCTGTGGCCAAGCATCACGGCGTGAAGACATTCATCAATATGTCGCAGATGACGCTCTCCCAGATGAGCATCGCCGAAACCACCACAAGCCCGCAACACAAATTGCAGTGGCTCGCCGAACAGGCGCTGAACTGGTCTGGACTGCCGGTTCTGCACGTACGGCCTACCGTGTTTCTCGAAGGACTTTTCCTGATCTTTACTTCGGATTCGGTCAGGAATTTGAATCAGATCAGATTGCCTTTCGGCGACGGCAAGACCTCGCCAGTGGCAGCAGAAGATGTTGCACGAGTGGTCGCCGCTCTGCTTGTCAATCCGCAGCCGCACATTGGCAAGACTTATCACCTGACCGGTCCGCAATCCAAGAACATGCATTTCTTTGCGCAGGAGTATTCGAAGGCGCTTGGCCGCACCATCACCTATCAGGACATTCCGGTCGAGCCCTGGCGGGACGGACTGCTCCAGAGCGGAATGCCCCTTCACCTTGTTAATCACCTTGTGACAATGGCCGATCTGCACCGCGCGGGACGCTATGACCGGATGTCGGACGACGTGCTCACGCTGACCGGGCAGACACCGATGAGTGTGCAGGAGTTCGTCCGGAAGAATGCGGCCACATTCACTGCGTCGGCGAAAGCGGCGTGAGGGGCTACGCATGCTCGCGTTCAATGAGCCCGACTTTCGCTTGAGATGAGCGCATAGGAGAAAACGAAGCATGGCAGATGTGAACTTTGACCAGGAGATCACGAAACAAACTCAAGGTGAACAATGTCCGCTACTGGCATTCATGGAATCGAAATCGTTTTTCTCCTTATGCTCGGTCGTTGAGGTCAAGGGCAGCCGTGCCATCTACGTGTCGCAGCCCGAGGCTGTAGCAGCTCTTATCAAACAAGCTGCCGAGAGTTTGAAGACCGCCGCCGCCGCGTAGCAACTCGGGGATTCCCGCTCAACACCACCGCGTGTTTGTCACAGGGGGAGGTCTGCCCGAGCATCGCGGGAGCGCTGCTGACCAGGTCAACCGCCTGACGCGAGCCGACGCTTAGGCGAACATCGGCGCTCGTCACAGAATGGTCACAAAACTGGGGCCATTCCGCAAAGTTAAGTTGTTGAAAAATTATGGGGATAAGTTGGTAGTACGCAGCCCTGAAAAGGCTGGCGTCGGCGGTTCAACTCCGTCCCTGGCCACCATATTTTCAATCACTTACTTCGTTTTAATAAAGTAAAATCTTAAAAATTTGAGCCGAGTTTTGTGGGCTGGAGAGCCGATCCCGTTCAGCGCCATCATACCGTAAGTACTTAAGATTAAATCAGTTGGGCATGGTGCTGTGCCTTCAAAGCGCAGCTTACCGGAGGCAATACTGGGATGTTTGTATATAAGTATTTTAAATACACATACATATAAGATATTACCGGTATTTATTAGAGATTTTATTGTAATTTTAATGATATTTTAGTACACTGCGGTTGGCCGCTAGGAGCCTGATTATGGCAGTGCTCAACCCTCCAAGACCGGACTTGTTGGCCTACCGGGAAGCAACGACTCTGGAGTTTCCCAAACTTGTCAATGAGCTGACGAAGATCATCGGAAAGAAATTGACCGCGTACATCGCGTCTGTGAAAGACACGCGAGCGATCGACCGTTGGATCGCGGGCTCGGAATCCTACAAAGGAGCTGAAGAACGACTGCGATTTGCTTACCGCTTGGCGAAGATGATCAATGATCAGGAAGGTCCGAGAGTGGTTCAGGCTTGGCTCTCGGGATTGAATCCCGAACTGAGGGACCGAGTGCCCATCCGCCTGCTTCGAGATGAGGACATCGAGACCAGGGGCCCGGAGATCCTTGGGGCCGCACGTGCTTTCCTGGCTGGAGGGTAGTCGTATTGAAACCCTCCGGCGTAATTTATGGAACCTTCGGCAACCGCTTCGATGATCTTGACGCGACCTACCGCGTCCTTTACGCTTCCTCGCAGCGACTAGGCTGCTTTCTTGAAACGCTAGCGCGGTTCCGCATCGATCCCAAACTGGCGGCAGAATTGGCTGACATTGAGGGAGAAGACGATCACTTTCCTCTCGGGGAAGTACCTGTGGAATGGCTGCAGAAGCGGATATTGGGAGTTGCCACTGCAGGCGGTGAGTACGCTGACATCTGCAGCAGCGAATGGATTAGTAGTTTGCGGAAGTCGCTGGTCGCTCATTTGAGTAGATTGGGCGTTGAAGACATCGACGCTTCTGTTTTGCAGAAAACGGCTCCCAGAACGCTGACGCAATTTGTGTCGCGAATCATTTTTTACGCAGGTTTTTCTGGGATTTACTACCTGTCGAAGTATGGGCACGACATCGAGAACTGGGCCTTGTTCGAACCTTTTCAAATCAATATCGGAGAACGGGAGACGGTTCGAATCGGAGATCAAGATTTACAACTCGCACTTCGACTTCATTTCTTGAAGTTCAAAGAATAGCAACTTGGGTTCAGACCTTGCAGAACCTCTTCGTTCGTGCGCGTAAAGTGCGTTGCTCTTATTTCTCAATACAACGGAAGCGCGTGTTCGCTAGTTACCGAGACGAGGCATGAGTTCAGACAAAGTGAGGGACTTCTTGTTCTGCAGCAAAGCTAAGGCGTGCAGGTATCTCGCAATTCAGCGAATTTCGGATAAGCGGCAATCTGCACAGCTCCGCAATATCGCAAGAAGCTCGAACATGCCCAGTGATTCCAGTTCGAAATCAAGTTGGCGAATAGTCTGAAAAGTGATTGCTTGATATCCATGCGTCCGAGCGGAAAGGACGTTTTCCTCGCGATCATCAATGAAAAGGATTTCTTCTGGTGGTAGGCAAAATTGAGTGAGAGCGTATTGAAAGATGGCCGGGTTGGGTTTTGCTAATCGCACTCGGCATGACCAAATGCGATGGTCAAAGTCGTTCACCCAAAGAAACTGCTTCTCCATGGCACTTACAAGTTCCGTGCATATGTTAGAGAGTATTCCGGTGCGAAAGCCTGCCTGCCGAACCGCTTGCGCCCAAGTCACCATGGCTTGATTCAAACTGGTCCACATCAATACGTCATGGCGGATTAGCTCAGCAATGTCTTCTAGCGTTAGAACAATCCCCGTCTCAGCTGCAATTTTCCTCCAATAAGTCTCTCCCACGAGTATGCCGCCATCGTAGGCATGCCGATTTGCCCAGTAGTGCAAGTCGAAAGTCGCTGGATCCAATCCACAAATATCCACGAGGGCCTGATGCGAAACTGCATCTGCCGGTGCACTCAGCACGTTTCCGTAATCGAAAATGACCGCTGTTACACTCATGCAACTCCATTGATTGACTAGCACCGTTCCGAAATGTCGTAGCTCCAAGAGCTTGCCAATTGCGAAATTACGAAATTACACCCGCACCAGATTGCAATGCTTTTCTGTTTGGCATAGACCTTTCCTGTCTGAATCAACTGCGCAGAGCCGAGTGAACCTGATTCCCACAACGGCGAACTGGCCTCCTAGAACTTTGGTGAGGTGAACGTGTATTTTTGGTGAAGTTCGGTTGGCGAATCGACTGTGAAGTCAGGAAGCTTATCATCTGCGGCCGAGTATTGGTGATTCCCACACGTTTTAGCCTGCAAGGCTTTGCTCTGGCGCTCTATTCCATCTTGTCAATCATGCCGTCTACACCGCTGACAATACCGGTCTCCGCGCATCCGGGCTTGAGAGCCGAGCCGAGTACCTGGAAGGTGAAGCGGCCGAATGCGTCATCCGTCGGCACATATCCCGAGTTTGCCATACCGTTGGTAAGCGTCACCATGATGGTATCGTGGAACTTCGAGCCAGCCTTTACATGCTGGCCAATCATGTTGTAGAGCTCTGCATTCGCGCTGGCCAGCGCAACATTTCCGATCCGTAGCGCACCTATCTTGATGTGAACGGGATCGGGCGAGTCTTCGTACTTGCCGGGAGCTCCCTCGCGCCCCGTGTCGAGCCTTCGCCGCGCCGGACAGGTCGCGTCCTGTTGCGCGCCTTCGATTTTCACTTCAGTGTTCATCACGCGGATACGATTCATCACTCGGATCGCCTCTTCCGCCGTCATTTGTCCCTCGGATTTGACCAACTGAATACTCTGCTCCAGTGCCACCGGGTCGAGAGTAATCTTGTCAGCTTCTGGATTTCCGGTGAACATGGCGTGCATGATTGCTGTGCCGAGATCCACGTGCTCGGCATCCATTACCGCATGAATCCGTGCGTCGGCGATCTTCGAGTTGGCACGCAAGTACAAGGGATTCTGATCTCCCGCCGCACCGCTGGTCCAAAGTGCCACCGGCTTATCGTTGTACGTGTGCTCGATGTACCGCTCCGCTTCACCCGGGAAATCGCCAGAAACCTTCCCATCTAAGAACAGAGAGTTTGCGTGCATGGCGTAATTCATATAGACCGCGAGCAGGTCGCCATTCAGCGACTCGATCTTGATTACGGCAAGCGTCTTGTCCGAGGGATATTCCAGGTTCGGTTCTTGAGACCAGAGCCTCGTCTGCTCATCAATGGCGTCACGATTCACATTCAAATACAAATTGCCAGTGCCGAAACCGATTCTGGCCGGCAGCATCTTGTCGTGCGCCTGTTCAGCAGCCTCTATCAGCCCAGAGATCAATTTGGCCTCAAAGGCGTCTGCTGCTGGGTTTTCGGGAGATTTGGCATTGGGCGGCCGTGGGCCCCCAAATATTGCGCTGTGGTCGTGTGTGGCTGAGATCAGAATGTTTGCTACTGGAACGTTCAATTCGTGCGAAATGTGAGCAGCAACCTTATCCGTGATGGCGTTGGTCATTGCGCCCACGTCGGCGTTCAGCAAGACGGCTCGATCATGTCCATTTTCTAGATAGATTGCTCGAGCATAAAGCTGATCGAGGATCGATGTATAAGGTCGCGGAATTGCATTTGTATCAGGTGTGATCTCGACGCGCGCGGCGCCGGCCTTCAGGGCGCCCTGAACAGCGGCTGCAGCCTGGTTAGGCAAGAGCTGAATCACTCCCGTAATCACCAATGCAATATTCCGGAATACATGCATGCTCCGACTCCTACGCTTTCGGGTTAATTGCATCCTCGCGAAACTTGGTCAACTTCTGTGAATCGGTAGCGAGAGCGGTTCACTGCGTTTCCTCGCGAACCAACGTTACTGGTCCAAGTAAACCGGAGGGCAGCAGCGGCGAGTTCGCCTTGTAGGGTTTCACATCGGCAAAGGTAAACTTTGTGGCTCCGGTCTGCTCATCTCCGATCAGCCGGTTCACCCACGCGTTGACCACTTTTATTGTGATCTCGTTTGCACCGGGCTTTAGAGCGGACGTAGCATCCACTCTGTAAGGCGCATGCCAGACCTGCCCCAGATCCTTGCCGTTGACCGTCACCTCGGCCAGGTTCTTCACGTCGCCTAGGTCGATCCACAACCGAGCTGCTTTTCTGAGCCACCCGGGCGAGGCCTGCACAGTCTTCGTGTATGTTCCCACACCGGAGAAGTACTTCACGCCCGGATCCGCGCTCTGGCTCCAGTCTGAGAGTTCGTCCATGGTGATTGACCCGGGCGCCCCACGTCCCGGCTGGAAGGCGACATTCCACGGCCCGGTGAATGTGGCCACTTTCCTCTCGATAATCTCTGGCGGCACATGCGAGGTTTCCGACGTTGATTTGCGGAAGACGACAAAAACGGTTCCCCAGGCTTCCAGGTGGAGCGGCAATGTGGTGTGTCCGTCCGCAATCTTGAAGGAGACTAGCTCTGTCGTTCCGGTTTCGGCGCGCCACAACTCTGGCTGTATTCCCGCCACTCTGAACGTGGCATCGACCGTCTCGTCGTGATTGCTGCGGTTGTCCACAAAGTAGATGTGGCCCTCTTTCAGTTTCCGGTGGACGAATTCAATGTCGGAATCGCTATTGTGTTTCAAGTAGTCGAAGTCCGGCTCTACATGCAATGCGTTGAAGACTTCATTCAAATTCTGGCCTGCATAGACAACGCCCTTGCTCACCCTATGTACACCGGATCCGTCGCCGAACAACTGGGACGAGAGTCTCTCAAATTCCGCCTGATCGTCGGCGAGGCTCGGATCGTCCGTAGGTTTGGGTCCCACTACCACGGCACCGTTTTGCACCAGTCCATGGATCGCCCGCAGAACCGGAAGCGACATGTGCTGACTGTATGGGTCGAGTGCGAGCACCTTGTATTGCATTCCGCTCTTGGTCACTATCTGTCCGTCAGCGACGCTCAACTCATGGATGAGGGCGTCTGCGTTGATGTAATCGAACGCGTACCCTACTGGGATCGCCGGAGCCTTGCGTTGAAAGATCGCCGTCAGATTGGAATCTTCACCGTAAAAGCACACCACATCGGCCCCGAAGTGCCCTTGCTGCAGCATGTAGCTTGAACGAGCCAGATAGTTGATCCATGTACCCGCCTGTTCCGCCCATGTCTCGTTGCGATTAAACCATTGTCCAAAGGGCCCGAGTGTCAACCCAGGAGCTTTGTCAACCAGAGGTTGATGTGCAGATTCATGAATCACAAAGCGGTTAATTCCGTTCAGCAACTCCTGGTCGGCGGTAGGCTTCAAAGTTGCAGGCGACCACGCCCATGGCGCAGCTGCGGCGGTCAGCGATTCCGCCGCCGCGAGGTTCTGGCCGTAAATGTGGGCCACGGACGCCGATTCGCGGTCATCGGCGTTGTAGCCATACTGCACATTATTCATTCCAGGTCTTTGCGTCCACATCGCGCTCATAGGCACTTCGTTGAACTTTTTCACCTCCATGCCGTCGGCGACAAGGGCCCGTCCTGATTCGTGTGACTCTCCGTAATGAGCCATGCCGCGTTCATGTAGGGTCGCTTCCAGTTGACCATAGTGCTCATTCGCAATCAGGTCCGCGATGGTCTTGCGGAAATCCCAAAGAAAACGATCGCTGGCCTCGGCGCTTTCGACAATACGTCCAGTCAACACAGGGAGCCACGGGATCGCATCGTAGCCACGCAGTTTCTTGAATTGCGCCAGCATGTTGTCCGTCCAGTTCTGCGAACCGGCCTCCCAGCTATCGTTAATCACGTACTGGATGCCTTTCTTACCCATCTCATCGGTGCCAACGGTCTCCTTGTAGCTGTTGAGATATTTTTCCAGATAGTCCTTCACGAAGCGGCGATCGAGTTTGTCTACTTCGAGTCCAGTAGCCTCTGGCGTTGCCGGGTGATTGGTAATCCCTAGCAGGGAATAACCGATGCGCAAAACTACCCACTTGCCATCTGGGGGAGTCCAGTCGAGCGTTCCATCCGGCTGCATCTTCGAGGTGAGATCAACAACGTCCGATTTGTTGATCCCGGCCGAGGCCTCGATCTGCGGGGTCACATACTGATACAAGTCGGGATCGGGCGCAAACGCCGCTTTCTCCTCAAAGTGGTTTACCCGTGGATCCGAATGAAGAACGATTTCAGCGACGTCATAAGAGGTCGGAGCGGGCGGCATTGGACCGAAAGAGGTAGGATCAATTCCCTCGGCCCACGCTGGAATCGGAGGGGGCGGGTTACGCTTGAGGGTCACCCGGAAGTACTTCGCCGTTACCGGCGCGAAAGAGATGGTGTGTTCAGGCGCGCGGCCCCCACTCAGGCTGGCCACTTTGCGGAAGTTCTGCCCATCGTCGCTCGCCTCCAGAGTCTTGTTCGGAGCTGCAATTCCGGACACAAGCTCTTGAACGAAACTGGGATCCTTCGTCACATATGTAACCGCGCGAATGGTACGGGGTGAGGGATAGTCAAACTGGATCCACGACTCTGAACCAAGCGCCGGAATCGGCACCTTTGTTGTCTTCTCTAGGTCCCCATCGCTCAACATCGCGGCATCTAGTCCCTCGCCGCTGGAAGTGATCTTCGCCTGCACGGCATCTTGCGCCGACTCACCTGAAGGGACTCGGAACGCGACAACCACGGCATCAGCATAAAACTCCGGGGGAGGTGCTGCTGGCGGCCGCCCGAACTCCTCGCGAATGCCCATGTCCTGAAAGGCGCCAGTGTTGCTGGGAGGATGCGCAAGTTTGCCCGTGAAAGGCTTTCCGCCCTCCAAGACTGTTTCGCTCCAGACATACTTTTTCATTCCCTGAGATGGCGGCACCCACGGCCCACCCGTTTCGCTCCACCCTGGCGAACCGGCAATCGCCATCTCCATCCCGAACTGATCGCCTAGATGGATGGCGTACTTGAATGCCTCTTTCCACTCGGGCGTCATGTATGCCAGGCGCTTGTCGACAACCTGTGGTGTCTGCAGAGCCGCATCAAAGTTTTGGTAGCCCGCAATTCCCACCCGATGCATCCACTCGAGATCGAGCTTGATGCCTTCTTGGGTAATATTTCCATTCATCCAGTGCCACCAGACACGCGGGCGCGCGGATTTCGGTGGATTTTGAAAACCTTGCTTTAGCGCGTCAGGCGCGGCCTGACCCCAAACGTTTGCAGAGATGAATACAGCGAATGCGGCAACCCGCAACAATCGAATCATACTTCGCGGTGTGTCCATAGCTCTCCTCAAAATGAATCGAAGCACCGACGCCTCGATGGGCACCAATTCGGGGACTTCAATTTAGACGTGAACACTCTCACCAGAGAAATTGTGCATCAACTTACACGTCGCGTTTCGTTGAAAAAATATGCGCTGTCCGCAACAGTGCTACGGCTTCTCCGTCACGGTTGTTGCTAAGTTGATTTCGCCCGAGAGTTCGATCTCGTCTGACGATTTGCCTACTAAGATCTTGTACGTGCCTGCTTGCGCCCGCCAAACTCCGCCGTTCGCGTCGTAGTAAGCGAATGAACGAGTATCGAGTGGCACCATTACATGCTGAGTTTCACCCGGCTTAAGGTTAACTTTCACAAATCCCTTCAGTTCCTTTGGGGGGCGAGGCACGCCAGTGCCGGTATCTGCCATGTACACCTCTGCGACTTCCGCCCCAGCGCGCCTTCCGCTATTTGTGACGTCAAAGGACACGAGGTACTTCAGATCTACTGTGGAAGTGTTCTCGTCCCTGATAGTAAGATTCGCAAAATTAAACGTCGTGTAAGACAAACCGAAACCAAACGGGAAGAGTGGTTTCGCGCCGTTGTGTTCAAACCCGCGGTAGCCGACGAAAATGCCTTCCTTGTAGACAACCCGCTTTGTGCTGGGTTCCGGGTAATAGTTGGAGAACGAGGGGTTGTCTTCCTGTTTCTTCTCGAAAGTGACGGGCAATCGTCCGGAAGGATTCACAGCGCCGAAGAGAACTTCAGCAAGCGCCGTTCCCCCCTGTTCTCCTGGATACCACAATTCGAGCAATGCCGGTAGTTGGTCAATCCATCGAGCGGCATCGACTCCGCCACCTGAAGTGACAGCAACGATTACATTCTTGTTCTGCGACACCATCTCGCGGATCAGTGCATCCTGGCCGATTGGCAGCGAAAACGTTCGGTCCGCTCCTTCGCCTTCACTGTCGCGATTGAACCCCACCGCAACGACTACGGCCTCGGCTTTTGCCGCGAGCCTCTTAGCGGCATCACTAACGAGCTTTCTCTGATCTGCAATTCCCAACCGCAAGCGGCCGCCGAAAGGGGAGCGCTGAACGTCTTCGACAAGGATCTTGTGCGGTCCTGATCCAAGGTCGATGGTCGCGTGGTCCTGGTATGCTTTTGCGAGTTCCCAACTATCGAACACCCGTTTGTCATCGATGGATAAACGAAACCCATTGTTCTCACCTGGTCCTTGCACTGCAATTTCGTACGGCCCAGATTCCTTTGCGATGTAATAACCGGTCCATCTCCGCGTTACGACCTTGGGCGCACTCGCTAGCAGTGGTGCTACATCTTCCCAATCTGAGAGGGTGTCCCAGTTAAATCCAGCGTAGTTGATGTGTTTGACGACTCGAACGGCCTGGGGCGAGCCAGACAAGTCGCCATTGTCAAACGTCTCCATCTTGAGCCCGTCCTGGCCGTCCTGGGGATCCATAACAAAGTTGGTAGCCGAAACCAGCTCCTGCAATGAAGACAGTCCAGGCTCGTAATACACGACAGCTGAATTGCCGAGCACATGGGCCAGTCCTTCCACAATGCTGATCGGGGAGAAGGCGATCGCCGCTCCGCTTCCGCCCGCAACTGGCTGAGCGGGATAAGCATCGGGACCAACCACCAGGAGCGATTTGATCTTGTTCTTGTCCAGTGGAAGCAACTGCCTTTCGTTCTTCAGGAGCACAATACTCTCGCGAGCCGCGTCCAAAGCGATTTCGTGATTGCGTTCGTTGTATTTGGAGAGAGTTAAATCCGTTTGTTCTCGATCCATCCATCCAAATCTTGCGGCGGTTTGAAGAATGTGTCGTATCTTCTCATTGAGGACCTGTTGCTTCACACGTCCGTCTTGCACAGCGAGCAGCAGGTTCTTGCGATTCATGAACTCCCCAGTGGGCATTTCCAGATCGAGTCCACTACTCGCCGCGGCGACACCGTCATAAGTTGAACTCCAGTCGGACATCACAACGCCCTCGAAGCCCCACTGTTTACGCAAAATATCGGTGTTGAAGTAACCGTTCTGCGTCGCATGGGCGCCGTTTATGAGGTTGTAAGAGTCCATGATGGCGCCGACGTGTGCCTGTTTCACTGCTGCCTCGAATGTGGGCAGGTATATCTCTCGTAGGGCACGCTCATCGATCACAGAATCGGAGTCGTGGCGCAGGAACTCGGAGTTATTAGCGAGGAAGTGCTTAATCGTTGCACTCACACCTTGCTGTTGCATGCCGGTGATGTAGCCGACAGCAATCGACGACGCGAGGACTGGATCTTCTCCGAAGTACTCGAAGTTTCTGCCATTCCGGGGTGAGCGATAGATGTTCACACCAGGTCCCAGCATGAAATGAATCCCACGTGCCCGCGCGTCTCTACCAATTCCTTCTCCGACACGTTTCGCCAAATCTGGACTCCAGGTTGCTGCGAGTCCGATTCCCGCGGCATAAACGGTGGAAGGAAACCGGGAATTGCTGCGTACACCGAGCGGCCCATCGGACATCTCGAATGCGGGCAAATGCAGTTTGGGCATCGCTCGAATCGCGAACCCCGTTCCTCCGATGTAATCGATCTTCTCTTCGAGGGACATTTTGCTGAGAATCGATTCGACACGGTCGTCCGAATGCGCCGCCAACTGCGCTTGCGCACTAATGGAGGCAGCGCAGATAAGACAAGCAAGAACGATTTGCACGAGGATTTCTATCCGTGGACCATAATTCATCCCAGAAACCTTGTCATCGCCAACGCAGCTCGTCAATACACGAGCAATGTTTCGCAATGAAAAACCCGAGAGACAAACCCCAACTCAATGTGGTTTCACGACCGGACTTGTGTTGACCCCCCTGTTCATTTCGCGGCATGATATGTTCCTTGTGTAGGCGAGCGAAATTTCTTCTTAATGAATTTCTCGGAAAACGCGAGGTGTCAGGGACACAGGTATTTCGCATTGCGCAACATGCAGGCGGAGCTACCGCGTCTGTTGGGCGAGGCCTACTCCCCTTAAGTCAAAACTGGACAATGTGTTCATGTTACTGCGGTGGACTGGCATCTACTTCTTGTTTCGTAACCTCAGATGGAACAGCCATCGGGCCGAAGCCTTCACGCTTCAGCTCCTCTTCGTGCAGCCGGTGGTATTCGAGAAGAGCCTTCTGTTGTTCCGCAGCATTTCCCGTCGTGCGATAGACCTGGGCCAACCGAAACCACGCTACCTCGTCAGTAGGATTCAGCTCGACGGCCTTTCTAAGGTGTGCCAGAGCTTCTTCCGGTTTGCGTAAAGACATGAGCGTCGCGGCAATGCCGACCTGGGCTTCTTCGAAATCTGGATAGTGACTCAGTGCCCTGTCAAAAAACTTCTGTGCCTCTTCGAATTCTCCTGCCTTCCGGTGTTCCTCTGCTAGTTCATAGGCGGCGTTTGCGTTCAAAGGATCATCCTCCAGCTCTTGCAGGAATTCCTTCTGCGCCTCGGTCGCCTCCTCGATCGAATGTGTTTGCCGCGATCCCGCCAGCAAAGCTCTGGCCAAACGATAGTGAATACCGGGGCGGTTGCGGTCGAGGGCAAGAACTCGCCGGTATTCCGCGGCAGCCTCGTTGTTCGATCCCTGGCTTTCGTAAGCTTCCGCTGCAGCGAGATGTCGCCATGCCGACTCCGGCGCAACCTCGCGCAATTTCCGCATTGTTAGGTAGGCGAAGTTGCCGAAGATTTTGCCATTGTGATAAAGAATCTCGGGATCGTTAGGATAGGCACTGGCCAACTCCAAGGCAACTTCCACGGCGTTGCTGTCACGGTGTAGTCCAGTGTATGCCCGCTCCAGCTGAAGTCCACACATACGCTTCATTTCTCGATCTGCGGAGCGGAAACCGTTCTCCAGTCCTGGCAGGGCTTCGCTGTAGCGGCCAAGCTCAGAGAGCGACATGGCGAGGATAGTTGCGGAGTTCGAAAGAGCCGGCTTTAACTTTAGTGCCCGCCGCAACTCAGGAATCGCCTTCTCGAATTTTCTTTCCTCGAAATAGATCAGCCCAAGATTGGCATGAATTTCGGCTATCTCGGGATGCGCCTGTGCTAGTTCCTCGAACGCTCGCTGCGCTTCCGGATAATTACCGGCGGTGAGAGCGCGCTGAGCTGCTTCGTACTGCTGGTCGAGATATGATTCCTGCGAATGGGCGAGGCAGGCAAGTGGGTACAGCAAAGTGAAAACGAACAACAATTGTTTTCTTGCCGCGGTCACCGTGCGAGTGTACCTCAAGAAAAAAGCGAAAGAACGCAGATCACACATATTGCTGGTGTCGGTTTCAGGCGTCGAACACGCCGCGAATGACGCGCGAAGTGCTCGAGGGGTGGCGACAGGTTCGATCACGGTGTCATCCAGCCGGAGTTCTCCGGTGGTCAGAATAGAAAAAACCCGCCAGTCGTGGGCTGGCGGGTCGGAGCGTTCACGTTGCCGGATCAGAACGTAAACTTTCCTCCCAGCTGCATAATTCGTCCTGGTGCAGCGCCGGCTATCAGCCGAAGGTCGGTGCCCAAGTTGTTGCCCGTGTGGTCCAGCCGCCGGTACCAAAACCGATCAGGCCCCCGGTTTTTTTTGATCAGAGTTCGTTCGGACTAGAAAACGACCTTGCCTCCGAACTGAAGGATCCGGCCGGGACGGGCTGCCGTAACAACACCGAAACCCGGGTTATTCGGGTTATTGCCCACCGGTGACGCGATTCCCGTACTGGTGAACGGGTCGGATCCGTACTGGTGGTGGTTAAACACATTAAACGCTTCGGTTCGAAACTGGAACGTGACCCTTTCGGTGAATCTGAAATCCTTACCGACGCCCATATCAAAGTTGTTGATTCCGGGACCGCGGAGTATGTCCCGCCCACTGCTGCCAAACTGCCCATTAAGAGTTTGGCAGAAAGAAACTCCGGACAGATTAGGGGCCACGCAGCTCGCTTTGAAGGGATCGTTGGGGTCCCCGGGGGTGGTTGAGTATGAGATAGCGTTGTTGAACCAATGATTGAGGTCCTTGTGGAACCCGCTCGGATTCGGATTGCCGATCTCGTTGCAACGGTTGTCGAAGCTGAACATGACCAGCAGATTGTTGTTGCACACAATCGAGAACGGGAAGCCGCGTTGGAAGGTAGCGATGGTTGTGACTTGCCATCCACCGAGAGCCAAATCAACTCCCTTGTTCATACCACTTCCAAAGCGTTTCCCGCGACCAAAGGGCAGTTGATAAACCAGGCTCGTCACGAACCTGTGGTCAACGTCGAAATCTGAACGGCCATAATCCAAACGTGGATTGAGTTCGTTCATGTGCCCTGAGAAGCCGCCACCATTTGAACCAACTCCGGCGGCAGCCGACTTGTCATCCAGGCTCTTCGCCCAGGTGTAAACCGCGAGCAGAGCAAGCGAACTCGATCTGCGCTCCAGTTTCAGATTTCCCGCGTTGTAGTTGGAATAACCGTTGTACTGGCTATCCAGAAAGCCAAGAATACTCGTGAAGTTGGCGTACGGACTTCTTGTTGAGAACAGGCACTTGTTGGGAACGTTAGTCGGATCACCTCCGGTCAGCGGGTCGCAGGCGGCAGGATTTGGCGGTGGAGGCTCTTGGCCGATGTTGGCTCGGTTCAGCAGATGTGTGCCTTTGTTGCCAACGTAGTTCGCCTCAAGAGTAGTGTTGCGGGCGAGTTCACGTTGCACTGACAGAGACCACTGCTGAACGTATGGATTGTGGGGACGCTCAGAGATAATCACAGCGAAGAATTGGCCGCCATCAGACGCCGGACTAACCTGATGCAACGGAACCAGCGGGAACATCTGGTCCGTCACCTTGGGAAGTGAAGAATTTGCGCCCGGAGTGTCATTCGCGCGCACCACGAAGGGGTAAATGTCACCCGAATCGTCAATCTCGCGTGTTTCGAAAGAATCGAAGAAGATGCCGTATCCTCCACGCAGGACAGTTTTATCACCTAGACGATAAGCAAGGCCTATACGCGGAGCGAAAGGCTTCTTCGAACCCTCCGCTGGATTGGGGCGTCCGCAGTAGTTGTAGAATCCGTTGCCTTGCGGGGCAATTGGACCGCCAAGGCTGGAGACCGTCTGTGTGCCCAAGGTCTTGTCGGCATAGCACAATCCGCCAAGCGGATTTGACTTATCGAACCAGAACATCTTGTTGTCTTTCTCGGTGGGTATCGAACGATAATCCCAGCGCAATCCCAAGTTCAGCGTCAGGCGGCTTGTGGCTTTCCAGTCATCCTGCACGAATGGCGCGAAATACATGAACCGATACTGGTTCAGGTTGCCAGCAACGTTGGTCGGGCTGAACGGCCCCGGCTGGAAGGTGGTGGCACCGCTGTAGTAGCCGAGCAAAAAGTCGGCGATGGTATTGCCCGTACCGCAAAACTGGCTTGCGCATCCGTTCGAGCCATTGCTGCCGTTGTTAGTAATATTGTCATTGGCATAGGTGAAATCGCCAAGAAAGTCCGCGGACAAATCGCGCTTCTGCAGCCAGCGGCGGTAATCGAATCCTGTACTGATCGTGTGCCGCCCCGTGATGATCGTCAGGGTGTCTGAGAATTGCCAGGTAGGAATGTCGCTCGTGGTTGCGTCATTCACCTGACTGCCCACATTCGTATAAGGCGCTCCCAAAGTAATCGTTGGGAATAGACGCGCATACGCCGGCAAATTCGGATACACGCCCGTGATGGCCAACGCCGATGCCTGCGACGCCGTTATTGGCGTTCCTCCCTGGACGGCAATGGGTTCCAAGTGGCCAAAGCGGAAGTTGTTGATCATGCGAGAACCGATGTCTTTGGTGTGAGAAATCATCCAGCTCTCAGCTTTCTCATTGAACACCCCAATCCCGAGCGGAGCGGAAATTGAGCCGTTTATGTTTGAGTTGTTGTAAGTTGCATTCGTATACCTGAAAAACACTTTGCCCAGGCGGCCCAATTCCTGATCTAAACGATAGGTCTGTTGGTCCGTGGTTTGTGGCAATGTGACCGCCAGGTGGTAGTTGAAACCGGCACCACCACAGCCGACACAGTTCGGAGCGGGAAAGATGTTAAGGCCAAGCGTTTGCTGCGCAAGAATCGAGAATCGGCCCGATGGGATTTGATTGCCCGAGAACGCAGCGCCGGTGAGCGGATCAATGGGCATGCAGGGGTTGGTCGCGGTGGGAGTACAAGTGCCACCTGCTTGGGTGGGCAGTGTCAATCCTGACGCGGAAAAATCACCGTTCAATTGCGCGGCGACGGGAACCGTGAAATTGCTCTGGTCGAAGCCGTTTCGGATTCTCCATCCTTCGTAGTTGACCAAGAAAAAGGTCTTGTTTCGGCCGTCGTAGACTTTGGGGATGTAGATCGGACCCCCGACAACGAAGCCAAATTGGTTCTGGCGCAATTCTGGGAGTTTTTGTTGGAATGGTGCTTTCGCATCGAAGGCGTCATTCCTGAGAAATTCGAATGCCGCACCGTGCAATTGGTTCGAACCACTCTTCGTAACGATGTTCACCTGGTTGGCACTGAATCCGTATTCTGCGGAGTAGGTTTCGCTCTGAATCTTGAACTCCTGAATGGCATCCTGGGACAGAATCACAGCGGGAGTATTGAGCGCCGTGTCCGTGTTGATCAAACCATCGAGCGTGTAATTGTTTGAAGTTGGCCGGCCGCCGTTGATGCTAATGGCATTGCCTTCACCCTGACGCATTTGACCTTGTTCTCCGTTGGTCTGCACCGCGCCGGCGCCGATGAACAAGAGGCTTACGAAATTGCGCCCATTCAGCGGCAGCTGATCTACTTGTCTTTGCGTCACGATTTGCGACACTGCCGAGCTGTCTGTGTCGAGGCTCACGGCACTGGCCTGAACCTCCACGGTTTCGGAAACCGCGCCAGGCTTCATCAATATGTTGACGCGCTCCTGCTGCGCTACTACCAGGGTCACACCCTCGGTTACCGATTTCTGGAAACCGGGTGCTTGAACTGTGATCCGGTAGGATCCAGGGGGCAAGAACGGTACTGTGAAATCTCCCGACGACGTTGTCTGTGTCTGGTTCGTGACGTTCGTTGCCGTGTTCGTCACATCAACACGAGCGTTAGTCAGAGCAGCGCCAGAATTGTCCGTCACTGTCCCGAGGATGGTTCCATTCGCTCCTCCCTGGGCATAAACCAGATTTGCGAAAGATAAAGTGACCGCTAACACAAAGAGACGTGTTCTTGCTGACATTGTTGCCTCCTCATCGCAGAGGGCGAATTCGACCTGGACGCAGCCGTTTTGTGCCTTGCAAAAAAGAATCGGCTGCCGCAAATCCCACGAGGTGTTTTGCGTGGCGCGATGCTCACATCGGTGAGCGAACAGTGTCAAGCTCAACCGACAAAACGCGTCTGTTCTGCATTGAAAAACGTCTCGGGGTACGTTTTAGTAGGCGCGAAAGGCGTGATAATACGCAGGAATAATGTAATGGCAGTTAGTTGAGGCGATTATTTCTTGGGGCCTACTCTATTTTGCAATGTGAACCAGCCATTTTGTGTGGAGCACATTCTGCCTCCTAACGGGGATTTCCGGACACAAAGGGGACAAATAGATGGAATTCAACTTAGATGAATTAGATCAAGCGGAGGGCAGGCCGAGATTCATCGGAGGCGGAGGCGGTCTGCATCAGGCAATCGTTGGCATAAAAATGGTCGATGGTCGCAGGAGTCACGAGCTTGTGATCGACGAAGACCGCGGGTGGGACGGGTCTCTTATTCAGAATATCCAGGCTCACCTTCACCAAGTCGGGGCCGTAACGTTCCGGAAAAAAAGCAACTGACCCGATGAACCTAGTGTTTGTTTTACGCATTTCGGCACGGCCCTCTGCGGAAGCGTTCTGACCCATGATGGCGCAAATATCGGAGCGACCGGCTTCTTCAAACGCTCGCAACGCACCAATCGCACTGACATCATTGATGGCTCCTACCAGTATGCGACGTGAACGGGAAACACGAAGATGCCTGCGAACAACCTCGAAGCTTGGGCCCATTTCTCCGTCCCCATTTAAGTGCGTTATGCGGCAATTCTTGGCGCTCGGAAGAGCTAGATTGATTCCCACCAGCATGCCGGTCAAACGCATCTGCGGCAAATTACCTGCTCGGGGCAATTCCAACATGATGATCTCGTCAGCCTCCGACTCCCAATGCTCCTTTGCCCAACGCCCAAGATAGCGACCACCGATCAATCCAGCCTCGTAGTTATTCGCGCCGTAATACGTCGCTCCCGGATGCGGAATATCGATCGCGATCATAGGAATTCCAGCCTCTCGGTACTTGGCGGCAACAATGGGCGCAATCGTTTCATCGGTTTGAAATTCGATAGCGAGATCGACCTTTTCACGAACCAAAAGATCCGCATTCCGCTGAGCGATCTTGGCGCTGTAACGATTGTCGAGCGCGATGAGCTCAATGCCTTCTTCTCTCGCCGCGCGTTCGAGGCTCAACGAAACTTCTCTCGAAAATTGATAGTTGGTCCCCTGTGCGGCGTACCCCAATCGGCAGAGACGCTGTTTGGCAGGGCGGACAATGGCCTGATATAGGTTAGTGCTCACTTTCTCGACCATCCCGCATTTTTCAAGGGTGTAGAGAAGACGAAAACACATGGTCTTCGGGAGTCCGCAGCGTTGCACGATTTCCTTCAACGAAAGGGCCTCTCCGGCAGAGCGAAAACTGGAGAGAATTCTTGACGAGTGGATTACCGACTTGACGAGATAAGGATCTCTAGCTCCAGTCTCGCGTTTCATGGCGCGAGTTACCATGAGGGCACCAGATGCGACACCCAATGCGGGTTTACCGGCATCCATGGTCAAAACCCCTTTCAAACAAAAAACGCTTTTACTCTCGCTTCGAGGAGCTTTCTCTCGATACCCATAAGGCGACAAACATTGGCAATACCAATTTGGTATTGCCAATATGCAGTTCACATATTGACATAATCGTTTTCTCCGTGCAACCTCTACCGTTCATGTTGGAGGCGCCGGGGCCGTTGGAAAGACTAGGACCGTGCATCATCAGCCCTGAACACCTTGGTCTTCGACCAAGCAACGCGCGTCGCAGTGAGAACTATCGATTTCTCGATTTAGCGGCCGTTCGCCTGCGACTCGCCCGAGAGGATAAGCGGCCTCGATTTTCTTTGTTGCCGCTGAAGTTATGATTCAACACCAGACCTGTCTGGTGTTGAAGCGCATCGCGGGTAAATTTCACAAAATCCAGCGCCGTCTTCGATTGTTCGTCTCTGCGCCAGACTAGATGCACGTCGGTCACAGCGGAGGGTTCGTTCAGCGGCAACACGATCAGTCGATCTGTGAACGAAGGGTGGATAGGATTTCGGCCAACGGCAATATAGATTCCTTTGCCGGAGTCCACCAAGATAGATCCCGCTTCCTCATAGGACATGGTTGCAGTCGAAATGGTTCTGGGTTTAATGCCCTGTTCGCGAAATAGCGCAAGTGTTCGGTCATAAACCCCGGGAGAGACTCGGCGGTCGATCAGCAAGAGGGTCTCATCCGCGAGATCGCGCAAGTGCAACGCCTTGCGCTTTGCCAACGGGCTGGCTCCACGCAGGACAACGGAAAATGGCTCTTGAAACAAAGACGCCGACACGAGTTGTGGGGCATCGACCGGCGGCCGCATAAAACCTACATCGATCTTCCGATCGATCAACGCCTCACCCTGGAATCCGGATGCTATGTCTCTAACGTCGATTTCTACCCTTGGGGCGAGCCGGAGATACTCGTTCATGACCCGTCCAACGACATCGCCCAACCCCTTTGCAATTCCCAGACGGACTGTTCCTGCCCCACCTCTACCTACTTGCCGGGCGGCTTCGACTGCCTGAGAAACATGTTGGAGGACAACCCGTACCTCATTTAAGAAACTGCGTCCGGCGTCAGTGAGAAATACTCTACTGCTGTTTCTTTCGAACAACTGAACGCCGAGCTCAGTTTCCAAGTCGTGAATATGTCGGCTTACCGGAGGCTGAGCGATCTGAAGACGTTTCGCTGCCTTGGTAAAGTTCAACTCTTCTGCAACGGCAATGAACGAATGAAAATGCCGAAGTTCCATTTACGCCCAGCCCCCGATGAGCTCATTTGCTCACTTGTGAACCGACTTTATACCAAGTGAGTATAGGCAAGTTTGCGAATATGTATCCATTTCATTGATCTATACCGACGGACTCCACAGCTCTTGACCCTTCAGTACGTTCAATGTGGAGCCAATAGAAGAGTTTCGCTATGCAAAAATAGCTGGGCGAGGGCAAGTCCTTACTTTTATGCACACCTACCCAGCAGCAGAGAAGGTGCTGACCGTGTTCTGCGAAAACGAGACCATTAGCATCTCACCAACAAAAACAATGCATAATGGGAATAATCTTGGCTGCGCTGCTTAGTCAGTCATTTCTGGCGCCGGCTGTGTTTCGCACTGCGAAAAATAACCGGGATCAATAAATGTCGTGACCACCGGCGAGCGAGATTGTTAATCTCCCCAGATAAAGGTATGGTTATGGACTCATCTGAAGCGAGACGAATCTTTGGAGCTTTGGACACGTTCCGCATTGAGATCCCATCTTGGGGATTCGCTAATACCGGGACTCGCTTCGGAAAATTCTTGCAACCAGCCGCAGCTTCAACAACGGAAGAGAAATTTAGCGATGCGGCCGAAGTGCACCGGGCGACCGGTATTTGCCCGATGATCGCGCTCCATGTCTTGTGGGACTTTCCCGATGGCATAGCAAGCGCGAAAGAGATCACGGCCTTAACGACTCGGTATGGGATTCAGGCTGGATCGATCAACCCGAATCTTTTTCAGGACCAAATCTACAAGTATGGCTCGTTTGGCAATCCAGATCCTGCAGTCCGCTCACATGCCTTGCAACATACGAAGGACAGTATTAAAATCGCGTGGCAGCTGCACAGCCGCGACATCTCGATGTGGTTTGCAGATGGTTCCAGCTATCCCGGAACTGCAAATATTCGGCAGCGCAAAGCGTGCTTCGAACACGGCCTGAAGGAAGTGCACTCGCATCTCTCTGCAGAGCAGCGATTACTGGTGGAATATAAACCTTTCGAGCCAGCGTTTTACCACACCGACATCGCCGATTGGGGAATGGCGTTGCATCTGGCCCGATGCGCAGGTCCACAGGCGAGAGTCTTAGTGGACACCGGCCATCATTATCATTCGCAGAATATCGAACAAATTGTGGCCTGGCTGCTGTCAGAACAGATGCTGGGAGGTTTTCATTTCAACGATCGCCGTTACGCCGATGATGATCTTACGATTGGTTCTATCGATCCCTACCAGGTGTTTCGAATTTTCCACGAGATCTTAAATTACGAGTGGGAAACAAACTGTAAAGCCGACATCGCATACATGATCGACCAGAGCCATAACCTGAAAGGCAAGATCGAGGAAACCATCCAAACGGTGACAATGGCGCAACAGCTGTTCGCGAAGGCAGCATTGGTGGATCATCAAGCGCTATCGCAGGCACAGAACCACTGTGATCTGATCCGCGCGGAATCGCTGTTGCAAGACGCATTCAACACCGACGTTCGTCCTGCGATTCAGGATTGGCGCGCTTCGAAAGGTCTGCCTCGCGATCCGCTGAAAGCGTTCCTGGAGAGTGGTTACATGCAGCGCATCACCAAAGAACGAAGCACGCGGAATCTGAACAATGTTTCTTCCTATGCCTGAAGGCGTCACATGCGACGCACTGGAGGACATCATGAGTGCCGCGCGGAACTGGCATATTTAACATTTCAATGCCCGAGTATCAGCAGAAACCGTTTTTAGCCTTCGACCTGGGCGCAGAGACCGGAAGGGCAGTTCTTGCGCACATCCACTCTGGTGTAATCACTACGGAAGAGGTGCACCGCTTCGCTAACGAACCGGTCGAGTATGCGGGCGCGCTGCATTGGGATACTCCTCGATTATGGTTCGAGCTTCGCAAAACATTTTCGCGTTTGGAAGAAACGGAGTTGGGTGGAATCGGCGTGGATGCCTGGGGCGTTGATTACGCGCTGCTCGGAGAACGTGGGGAGTTGTTGCAGAATCCCTATCACTACCGAGACAAGCGCACAGACGGAGTCATGGAACTCGTGTTCGCGAGGATTTCAAAAGACCAGATCTATCGCGAAACCGGAATTCAGTTCATGCAAATCAATACTCTGTATCAATTGTTCGCGGCAAAACGAGACACACCCAATTTGTTGCGTGCCGCACGAAAGCTCTTGACCATTCCAGATCTTTTTCACTATTGGCTGACAGGAAATGCAGTATGTGAGTTCACCAATGCGACCACAACTCAAATGGTGAACCCGCAGAAGCGCGCGTGGTCTCGCAAGCTGATGGAGAAACTCGAACTGCCCTCCGAGTTGCCTGGGGAAATCGTCGAGCCGGGAACAGTCGTGGGCACGCTATCGAAAAACGTGACTTCAAATTCGGCGCTCAGTGGAACGCCGGTTATCGCACCGGCCTCGCACGATACTGGTTCAGCGGTGGCGGCGGTTGTCGCACGCGATGGCACCGCATTTCTGAGCTCTGGCACGTGGTCTCTCGTCGGAACCGAGCTCGACAGCCCACTCATTACGGATGAGAGTTTGAGATTGAATTTCACGAATGAAGGCGGCGTCTGCGGGACAACGCGGTTCCTAAAAAACGTTATGGGCTTGTGGATGCTGCAATGCTGCCGCCAGTCATGGGTATCGCAAGCGCAAGTTTACGATTACCGCGAGTTGATGGAACTGGCATCAGGCGAACCGGAATTCGGCCATTTGGTCGATCCGGACGACGAATCCTTTTTGCACCCAGCCGACATGCAAACCGCGATTGACCGATTCTGCGCGAGAGCGCAACAGCCAAGTCCGAAAACACCCGGCGCATACGCGCGGACTGTGCTTGAGAGTCTCGCCTTCAAATATCGGCAGGTCATCGATGATTTGGAGCGCCTGATTCAAAGACCAATTCAGCAGATTCGCATCATCGGCGGAGGTTCCAAGAACCGCCTGCTGAACCAGTTCACAGCCGAAGCCACGGGCCGGCGTGTGTTGGCCGGCCCTGCCGAGGCTACGGCACTTGGCAATATAGCGATGCAGATTCTCGCGACCGGAGCCGCGAGCTCTCTTAGCGAAGTTCGCGCCATGGTTGATCGCTCTTTTCCAACCGAGATTTTCGAGCCGCGCGAAACCGATAAATGGGAGCGACATCTCACGCGCTTCCAGCACTACACGGAGATGGTTTATGCCTGAAATTCAGGAGATGCTTCACCTGAAAGACTTGTGGGATGAGCAACACGCGCGCAGCCTCGGCAACAATCGGTTGGCGCTGCTGCGGTATCGCTCGAACCTGCTTGGCGCGGACCTGCGAATCACCAACTTTGGCGGGGGGAACACCAGCTCGAAATTCGACTTGCCAGATCCCTTTACCGCAGAACCAGTTCGGGTGCTGGCGGTCAAAGGTAGTGGCGGAGATATTGGATCGATTACCGAAGCTGGATTCGCCATTCTTTACCTGGATCGCCTGGAGCAGTTGAAGAAGCTCAATCGCGGCGAAGAGTATGAGGACGAGATGGTCCGCTACTATCCGCTTTCGGCATTCGGCGAAAACCGGGTAGCAGCGTCAATTGACACGGCTCTGCATGCGTTCCTGCCGTTTGATCACGTGGATCACTTGCATCCTGATTGGGCCATAGCGCTCGCTGCCAGTGCCAATGGCAAACAAAAGCTCGACGAATTCAACCGGCAATTCGGCCGGAAAATTGGGTGGCTCGCCTGGCAGCGGCCCGGCTTCGAACTCGCGCTGATGCTGGAGCGGGCGGTAGCGGAGAATCCCGGTGTTGAAGGCCTCATCCTCGGCGGTCATGGCCTGTTCACCTGGGGCCGGACACCGCGCGAATGTTATTTGAATAGTGTTCGGACGATTGACGAAATGGGCGAGTTTGTCCTCGACCATCAAAAAAAGAAAGGGACATTGTTCGGGGGAGTCGCTGCTTTGGCAGCTCCCGATCGCTCCGAAATCGCCGCCAGCGTTCTGCCGGCGTTACGCGGCGCGGTTTCGTCCAACCGGCGCGTCATCGCACACTACGCCGATCACGAAGACGCCCTTGCATTCGCCAATTCAAACTGGGCACGCGAATTAAGCGCTCTGGGCACAAGCTGCCCTGATCACTTTCTGCGGACGCGTGTATGCCCGATGTTCATCCATTGGAACCCAGAGACAGAAGATGCGAAGACGCTCAAGGCAAAGGTTCAGGAACAGGTGGTTCGCTATCGCGAGGATTACAAGAAGTATTACGAGAGCTATTCAAACGCCGATTCTCCTAAGTTGCGCGACACCAATCCTTCCGTCGTGATCATTCCCGGCCTCGGCCTGTTTGGGTTCGGAAAGAACAAGAAAGAAGCGCGCATCACTACCGAATTCTTCATCAACGCCATTCACGTGATGGCGGGTGCGAACGCTCTCGAAGACGGGGCTGCGCCGGACCCCTTGCCGCAGGCCAAGACCACGGAGCAATCGAGGGAGTTCACACAGTTTCACAATTATGTGGCGCTACCGCGGTCGGAAGCATTTCGCATTGAATACTGGGCGCTCGAAGAAGCCAAGCTGCAGCGTATGCCTCCTGAGGCCGAATTCAGCCGCAAGATCGTGCTGGTGATCGGTGGCGCGAGCGGAATCGGTAGAGAAGTTGCGTTGCTGCTGGCGAGAAATGGTGCCCACATCACGGTCGCGGATTTCGATGAGGCCGGCGCTGAGAAGGTTGTTGCCGATGCCGCAGCGGTTTCATCCCAGGAGCAAGTGATACGCGCGAAGGTGAATCTCGCCTCTGCTCAAAGTCTCGCCGAAACGGTGAAGGTCGCGGTCAGTCAATTCGGAGGCATTGACAGCATCGTAAACACCGCGGCGATCTACCCTGTCCCAGGTCCAGACGGAGAACTCTCCGAGTCTCAGTGGGCGAACACTTTTCTTGTCAACGTATCCGGAAACTACCTGCTCGCGCGCGAAGCGCATTGGATTTTCAAGGACCAGAACCTGCCCTCATCCATGGTGCTGACGAGCTCGGCGAACGCGGCTGTTCCGAAGAAGGGCAGCGAAGCCTATGACACCAGCAAAGCTGCCCTGAATCATCTGGTTCGTGAGCTAGCTATCAAGCTCGGGCCGCAGGTGCGCGTAAACGGCATTGCGCCGGCAACTGTCGTGGCAGGATCGACGATGTTTCCGCGGGACCGCGTGGTGCAATCGCTGGAGAAGTACAAGATCGCCTTTTCCGAGGATGAAGGCACCGAGGCCTTGCGCTCAAAGCTGGCCAACTTCTACGCGCAACGCACACTCACGAAGCGGACAGTCCTGCCGCAAGACTGCGCCAACGCGATTGTGTGGCTGCTAAGCGATCAGAGCGCCAAGACCACCGGTCATATCATCCCGGTTGATGGGGGGCTTGCAGAAGCTTTCCTACGATGACTCAAAAGAACGGCGAAGCCGACAACTTCAACGCAAACATTAAGGGAGAGAACACCACTTCAATGAGTGATAACCGACATAAAAATATTCTTACGAAAAGGGTCCTACTGGCGCTTGTCGTCCTTGGGGTGTCCTTCGTCTGCGCTGCAGAAACTCAAACCTTACAAATTGATCCCAACCACACGGCTGCGCAATTTTCCGTGCGACATTTGGGGATTTCAACCGTTCGCGGCGTATTCGAAAAGACCACTGGAACGGTGGTTTTCGATCCGTCGGATACTGCGAAAACATCCATTGACGCCACCATAGATGCCACAACATTCAACAGCCGGGTTCAGATGCGCGATAACGATGTGCGCAGTCCGCACTTCCTGGACGTGGCGAAGTATCCAACGATCACATTCAAGTCAACGCGCACCGAAGTTGCCGGCGCCGGCAAGCTCAAAATCACCGGAGATCTGACAATTCATGGAGTAACCAAACAGGTTGTCCTTGATGTCGACGGCCCCTCGGAGGCGATTAAAGACCCGATGGGCAATCTGCGCATGGGAGCGGATGCCACAACGAAGATCAACCGCAACGATTTCGGCATTACGACGATGCCCGGAATAGTGGGAGACGAGATCCAGATCGTGCTCGATGTCGAACTGACGCGCCCAGCTAAATGAAATGGCCCTGCAACGGATTTGTTTTGTACTGCAAGTAAAACCGGAGCGGCTTGAGGAATACAAACGCCGGCATAGCAACGTCTGGCCAGAGATGTTGAATGCTCTGCGCGAAACAGGATGGAGCAACTACTCCCTTTTCCTTGGGGATGACGGAATGCTCGTAGGTTACTTGGAGACCGAGAGCTTTGAACGCGCTCGCGCGGGTATGGCGGGACGCGAGGCCAATGAGCGTTGGCAGCGCGAAATGGCAGACTTTTTTGTGCAGCCCGCCGGTTTACTACCAGACCGAGCCATGCAACCTCTGGAAGAAGTGTTTCACCTCGACTGAAGGACTGAACTCAATAATGGCAGCGAATCCTGCAGTTGGCGTTGTATATCACTGGTTGGGCGGCCTCGCCTCGGGCAGTTTCTATGTTCCCTATCGAGGCGTGAAACGGTGGGCATGGGAAACGTATTGGCTGGCCGGCGGATTCTTCAGTTGGATTATCGCGCCGTGGATTCTCGGGCTGCTAATCACGAAAGATTTGCTTGCTGTTCTTCATGAGGCACCCACCGGCGCTATTTTTTGGGCCTTCTTTTTCGGACTTCTTTGGGGAGTTGGTGGTCTTACCTTCGGCCTCACCATGCGATATCTGGGACTATCACTCGGAATGGCTGTGGTCCTCGGACTGTGTGCGGCATTCGGCACACTGATGCCGCCAATCTTTCGCGGTGTGTTCATAACTGAGGTAGTCGGGACGACCTCAGGCCGAGTGATTCTCCTAGGCATTGCCGTTTGCCTAGCCGGAATTACCGCAGCAGGGCTGGCCGGCATCTCGAAAGAACGAGTAATGTCGCCGGAACAACAGAAGGCGGCCATCAAAGAGTTCAATCTAAGAAAAGGAATCGGCGTCGCCGTTCTCTCCGGCGTCATGAGCGCGTGTTTCGCTTATGGCTTGGCCGCTGGGGATCCTATCAAAGCTCTAACCCTTCAACACGGCACTGCAACTTTATGGCAGGGACTGCCTGTGTTGGTGGTTGTGCTCATCGGGGGGTTCACGACGAATTTCATCTGGTGTTTAATTCTTCTAATCCGAAATAAGACCGGCCATCAGTTTTTTAAGTCGCGACCGAACGAGCAATACCAACACGGTGAGACGATCATCGAAACCGCAGTCGATGCTCCTAGCCGGGAAGTAGTTGAACACAGTTCGCCGCAGCATGGAGTTCAAGTTCTGGAAGCGCCTCCCGCCCAAGAAGACTCGGCGGAGCCAGTCCCGATGCTTGCAAACTACCTTCTTTGCGCTCTCGCTGGCACGACGTGGTATTTCCAATTCTTCTTCTACACGATGGGCGAGACTCAAATGGGACATTACAAGTTCTCTAGTTGGACGCTTCACATGGCCAGCATCATCATTTTTAGCAGCCTTTGGGGAATTGGGTTTAAGGAGTGGAAGGGCGCGGGTAAGCGCGCGGGTCAGCTCCTGGCACTGGCACTTTTTCTTCTAGTCGCATCGACGGTCATTGTCGGCTATGGAAATTACCTGGGGATTTACACCAAATAGCCCAGAGGGCAACACAGCGGCTTTGCTTCTCCTAGCCGTGGCTGTTGGATACGACTGCATTACTGCAAATACATTAAGGATGAACTTCATAGCAACCAAGGTTTTCTGAATGAGACTTCCGCTACGCATATTAGTGGCGCTTGCAAGCCAGGATAACGACTATCAACGTGCGCAAGCTCGTGCGGCTGAGGAAACCGCCAATTCCAGGAGTGCCACTGCCCAAGTATTTTTTTGCAACGGAGACTCAGTTGAGCAGACTCAGCAAATACTCAAATGTGTGCTGTCTCCGTCTGAAGCGGCGGTCACATCCGGATTATTGTTCAACCAGTAGGAACGGGCCTATATCAAGTTGCTCAGGCCGCAGCGGCAGCTGGAATCGGCTGGGTCGTGCTCCATCGTCACATTGATTATGTTTCGGAGCTGGCGAGAAGTATAGTGTTCCCCTTTTGAACTGACTTCCAACCACGCCGAAGAAGGACAAATTCAGGGCAAGCAATTGGCAGCTTTGATCCCGAACGGGGGGAGAGTGCTTCAGTTAGTTGGACCGAGTACGGATTCGGTCTCGCAACAGCGTTCAATTGGGATGAGTGAGGCCAAGCCCGAAAGCGTCCAGCTATTGGTAATGCAGGGCAACTGGACATGGGGCAGCGGATACAAAGCTGTTTCCTCTTGGTGGAATCTGCCTACTTCTCGACAACAACCTATCGTTGCCGTTGTCGCTCAGAATGACGCGATGGCATTTGGCGCCAGAAAAGCATTGCAAGAACTCGGTGACGACCGGCTTTCAAACATACCCATCATAGGTTGTGACGGACTTCCCGAATGCGGCCAAGCATGGGTACAAAGGGGATTGCTGAACGCGACAGTAGTGGTATGGGTCCTCGCGGGCCTAGCGGTCGAAATGTTGCTGAGAGCGATCATAGAAAAAGAAAACGTTCTTGAACACACGGTTATTGCGCCTAAATCATATCCAAATCTTGAGAGCTTAATACCTCTCTCGGGGCTGCGAGTCTCATCTGGGGCCTTTCGTAGGCCACTTAACTTACGGCCGTAAAGGCAATGAATAACCAGGTACGGGATGCACATCCGGAAGCATTCGCGGTGTGGGCCGTTTCATTTCCCAAATCCTCGCCTGGTACGCGTCGGCGATACCGCTTGGCGTGTTTTGCATGCACAATGGCGTGTTTTGCATAGCACAGCAGTCAAATGACGTCTAAATTAAGACCCATGCAGAACGAGTGAGTCCATGAACAAGCACTTTCGCTTTTCCGGCAGCACTTTTCGTAGGTTGGAAGAACTGGGAGTCTCGGCCTCTGCGGTCCTTCGACAGGCCGGGCTACCTCAGGGATACGTCGATCAGGCCCGCGTGCTGCTCAAGACCGAGGAACTATTCGCGTTGTGGCGTGCCGTTGGCGAGGTCAGCACCAACCCCGCGATCGGCCTCCTGCTCGGTACCGAAAACAAGACCGAACGATTCCTTCTTACGGGCCTTGCTGCCCTCGCGTCCGAAAGCTTCGGCGCAGCCGTAGACCAAATGGCTCGCTATAAACAGCTCACCTGTCCGGAGGAGATCCTCCAGAAAACGCACGAAGACGAGTGGAGCATTCAGTTCCGCTGGCTTCTGGCGAACGAAGTCGAACCCCCCGTGCTCATTGAATGCGCCTTCTCCTGGATGCTCTCGATAGGGCGCCATGGTACGGGCACAAGACTTTCGCCGCTACGCGTGGAGTTCTTACAACCTCGCGCGCACGCCAAGGCCATTGAACGTCACTTCGGCTGCGAGGTTGTGTGTGGAGCTCCTCGCAACGCGATGGTTTTTCGTACCGTGGACGCAAATCATCCTTTCGTAACGCGCAATGCCGAGCTTTTATGGGTGCTCGCGCCTCAGTTCGAGAAAGAGCTGAAGCAGGAAGACGGAGGAGACGAGAACTTCATCGAGCACGTCCGCATAGCCATACAGCAGAAGCTCACCGGCCGGCGGCCGACCATCGAAGACATTGCCGATTCGTTACACATCAGTTCCCGCACGCTGCAGCGGCGGTTGCAAGATGAAGGAGGTAGCTTCCAGGGCGTCTTAGAAGAAGCTCGCCACCAACTTGCTCGCCAGTATCTCAACAATCCAGTCATCGAGTTGAATGAGGCTGCCTACCTCCTCGGATATGAGAATGGAAATTCCTTTGTCCGGGCTTTTCGCACTTGGGAGGGAGTTCCCCCAGCGCGATGGCGGGAACAACAACGTGCACGGGCGGCATCGTAACTGGGCCAAATTTGATTTGTGAGGAGACTCAATGAAAAAGCGCAAACTAGGAAGGAGTAATCTGGAAGTGTCGGCCATCGGCCTCGGCTGCATGGGATTGAGCTATGCGTATGGGCCAGTCGTAAACAAGTCTGAAGGGATTTCGCTAGTACGGGCAGCCGCCGAGCAAGGCGTGACGTTGTTTGATACCGCCGAGTCTTATGGTCCGTTCACCAACGAGGAACTCGTGGGCGAAGCTCTGGAGCCTGTCCGCGCGCAGGTGATGATCGCCACTAAGTTTGGGTTCGACATCGATGCCGACGGTAAGCGGCATGGCCTTAACAGCCGGCCAGAGCACATTGAGCAGGTTGCAGAAGCTTCGTTGAAGCGGCTGAGCACTGATGTCATCGATCTTTTCTATCAGCACCGTGTGGATCCCAATGTGCCGATCGAAGATGTTGCGGGCGCAGTCAAGGAACTTATCAAGCAAGGAAAGGTGAGGTGCGTCGGCCTCTCGGAGGCGAGCGCGCAGACGATCCGCCGCGCACATGCTGTCCAGCCGATCACCGCAGTCCAGAGCGAATACTCCCTCTGGACGCGAGATCCCGAGCCGGAGGTGCTACCGACGTGCGAGGAACTCGGGATCGGCTTTGTCCCTTGGAGCCCGCTCGGTCAGGGTTTCCTCACTGGCAACATTAACGGGAAGACTACGTTTGACAGCTCCGATATGCGAGCCAACTTCCCCCGCTTCACCCCTGAGGCTCGCAAGGCGAACTTGGCATTCGTAGAACTGCTGGGCGAGATCGCGAAGCGGAAGAACGCGACCCCAGCTCAGATCGCAATTGCTTGGCTGCTTGCACAGAGGCCCTGGATCGTCCCCATTCCAGGGCACAACCAAACTCCACCGCCTGAAAGAAAACTTAGGAGCGGCTGCTATCGAGCTTACCGCCGACGATCTGCACGAGATCAAGAGCGGTGCTTCGAAGATCGCTGTACAAGGCGCTCGCCTTCCCGAGCAGGTTCTATCACTTGTCGTACCGCTGACCGTTATCCGCGACACTCGTTGGTCGGAAACGAAGGTCTAGATCGCGCGCGAAAGGAGTTCGTAATGCAAAAACGGAACCTTGGAAAAAGCAATCTGGAAGTCTCGGCTATCGGCCTCGGCTGCATGGGGATGAGCTTCGGTTATGGCCCGCCCAAAGAAAAACAGGAGATGATTTCGCTCATTTGGAAGGCGGTGGAGTTAGGCGTTACGTTCTTCGATACCGCAGAAGTGTACGGCCCGTTTACAAACGAAGAACTTGTCGGCGATGCACTGCGTCCTTTCCGCAAGGACGTGGTAATCGCCACCAAGTTCGGATTCAAGATCGAGAACGGAAAGCAAGCTGGCCTGGATAGCCGACCCGAGCATATAAAAGAAGTTGCCGAGGCTTCTCTAAAGCGCCTCAAGACCGGTGTCATCGACTTGTTCTATCAGCATCGCGTCGATCCGAACGTGCCCATCGAAGATGTCGCTGGAGCTGTGAAAGACCTCATCCAGCAGGGAAAAGTGAAACATTTCGGCCTTTCAGAGGCAGGAGTACAGACGATTCGCCGCGCACACGCGGTTCAACATGTCACGGCACTACAAAGCGAATACTCACTTTGGTGGAGAGAGCCCGAAGCGAAGATCATACCAACACTCGAAGGACTCGGGATCGGGTTCGTTCCGTTCAGTCCGCTGGGAAAGGGCTTCCTTACCGGCGCGATCAACGAAGGTACGAAGTTCGACAAAACCGATTTCCGCAACATCGTTCCTCGCTTCACCGAAGAGAATCGGAAGGCGAATCAGGCCTTGGTGGATGTAGTCGGCAAATTTGCTACGCAGAAGAAGGTCACACCTGCTCAGATAGCGCTTGCCTGGCTGCTAGCGCAAAAGCCGTGGGTCGTCCCCATCCCAGGCACGACCAAGCAGCACCGTCTTGAGGAAAACATTGGCGCAGCCGCCGTCGAACTAATGCCCGAAGATCTCCGGCAAATCGAGAATGCAGCTTCGAAAATTCCGGTGCAAGGCGCTCGTTATCCCGAAGAATTGCAAAAGTTAGTGGGCCGCTGAGCAGAAAAGAGCAACAAGAATGAAGAAGAAAAATATGCGAGTCGGAGGCGTCAAAAGCCAGGAGTTTTTCAAGTTAAGGAGTCTCATCCGGAGTCGACGTTGCCTTTGTCGCCGAGACGCACTGAATTGGTTTCACCGCGTGCGATTTCGGGCGGGTGATGGGCAATCCTTCCCCAGTCTGGTAAGGGAAGAGTTGCCGACCACTCGGGTGAGGCGATCCGGTTGGAGTAAAATCTTCTCCTGCTTCCGCAATCGCAACCTCTATTAATTTAACGGAGGTGTTCCAATGATTTCCTTCAGCGTAAACCGGCAGCGCGTAAATTTGGACGTCGATCCTTCAACTCCTCTTCTCTGGGTTCTGCGGGAAAACCTCGGCCTGACAGGGACCAAGTACGGTTGCGGCATGGCGCAATGTGGTGCTTGTACTGTCCATCTCAATGGGGAAGCAATACGGTCCTGTGTCGCCCCAGTGTCGCGGGCGGAGGGCAAGGAAGTGACGACCATCGAAGGGCTGTCGCCAGATCTGAGTCACCCCTTGCAACGCGCCTGGTTGGCCGAAGACGTACCGCAGTGCGGCTACTGTCAATCCGGACAACTGATGAGTGCGGCGGTCCTGCTGCGCGAAAAGCGGCGACCGAGCGATGAAGACATCGACCAAGCAATGACAGGAAACATCTGTCGCTGTGGCACCTATCCGCGGATCCGAAAGGCGATCCACCGGGCTGCCGGCATGATGTCTACTGGAGGAACAAAATGAGTACTCGCCAGATGGAACGGCGCGAATTCCTGAGGCTTTCAGTCGCGGCCAGCGGTGGTTTGCTGATTGGCTTGTATCTTCCCGGCGCGAGCAAGTTAGCGGTCGCGGAAGAACGCTCCGGCAGTGCATTCATGCCGAATGCTTTCCTGCGTATCGGCACTGACGAACGAGTCACAGTGATCGTGAACCACTCAGAAATGGGCCAAGGCGTTTATACTGCGTTGCCGATGCTGCTTGCCGAAGAGCTGGATGCGGACTGGAACAAGGTTGTCTACGAATCGGCACCGGTCGATCCAAAGTACAACCATCCAGTCTTTGGCATGCAAATTACGGGAGGAAGTTCGAGCGTATGGTCCGGGTTTGAGCAGTATCGCAATGCGGGAGCGGCCGCACGCGCTATGCTCATCGCGGCTGCGGCCCAGCAATGGAATACCGATCCCGCGACTTTGCGGACGGAATCTGGCGTTGTACTCGACGGGACAAATCGCAAGCTAAGTTACGGTCAACTCGCCGAAGCCGCTGCAAAGATGACGCCACCGGCAAAGGTCCCTGTAAAAGACCCCAAGGCGTTCAAGCTGATTGGCACACCGGTAAAGCGGCTCGATACTCCTGAAAAGATAAACGGCAAAGCAGTCTTTGGGATTGACGTCAAAACTCCGGGAATGCTTACTGCAGTCATTGCTCGCGCTCCTATCTTCGGCGCAAAGGTGAAGAGCTTCGATGACTCTCACGCTCGCAATATGCCGGGCGTACGCAAAATCGTGGCAGTGCCCTCCGGTGTGGCCGTGGTTGCGGACTCCTTTTGGCAGGCCAAACTGGCGCGTGATGCGGTTCGCATTGATTGGGATGAAGGCGAGATGCATGTCTTCAGCACGACCCAGATGATGCAGCAATTTCGGGAGCAAGCCAAGTCGCCGGGCAAGAGTGTGCGCCGCGACGGCGATCCCGACGCCGCGCTCGCAAAGGCTGCGCAAAAGATCGAGGCTGTCTACGAGGTGCCTTATCTGTCCCATCTGATGATGGAGCCTCTGAACTGCACCGTGGATCTTCGAGCAGACTCCTGTGAGATCTGGACGGGAACGCAGTTCCAGACTGTGGACCGCGCGGCCGCAGCCAAGGTCGCCGGTCTTCCGAATGAGAAAGTCCAGATCCACACCACTTTTCTGGGCGGTGGATTCGGCCGTCGGGCAACGCCGCAGTCGGACTTCGTGGTGGAAGCCGTTCATGCTGCAAAGGCTGCGGGAGTTCCAGTAAAGGTAGTGTGGACGCGCGAAGACGACATGCAAGGCGGTTGGTATCGCCCGGCGTTTCTTCATGCGATTGTCGGTGGTGTCGACGCGAGCGGTAACCCAGTCAGTTGGAAATCGCGGCTGGTCGGCCAATCGATAATGTCGGGAACAATGTTCGAAAGCATGATGATGAAGGGAAAGGATTACGATCCGGCATCGGTCGAGGGTGTTGACGATCTTCCGTATGAGATTCCGAACCTGGCTGTCGAATCGCACCAGGCCGAGGTAGGCGTGCCGGTTCAATGGTGGCGATCAGTGGGACACTCGCACACTGGCTTCGCTACTGAGTGTTTCATTGACGAACTCGCGGTTCTCGCGCACAAGGATCCGTACGAGTACAGGCGTGCTTTGCTGACGAAGCAACGTCGACACCTCGCCGTGCTTGATCTCGCCGCTCAAAAAGCAGGATGGGGTAAGCCATTGTCGAAAGATCGTGCCCGAGGCATTGCCGTGCACTTTGCATTTGGAAGCTATAACGCTCAGGTGGCTGAAGTCTCAGTCATCGAGGGAAAGGTTCGGGTGCATCGCATCGTGAGCGCAATAGATTGCGGCCATTACGTAAACCCAGGCATCATCGCAGCCCAGTTGGAGGGCGGCGCAATCTTCGCTGCGTCGGCAGCGCTCTTTCAGGAACTCACATTCGAGAATGGGCGGTTGCAGCAGACGAATTTTCACACTTTTCCCGTGATGCGCATTAATGAGTGTCCCGAAATTGAAACCCACATTGTGGAGAGCAATGAGAAGTCAGGTGGCATTGGAGAGCCGGGAGTGCCGTGCACAGCCCCGGCTATCGCGAATGCGGTGTTCGCCGCAACCGGGAAACGGATCCGCAAGCTGCCGATCCGCATGACGGAGGCTGTATGAAGCACTGGGAAACTTCAGCCCTCTTCGTTATCGCCGCAACGGTTCTCGCCTTTACCGGAGCCGTGTTGATTTCATGCCCGATCAACGCGGCGGAAATGCCTGCCACTAAGGCAACAGCTTCAGCTGCGGCGGCACCTGACGGAGCGCTCTTTGTCGAGTTTGTGTCAGTGTTGCGGCATCCCCGCTGCATGAACTGCCATTCGCGCGGTGACTTCCCGCGGCAAGGCGATGACGGTCATCCGCACACCATGAACGTGCGACGGGGGCCCGAAGGTCATGGAGTGACCGCCGAAAAGTGCAGCACCTGCCATCAGGACCACAATCTCGTTGGCGCGCACACGCCGCCCGGTGCGCCGAGTTGGGCGCTTCCGCCGCCCACCACGGCAATGATCTGGCAGGGCCTCAGCGACGCGCAGATTTGCCGTTCAATTAAGGACCCGAAGCAAAATAAGAATCGCAACCTCGATCAACTCGTCGAGCACCTGACGAAAGACAAATTGGTCGCGTGGGGCTGGAATCCTGGTGAAGGCCGGGATCCTATTCCGATGTCGCACGACGAGTTTGCAGCGAAGGTGAAACAGTGGCAGGCGGCCGGAGCGCCCTGCCCCGCCGATA
>WNFZ01001224.1_pt1 | contig 41617 bp, 42 predicted proteins | sample 5400081 | NCBI WGS metagenome assembly WNFZ01 (sample SAMN13153365, study PRJNA577476) | soil metagenome | isolation source: 80 cm soil or saprolite under grassland replicate 1 | place: USA:California | collected 2016-06-15
CCGTTCGGTACCTCGATGACCGCAAGCTGCATGTATCGAAAATTGCGTGGCTGCTCGGCTTTCATGAGGTGAGCGCATTCACGCACGCATGCAAGCGCTGGACTGGAAAGACGCCGCGTCAGATGCGGACAGCCGCCGCCTTTTGAGCACTCGATCCTCCGTTGATTTAAGGCAAATACGCAGAGCCGTTGCCGGGCCAAACAATTCATCCAGCGAGCGAGCCGACCCAGCGGCGGTGCACCCATCCGGAACGGCACGGCCCGGAGCGGCCTGCGTGGTTCCGCGCTGAAGAACTAGCGCGGCTGCTATTTGCAGACGATCAGGCCCCGGCCACGCTCCAACGGTGCCGGAGCTTTTTTTACTCGCATGGAATATGTCTGCCGCAGTGCTCGCACGTCGTGAGCGACGGGCCGCCTGCGTTTCGCTTCTGCTTGACAAACGGACCACCCGCTTCGACTTCATGTTCCAACGCGATCTGCATTAGAGCGTGGAGACTACCGCGCGCGGTCGGCGTCATGAACGTGATCAAGCCTTGACTGATCGCACGGTCGATCACCATGTTCGCGCGGTCGCACATTTCGCGGGGATTACTGATAGCTTCGTTTATGTTCTGGCAGATGTGACTGTCGTGATCGCTGACGATCGCTTTGCACCGGTCACATCGCATCGTCGCCCCTCTTTAACGAATGGCTCGTCTCGATCTCGGGGGTGGCTTGCCGTTCACAGTTTTCCCGAATGGCACGGGCGAGCCGCGCTCTTTCGGGCAATGGAACGAGATCGCTCACCCATTCGAGATCCAATCTACACTCGCAGTTTTACGGCTTGCTGGTCCAACGCGCGGAACGCAGCCACGACGGCCGCCGTCCATTGCGCCTCAGGCTTGCATTGAGGATGTGGCGCAACAACGGTTGACGCGCGATACCCGCTGCCGACCACCCAGTAGCCAGCCGTCTCGACGAATGGAAGCGATCTGATCGTCGATGGCTCGAATTTTCCGCGCAAAAACGGCTCAGCCCAGTCGAGCCCGGTGAGGAAAATGAGGCGTCGCGGCCGGTCTTCCTCAATCTCTTGGTGCAGCAACCTGCGGCAACCTTCGAACTGCGCCCGCTGCAAGGGTGCGTTCGGGTTGCCGCCACCGCAGGGCGCGAGCGGGTAGAGGTTGCCCCAGACCAGGTGCGACGGCCAGTCTGGCTCGTCGCAGTCGAGCAGTTCGCGCGCGAGTGTGCGCAACACCCGCCAGAAAGCCGAGCCCGCGGAATTGTACTTATCTTTATCCGACGTGCCCCATTGGTTCTGGACCCACGCCAGTGGACAGACGCCGTCTGCCCCGGTTGCGCTCGTCAACTGTTTAATAAAGGCCATACGCCGCTCGGGCTGTTGCAGTCCTGCTGGAGAGATCGCGAAGTCCTCGCCGTTCACCGCTCGGCCTATCGCCATGAGCGCGCCGTTGTACCGCTGTCCGCGCTTCACCAGGCCACCCGTGATCGCTTCCTTGGCCACCTTCGCAACGGCGGGAAGAATCTCTTCGGCGAGAATGCGAGCCGCTGGCGTCATATCTCGCCCTGATCCACTGGCTAAAAAGATACGTTGCAACATTGATTTCACTCCATCGGGTTTGCAGCTTCGATATTCACTGCCGCGACGCCAACGGTTCGTTGATATCGCAAAATAGCTTCATGGCATCATTGCCATCCGCTTCTTTGTCGCTTCCGCCCCCGTGCGGGACTTGTTTCTCTGCGCCAAACATTTGTTCGTCGCAGCCAGGTTGGCAACCCAACACCATCATCCCGGACATGGCGTCGTCTCCGATTATCGGCGTGGTGTCGTGTTGATGACCGAGCCGGTGAAATGGCCGTTGCGATCATAGAAGCTGGTCGTGCCATCGCTGTTGCGGATGGCAGTGCCGTCGAAGCGGCCGTTACGATCGGTGAAGCTGGTCGAGTTGCCTCGCGTGAGCGAGCTGCCAGAAAAGCTGCCGTTGCGGTCGTAGAACGATCGCGATGTTGAGGGCTCGGCGAGAGCCGCGGTGGCGGTCGCGACGATCAGCAGGCTGGCAAGAACTTTCTGCACTTTCATGCTCCTGGTCTGGTGATGGTGACCTTGTGAGCCTCGATCATGGCCTTGGTGATCCGATAGCGCTTGACCTTCGGCGTAAATTCCCATGGCATCAGATCGCGCTTGACACGGTTGCGGGCTGGCAAGCAAGGCGAAGGTTCGTCGGCCAATGCGTGCCGCCGCGCGACACCGGGATGAAATGATCGATGTGGTATCGTCGCCGGATGCGCCGGTCGCAATAAAAGCAGATGCCCTTCTGCTTGGTCATGAGTGCGTGGATATCGTGCTTGCCGAATATTCCTTCCGCCGTGCGGCGCTTGTCCGATTCGTCAAGTTCGACCCAACCGTCGCGCATTCTTCGACGCAAAGCTTCGAGCCCCAATTTGCCGCTGTTCATCTTATAGGCGCGCACCGTTCGGCCGTCGTGTGCCTTGATGATCTGCCAACGCGCTTCACGTTGCCACGAACCGGTGAGGCTCGCAGTTCGCCCACGCTCGGTGATGCGGATGATGCTCCTGATGTTCACTTGCTTGCTCCGTTGTCGCCCGATCCCGCGCGGGATGTTACTGTCGAGGCCGCCAACGCGGCGGCCTCTGCGGTGCTCAACGTCGATACGATCGGCCGATCACGCTTCCACGCGAGTTGTAGAAGGTGGTTGCGCCCGAGCTGGTGGTGGTGCTGGTGCCCATGCTGGAACCCCGGCTGTTGTAGTACCGGACAGTCTGGGCCTCGGCGGCAGTAGCCGCCAGCACAGTCAACGCGACGACAAACAATGCTACTTTCTTCATCTCACTATTCCTCTATATGACGCCATCTTGGGCGAGTGCTCGGTATGGGCACTGTCGGGCCGTCGCCGAAGCGGCGGCCCTGCGGTGTTCATTGCCTACTGCGCCGGGCTTCGCCACGAAAACCGTCCGTGTAGCCCTTGCACGGGCCGCTCGTACTCACGACGCCGTTCTGGCGCATTTCTTCGACGCAAGCGATCGGCATGTCCGGCAGAGTGACGACTCTACCTTCGGGGTCGATTCCTCTGTCGAAGTCTGCGCAGAAATCGAAATCGCCATAGCACGCGATGTGCCGCAGGATCGTCTTGCGATCATTGCCATCGAGGATCACGCCGACGAACACCATCGTGCCGCCACCGGTAATCATCGATCCATCGAGACAGAGGCGTGCGGTATAATCGCATCGCAAGTAACGGTCGCCGCCGACTCGCGTGTTGAGCCACGCTTGCTGATAGGCGAACCAATTGGGGTATTTCATTTCGAGTTGCCCGGCTGGCGCTTTGTCGGCGGACAACAGCAACGCGATGGCGATTGCCGCCGCGTAGGCCATCACAATAATGCTGCCGATGATCAGCCCTTGCTTGCGAGCACTGCGCGCGGATGGCACCGGCAACACGGGCCGGGGCGTGCTGCGCAAAGCGTGCCAGCGCTGATCGACGTAGCGTGCCGACATCGGATTGATGACGAACATCCCGACAAGGATGCTGCCTCCGATCCAAAAAAGTAGAAACTCCATGACGTGACTCCATCGGTGAGTTGCACCCGTTGCAAGGCGGGCGAGTGCTGATGAGCACTGTCGAGCCCCGCCTCAACGCTTGCGCGAAGTCGTCGTCCGAGCAGTCCTTGGGCTTTGCAATCGAGCGTCCTCTGAGGCTTAGTCGCCTTGGAACCCGCGCGGGGCTTGTTACTCGGCGCCAAACATTTGCTCTGTGAGGCCATAATCGCCGCCCAACCGAAGAGCCGGGGTGGGGGGGGGCGGAGTTGAAAAATTGAAAGTTCCAAGGTTCGGGGGGCGCCGATGCGCCGCAAAAATGTTTTCCTTCGTAACTTTGGGAATCTGCCGCGAATGTTTCAGCCATCAGGAATCCGGCCCTGATCCGCCGCTGACCTTGCCTTAATCCGGGAAATCGGGGCAATCTCCGCAACTCTTCGGAGTCCTCCCCAATGGCAGGTCCTGGCCGCCCTGGACGACTAGCCGCCGCCGCTGCGGGCTTTCCCAGCCCCGACGTTCGCGCGAGCTCGCAAGGTTTCCAGGGGCAACTGTCGACCCGGCTGCGGCCGCCGGACGATCTCTGCCCGGAAGCCAAGGCGGTTTTCGTCGAGGTCGTGACGAACTCGCGCGAAGGACATTTTCAGGCCGTCGATGTGCCGCTGCTATGCGTCTATGCAGATGCGGTGGTGCAGGCGCGAGCCTGCGCGAAGCTTATTCGCGAGGGCGGTGGTACCGATGTCGTCATCAAGGCGCAGCGCAACGCCCTGTCTGCCGTGTTTCAGCTTTCCATGCGGTTGCGTGTCTCGCCGCAGGCGCGGCAGCCGCATGTGTCGCGCGGCTCGAATACCCGGCCGCCGAGCGTGAGCTACTACGACCGCCTTCAATTCGAGATGGGCACCGATGAAGAGGCTTAGCCGGGTCGATCGCGAAGCGCTGGAACGTGCCTATGCGATGGACCCCGACCGTAATCCGGCACTCGACGAGCCGATCAACCGCAGGCTCGACCCCGAGCGCTGGTGTGCGGCCGCGAGGTCGGCCGCCTATGCGTGCCAATGCGCGGCGCTGCGCCCTAAGCCCTGGCAGCCGGTTCCCGCCAACGGCTACGTCGCCGTGACCGATGACGACCGCGAGTATGGGCCGGTGATGGGACGCGCGGCCGCGGCTGAGCTGCTGCGGCGCCTGCTGGCGGCCGGTCTCAGCCGCTACGAGCCTGATCCGATCGGTGCGCTCGCGCGAGTCGGACGCGCAGCCTGAAAAAAAGAAGCGGCCCCGCCTTCCACCCAGCCCACATCGGTGTCTTTTCAAAAAATCAGGGAAACCCATGTCCGACATAGACGTTACAATGCCCCCCAACATGAGCGAGTTTAACCAGCTAACGGGGATCATTTTTTCTAAACTCTACATAGCGTTTCCACTTGTCGGCGAAATAGAGGGTGAGGAAGTTGCAAGGATGTTGGGACTGGACTCGCGAGACTCTACTTTACCATCAGGCCGGAAATTTGATGCTGTACTTGGCTCTACACTCGAGTGGCTTACCAACGAAGGTTACATCAGGGGCAGCCCCTTCCACCTGACGAAAACCTGGAGGGGTCAGCTTACCGACAAGGGACGCAAGACAATGAATGTGCCGGTGCCGACGCTCGGGTCCGCTGGAAACGCGGTGGTACAGGCTACGCGTTCAGACGCGGTCTCGACCGCGCAGGGCAGGACCGTCCTTGTGGAAGTGGTCAAAAGGTTTTTCGGCTGACAGAACCCGCCCCGCAACGTTCTGGCTTCCGTACAAGCAGCGTAGCGTCCGCTGCGTCTTTATCGGCGAGGTTGAGACAGAGCCGCGAGAACACGGTGTGTGTCGGACCATACGCGTTTGGATTTACACTGAGGGCACTGTCGGTGTCACCGTGGCGAGCGCGCGCTGTTGCTGCCGACATCCAACGCGTAGGGTTGCCACCGGCTGAGGACTTGCGCCGATCGCGTTGAGCGAGGCGCAGATGATGGCGTTGCTCGCCGCGAGCTATCCGTTGCCGCCAGTCGCGCGCTCGGCGTTTCTCGTCTTTTACACTTGGGCTTAACCAGATGGCGTCAGAGTCATCGCCGGGCTCGGTTCCGGCCGTTCACCTAGCCCCGTCGTCGCCACGCGCCCGTCTGTGGCCACTCCCGGGGCGTTACGTGGCGCGCCTCGTTTCGTCCGGGGAGGTGGTCGCTGGGGCCGAGCCATTCCGCCTCCGGCGTCCACGACCGCACGCACGTATCCAAACTCGTCTGTTCATTAGCTCCGCCCGGGCCTTTATGCGAGACCATTGCGCGCGTGAGATCGCAAACCTGCCCGAACTCGGCGATGGCGTGTTGCATCGTGGCGGCCGGGCGATCGCAGCCCTCGCCAGTTCAGCGCGAGCATCCGCCAATAACGCAGATATTCGGCTTGATACAGCACCACGGGCTCGGGCTACAGTCATTCGTGTTCGGGGGGCACGCGAGTTCGCCCTTCTTCTTCTTGATTACGGGCGATTTTGTCGTCTTAGCGGCCGCAAGCACTGCACCTTGAATGAATGTGGAGCCGACGAATGTCGATAGTGCTGCAGCGAAAACCCAAATCCGAAGCATCTGAGTGTCCTCGAAGTGTGGAAAGGGACCCGCGGCCGCGCGGGCCTGGAAAGCGTACGATCGTACGCGTGCAGAAGATGTACTTCGACCCGCCCGATGGTCGCATGCCGCGCGTCAGCAAGTGGGGACCGTGATGCTTGGCCCGGTTAGACAGTGCAGCTAAAAACCGTTGTGCGCCCGTGGTGCCGTTAGTGCCAGGTAGACAACGCAAGCCATTGTCGCCGCAGTAAACGGCATCATCGCCACGGTGGAGCGCCGAGAGGCGAGCGTCCCGCGTCATGGGACGCAAGGCGCCTCGCCCGCCGTCGCCAAGGCTATGGCGGGTTTGGTTACCCGCCGAAGCGCCAGCGGAGGCGGGTCGCTAGGCGCCTGGCGTGCCGCGTTACGTGCACGCCCACGGGTGTTCCGCCGAGCACCCGAACGTCTCTCGGCGCTCCGCCCACCCCTCGTTGGGGTGAGTGAAGCAAAGAGGCAAAGCCCGGACGCAGCAATGCGGGCGCGGGAACGAGATGGGCTGTTTGACATGGTGAAGAATGCCGCAAGCGATGGTCGTCCTCATCCTGAGGAGCGCGCATGCGACAAAGGTTGTGCAAACGCGAACTTGCGTGCGCGCGTCTCGAAGGACGAGGACGAGCCACTGCGTGCGCCCTCATGCTTCGAGACGCATCGCAGCGCGGTTCGGCGACGGCAGCGCCTGCGCTCGCGTCGCGCTGCGATGCTCCTCAGCATGAGGGCGAGAAGGCGCCGCGCATTTTGGCCAAACGAACCCAACTGCGATTTTGGCCAAACGAACCCAAGTCCCGGCTCTCCACCCGCGCCGCGCGGGCGTCGGCCGGGACGACGTCCGTTGGGTCTGGAGCACCAACCTTTGGCTGTAGGAAATGATCGCCCGCTCGGCTTTCCTGTTTCCGGCCTGTTCTTTACAGTGAACCGGGAATTATAACCTTGACAAAGCAGCGTCAACTGCTAGTATATCCAGCAGAAAGGACGCTGTGTCATGGCCTCGAACCTCCAGAACCCGATCTTCACTGACGAAACCAAAGCCCGTAAGTGGCTTGAGGCTCGGGTTTGGCCGCAAGGGCCGATCTGTCCGCATTGCGGTGCCACCGGCGATGACGTGACCAAGCTCGAAGGCAAGGCGCACCGTCCCGGCCTTTACCAGTGTTCGGCGTGCCGTGAGCAGTTCACGGTCACGGTCAAGACCGTTTTCGAGCGCTCCAAAATCCCGCTGACCAAGTGGCTGGCCGCGCTGTTCCTACTTACAGCCTCGAAAAAAGGCGTCAGCGCCCATCAGGTCCACCGCTCGCTAGGCATCAGCTACAAAAGCACTTGGTTCATGATGCACAGGCTTCGCGAAGCCCTGCGCACTGGCGGCCTTGCCCCGATGGGCGGCGGCGGAAAAATTGTCGAGGCCGACGAAACCTATTTCGGTCGCCTACAGGGCGTGCCGAAGATGCAGCGCGGGTTTACGCACAAGAACGTGGTTCTGACGCTCGTTGAGCGTGGCGGATCAGCGCGTAGTTTCCATATCGACGGTCAAGCGATCTCCGACGTTATGCCGATCATTCGCGAGAACGTCGCGCGCGAAACCCGCATGAACACCGACGAAGCCAAGCACTATTACGACCTTGGCAAAGAGTACGCGGGCCACGACACCGTAAACCATCGCTATGATGAATACGTCCGCTACACCAAGGATGCGGAGTACGTCATCACGACCAACACCGTCGAAGGCTACTACTCAATTTTCAAGCGCGGCATGAAAGGCGTTTATCAGCATTGCGGCGAAAAGCATCTGCACCGCTACCTTGCGGAGTTCGACTTTCGCTACAGCACGCGCACGGCACTTGGTTACAACGACTACATGCGCGCCGAAATGGCCGCAAAGGGCATCGTCGGCAAGCGCCTTACCTATCGACGGCCTCACAAGCAAGGTCACACCGAGGCGCATTAAGCGCCAAGCTAAGCGCTTTCTGGAATGGCGCGCGAAGCAGCGCCCAAAACCTGTGCGCGTGCGCTACTGGCAATCGCGAAAACCAGTTTAAGGCAGAGCTACAGGGAGCGGAGACGACACATGTTAGATGAAGTGAAACGCATGGGAATGCAAATAATAGCATTGCAGGGCGTCGTAGCCGCCCTCCTTGCCGAGCTTGCTATAATGCACGACGATCCGCCAGCTAAATTGGGTCAGATGACCGCCGGGTTGCTTGGGGTTGCGGAGGGCGTCGCAAAAGGCGCGGGCGTCGAATCGAATGAGATGACAGCCGTTGTCGAGAGGATTTGCGCGATGGCTGAAGCAACCCTTGTACGGCCTCCGTCAAAGACGGGATGAGGGCGTCATAATCAATCCAAGTAAGCCTGCAGCGCTGGCCCATATATCAGCGGCCTCCTTTCCTAGTCTCCCGTTTGCCAGGACTCTTTCCTTTTTTCCGCTTTACCTTGCGGTGCTGCGGCGGACTCTTTGCCACAACGTCTACAGCGCGCTCAAAGCGCGCCCATGCGTCGGGATGTAGCTCTAGTTCTTTTGTTTCTTTAGGCTTGCCCATGCGAAAAAAACCAACCCGAATTGTCGCCCCCGCCGAATACGATCTCCCGCTGAGTTTTCACAAAGAGATCGGACGCATCATGGTCCGTTGGGCCTATTTCGAACAAACAATACGTCGCTTGGCTTGGGACGTATTGGGAGTAGATGACAGGCTCGGCCGCATCTCCGTTCGCGATCCGCGCATTGATAGTCGGATCGAAATGATAGGCGAGATAGCCTTCCTGCGAAATATTAAAATCGATCCCCAAATTCTGGTCACCCTACAAACACGAGCAGCGGAGGTTTTGCGTTGGCGCGATTTGCTGGCTCACGGGGTTTGGATACCGCGGGGCAAGATATGGCTGGTCCAGATGGTCAGCGGCACCTACCCAAAGAACTACGAAGCCAAACACCGCAAAAGACGCGTCAATCCCGAAGGTGTTAATGTGGACATTGACGGTTTACGCACAATCTCGCGTGGCATCAAAATCCTCATCGAGCTCGCGTTGGAGCTTCGCGAACAAATCGAACCGCAGCTTCGGCCATCGCCTGAAATACATCGCAAACGATAGTAGCGGCATCATCGGCCTCTCGGTCATGGAGCAAGTATTCTCGGACCCCCGCCTCAATCATAGCCGGGGTCACGGCATCGGCCTGTCCAACCCCATCTACATCTTGGGCTTGCTTTGTCAAGGTTATAATCCCCCAGGGAACCATGCAACTGCAACGTGTCGGTGAGATTAAGCCCTCACGGCCTTACGGGTGAGCAGCTGTTTGTAGGGGGCTCGTCGAAGGAGAACTCGATTGCTCGATCTTGCTGCAACCCGCTTGGCTGCGCGCATTCGATCCGCAGGCGGATACTCGGCGATAACCTTGGGGTCCAGCGCATAGTGACCCTGTTTGGGAAACACGGTCGTTACGCGTTCGCCCCAAACTTTCTTCACTGCAGACAGAATGCGCAATTTATCGTCGATCAGGACATAGTGCTCGGCAGGGTAGAGACGCTCGACGTCGTCAAGCTCCTCCTCCTTGTGGATGTAGATGAGGACGCGATCTTCGAAGGCGCGCCAAAGGCCGGATCGTTCCACCTTGCGCGGCTGGAACACGGCATCGCCGTCGGACAAGAGGACGGCGGTCCCCCACTGCTGCACATGCTTCACCGCGTCCAGCGCGCGGGGATAAAGGCGATCGACGAAGGGATAATCGACCAGCCAGCTCGACATTCTCAGCACCTCGGGGCGGTGCAAGTCCTCCGTCCGGTAGCGCTCGAGCGCACCCAGGTAGTCGGCGTATCCGAGCTCGCTCCTGAGGTCTTCAAAAATTTGCCAGTACCGATCGCGGGTGGTGGCCCCGTATGTCTGCTCGAGGTGTTCGCTCAAATGCGCCTGCACGCGATCGTTGTCGATCAGCGTGTTGTCGACGTCGAACAGGAAGACAATGTCGCGCTTGCTCACTTCCCAACTCGCAAATGTTTCCAGCTTCAGTTCTTATTGTGCTTGCCGAGCAGCTCCTTGGCGACCTCCGTCACGCGCTCCGGCTCGAATCCGTATTTTCGTAAGAGCTCCTTGAGCGGCGCCGATGCGCCGAATGTCTTCATGCCGATGATGCGGCCGGATTGGCCGACGTAGCGTTCCCAGCCGAAGGTGGAGGCCTGCTCCACCGCGACGCGCGCGGTCACGTCGGACGGCAGCACGCTGTCGCGGTACGCCTGCGTCTGATCCTCGAAAATATCCCAGGACGGCATCGACACCACGCGCGAGCGGATTCCCTCTGCGAGCAGTTGCTCATGCGCATCGACACAGAGGCTGACCTCGCTGCCTGACGAAATGAGGATCACCTCAGGCTTTCCGTCCGGCGGATCTGCGAGCACATAGGCGCCGCGCGCGACCCCGGATGCGGGTGCATACCTGCTGCGGTTCAATGTCGGCAGGGGTTGACGCGAGAGCGCTAACATCGCCGGCTTGTGTCGCAGCTGCATGATATAGCGATAGGCCTCGACCACCTCATTGGCGTCCGCCGGCCGCAGCACCACCAAGCCGGGTTCGGCGCGGAATGACGCTAATTGTTCGACCGGCTGGTGGGTCGGACCATCCTCGCCGTCGCCCATCGCATCGTGGGTGAAGACGAAGATGGTCGGCAGTTCCATCAGGGCCGAAAGCCGAATGGACGGCCGCGCGTAATCGCTGAAGATGAAGAACGTGGCGCCGAAAGCGCGCAGCTTGGACAGCGAGAGTCCGTTGACCGACGCGGCCATTGCATGCTCGCGGATGCCGAAATGCAAGTTCCTGCCGCCGTAACTGCCGGGCTCGAAATCGCCGGCTCCCTCGAACGTGAGGAGCGTCTTGTTGGACGAGCCGAGATCCGCCGATCCGCCGAGCAGCCATGGGATGTTCTGCGCGAGCACGTTGAGCACTTTGCCCGACGCGTCCCGTCCGGCGATTCCCTTGGGATCGGCGGGAAAAACGGGCAGCCCGCGGTCCCATCCGCTCGGCAACTCGCGCCGCTGCATCAGGTCGACCTCGGTCGCAAGCTCGGGATATTTAGACCGATACGCCGCGAACAATTCGGTCCAACGGGCGCGGGCCTGCGCGCCGCGCTTGCCGATTCCAGCGGCGAAGTGGGCGCGCACGCCATCGGGAACCAGGAATTTTGCGTCCTCGGGCCATCCGTAGTCGCGTTTGGTCAGCCGGACCTCCTCCTCGCCCAGCGGCTCGCCGTGCGCTGCGGCGGTATCCTGCTTATGCGGCGAGCCGTAGCCGATGTGGCTGTCCAGAATGATGAAGGTCGGGCGATTCTTGGTCTGCTGAAAGATGTCCAGGGCGTGCTCGATCCGATCGATGTCATTGGCGTCGCCCACGCGTAGAACGTTCCAGCCGTAACCCAGGAACCTGGCGGCGATGTCCTCGGTAAAGGTGATGCGCGTGTTGCCTTCGATCGTGATGTGGTTGTTGTCGTAGATCCAGCAGAGGTTATTCAGCGCGAGATGGCCCGCGAGCGACGCCGCTTCCGAACCGACGCCTTCCATCATGCAGCCGTCGCCGCACACCGCGTAAATGTTGTAGCCGAAGATCTCGAAGCCGGGGCGATTGTAGCGGTTGGCGAGCCATGCCTCGGCGATCGCCATGCCCACGCTGGTGGCAACGCCCTGCCCCAGCGGTCCGGTCGTTGCCTCGACCCCGGAGACGAGGTGGTATTCGGGATGACCGGGAGCCTTGCTGCCGAGTTGGCGGAAGTGACGGATGTCGTCGAGCGAAACCGCGGGCTGCCCCAGCCGCTCATATTCGGCATTCACGGCGCGAGTGCCGGTCAGGTGGAGCACCGACCACTGCAGCATCGAGGCATGGCCGTTGGAGAGCACGAAGCGATCGCGGTTCGGCCAAATCGGATCCTGCGGATCGAAACGCATGACGCGATTCCAGAGGGTATAGACGAGGGGCGCGAGCGCCATCGGCGTGCCGGGGTGCCCGGACTTCGCCTGCTGCACTGCATCGATCGACAAGGTGCGAATAGTGTTGATCGACAGCTGGTCCAATTCCGCATCGGTCATGGGCCGCCGCGAATCCAGCGCAGGGGTGGCGATGGAACTCATTTACGCCTCCACTTTTTCCTTGTTGCCGAGCCGCGCGGCCGCTGCGCGATCGGCAAGCACCAGGGCCCGCTCACGCAGCACGCGCGAACCGGGAATGGATCGATCGCTGTCGCGCAGGCGCACGAGCGTTTGCGCCTTGTCGCCGCCGGTCACCAGCCACAGGACGAGGCGAGAGCGGTTGATGATGGGAAAGGTCAGCGTCATCCGACGGTGGCCTTGGTAGGGACCGCTCAGCGCGACGTCCGCATCGGTGACGTCGAGCACCGGATCTCCAGGCACCAGCGAAGCGGTGTGGCCGTCCGGTCCGAGGCCGAGGTGAACGAGGTCGAGAACGGGCGGGGAGCCTGCCACCTCCCGTAGCGTCCGCGCGTATTGCTCGGCCCCCTGATCGAGGTCGGCTGCTTCGACCGGCATGGCGTGGATGTGGTCAGCGGGCAATGGCACACGATCGAGCAGACTCGCGCGCAAATGCGCGAGGTTGCGGTCGGGATCGCCTGCCGGCGCAACCCGCTCGTCCACCTGAAAGACCTGCACGTGCTGCCAAGGAAGCTCATCGTCGGCCAGCGCGCGCAGCATCAGCCAGGGTGTGCGGCCACCGCTCACCGCCATGCTGAAGCGTCCGCGCGCAGTCGCCGCCGCGCGTGCGGTGGCGGCGATGATAGCCGCGGCCTGACGGGCGACCGCATCGTCATCGGGGTAGATTTCGATCCTCACACGAGGCCTCCACCGGCCGGGCTCATGCCTGCGCTCAATTCCCGGTCTTCTCGACGTGGCCGCCGAACTCGTAGCGCATGGCGGAAAGGAGCTTGTCGCCAAACGTCGCCTCGCCGCGCGAGCTGAAACGTTCGTAGAGCGCCGTCGAGAGCACGGGCACCGGCACGGCCGCGTCGATTGCGGCTTTGATGGTCCAGCGCCCTTCCCCGGAATCGGAGACCCTGCCGGCAAAGTTCGTAAGCGCGGGATCCTTGGTCAGCGCGGCCGCGGTGAGATCGAGCAGCCAGGATGCGATCACGCTGCCACGCCGCCAGACTTCCGCGATATCGCGCAGATTGAGGTCGTATCGGTAGAGCTCCGGGTTGCGCAGCGGCGTCGTTTCGGCGTCGACGGCGTGCTGCTGCTCGCCGACATTGGCGTGGCGCAGAATGCTCATCCCTTCGGCGTAGGCGGCCATGATGCCGTACTCGATCCCATTGTGGACCATCTTGACGAAGTGACCGGCGCCGTTCGCCCCGCAATGCAGGTAGCCGAGCTCGGAGGTGCCGCCGATGCCCTCGCGTCCCGGTGTAGGTGGGATATCCCCGGTACCAGGCGCCAGCGTCTTGAAGATCGGATCGAGATGCCGCACAGCGCCTTCTGGTCCGCCGATCATCATGCAGTAACCGCGTTCCAGGCCCCACACGCCGCCGCTGGTGCCGACATCCACGTAATTGATTCCTTTTGAGCCAAGCTCATGGGCGCGGCGGATGTCATCGACGTAGTATGAGTTGCCGCCGTCGATGAGAATGTCGCCGCTCTCTAGGTGAGGCACGAGGTCGACGATCGTCTTATCCACGACGGCCGCCGGGACCATCAGCCACACCGCGCGCGGCTTCGCCAACTTGCGCACAAGGTCGGCAAGCGAGGTGGCGGCGACCGCCTTGTCCCGTGCCAACTCCGCGACCGCCTTCGGCGACATGTCGAAGACCACGCATTCGTGGCCGTCCTTGATGAGTCGCCGCACCATATTGGCGCCCATCCTGCCCAATCCAACCATCGCGAGCTGCATGACATCCTTCTCCGTTAGAGCTGAAGTGCGGCCCGCAGCCGCTGCATGGCGGCGGTGACGCCTTCACTGCCGTTGAAAATCGCCGACCCGGCGACCAGCACATCGGCGCCCGCGGCGACCGCCAGCGGCGCAGTGGTTGCGTCGATCCCTCCGTCCACCTCGACGCTGCAGCCCGGCTTGATGCGGTCGATCATCTCGCGCGCGCGAGTGATCTTCGGCAGTGTCGTGGGGAGGAAATGCTGATGCCCGAATCCTGGATTGACGGTCATGACCAGGACCTGGTCGAGATCCGGCATGATGTCTTCGAGAACGGCCGCAGGCGTTGCGGGATTAATGGCGACACCGACACGTTTTCCCAATGCCTTGATGCGTTGCACGGTGCGTGACAGGTCATTGTTACCCTCCCAGTGCACCAAAAATGAATCGGTGCCGGCCTGCACGAATTCCTCGAGGAAAAAATCCGGATTTAGAATCATCAGGTGCGCCTCCAGCGGCAGGCGCGTCACCCTGCGCAGCGACTCCACCACGACTGCGCCCATGGAAAGGTTCGGTACGAAATGTCCGTCCATCACGTCTACGTGGATACGGTCCGCTCCGGCGCGCTCGGCCTCGGCAACCTGCTCGCCCAAGCGGGCAAAATCGGCCGCGAGGATGGAGGGAGCGAGCTTGACTGCGCCGGTCGTCACGTTGTGCCCTTGAGCTTGCGGTATCGGCGGATCAGGTTGTTGGTCGAGCTGTCATGGGCGAGCTTGGGCTCGTCCTTGCCCTCGAGCTCCGGGATGATGCGCTGCGCCAGAACCTTGCCGAGTTCGACGCCCCACTGATCGAACGAGTCGATGTCCCAGATCGTTCCCTGGGTGAAGACGCTGTGTTCATACAGCGCAACCAGCTTTCCCAGCGCGGCTGGGGTCAAACGATCCATCACGATAGTGTTGGATGGCCGATTGCCTTCGAACACGCGGTGCGGAACGAGCCAATCGGGCGTGCCTTCGGCCTTGACTTGCTCGGCCGTTTTCCCGAACGCGAGCGCCTCGGTCTGCGCAAAGACGTTTGCCAGCAGCAGGTCGTGATGCCGGCCGAGCGGGTTGAGCGACTGTCCGAAGGCGATGAAGTCACAGGGAATGAGCCGTGTGCCCTGATGGATCAATTGGTAGAACGAGTGCTGACCGTTGGTTCCTGGCTCGCCCCAAAAGATCGGACCGGTCTGATAGTCCACCGGCGTCCCGTCGAGTGTCACGTGTTTGCCGTTGCTCTCCATCGTCAGCTGTTGGAGATAGGCCGGGAAGCGCTTGAGATACTGGTCGTAGGGCAAGACCGCGACCGTCTGCGCGCCGAAGAAGTTGTTGTGCCAGACGCTGAGAAGACCCATGAGCACCGGCAGGTTGCGGTCGAATGGCGCGGTTCGGAAATGCTCATCAATCGCGTGGAACCCCTCCAGCATGGCTCGGAAGTGATCCGGACCGATCGCGAGCATGGTCGAAAGACCGATCGCGGAATCCATCGAGTAGCGCCCGCCGACCCAGTCCCAGAACTCGAACATATTGGCGGTATCGATGCCGAATTCCGCGACTTTCTCGGCATTGGTCGAGACCGCAACGAAATGCTCGGCGACCGCCTTGGCATCGCCTCCCAGGCCGCGCAGCGACCAGTCGCGCGCGCTGTGCGCGTTGGTCATGGTCTCCAGCGTCGTGAAGGTCTTCGAGGAGATGATGAACAGCGTTTCCGCGGCATCCAGATCGCGGGTCGCCTCGACGAAATCGGTGCCGTCGACGTTGGACACGAAGCGGAAGGTCATGGCGCGGTCGCTGTAGTACTTGAGCGCCTCGTAGGCCATCACCGGTCCCAGGTCGGAGCCGCCGATACCGATATTGATGACGTTGCGAATGCGCTTTCCAGTGTGGCCTTTCCATTCGCCGCTGCGGATGCGATCGGCGAACTCGGCCATCTTGTCGAGCACGCGATGAACCTCCGGCACGACATTCTTGCCGTCGACCATGATGGAGGTGCCTTTCGGCGCACGCAGCGCAACATGCAGGACCGCTCGTTTCTCCGTGACGTTGATTTTCTCGCCACGAAACATGGCGTCGATTCTTTCGCGCAGGCCGGATTGCTCGGCGAGCTCGATGAGCAGCCTGAGCGTCCCGTCGTCCACCCGATTTTTTGAATAATCCAGGAAAACGCCGGCGGCCTCCGCCGTCATCCGCTCGCCGCGCGCGGGATCATGCGCGAACAACTCTCGCAGGTGACGGCTCCGCATTGCGTCATAGTGATCTTCGAGAGCCCGCAATGCCCCATGTTTGCCCTTCGATCGCGTGTGGGATATCTCCGATCGTGCAGCCATCTGCGGCACCTGCTCTGTTCAACTGCGTGGTTTCGGGCGCATCCCAGCATGTGGCTGAGGGCGCTCCCACAGCCGAAATCCGCCACAGAAAGCATTGTGGTTGTCGCCGGCGCGAGAACCGGGCGGCAGTGCATCAAGCTTTTTGATATTGCCTCCGCCAATAACGGTGTCGTCGGGCTCGAGCGCGGCAATGAAACGTGCCACCACATCGGCAACGTGACGGCGCCATTTCTTCTTGCCGTTGCGCTCCAGTCCGGCCCGACCCACGTAGTCCTCGTAGGTGCCCTTCTTGTATGGCAAGTGACCGAGTTCCATGGGCTCCACGATGCCGTTCACAATTATGGCCGATCCAAAGCCCGTTCCGAGACCTAGAAAGAGCATCTTGCCGCCTTTGTAGCTACCCAAGGCCTGCATGGCTGCGTCGTTGACGATTTTCACAGGACGATCGAAGGCTGCTGCAAAATCGAACCCGACCCATCCAGGTCCCAGGTTGTGTGGTTCAGCAACCGGCCGGCCGTGAAGAACCGGCCCGGGATAACCGATCGACACCGCGTCATAGTTCCAGCCCCGGCTGAGCTTCTTCACGCTGGACACCATCTGGCTTGGGGTCATCGTCGGCCCGGACGGAAACGATCGTGGCTCGCTTTGCCCGGTGGCAAGGATCTTGACCGAGGTTCCGCCCACATCAACGACGCCAACTCGACGTTGTCGCCCTGTCCTGCGCCGGGCGGCGCGCCGCGACTTTTTCACCGCGCTAACTCGCTCGCTTGAGGGCGGAGGATTTGGAGCCGATCACGTCCATCAGGTCGTTCCAGGATTGGACGAAGGACTTCGCACCTTCCTCTTGAAGCTGCCTCGACAACGCATGGATCTCGATGTTCGCACCCGCGAACCGCGCCAGTTCCTCTTCCGAGTTGCCGCCATCCGCGGGGATCGTTGCGCCGACATCCTCGTGCTCGGCGAGCGCTTTAAGCGTGGCCTCCGGCATGGTGTTCACCGTGAACGGTGCGGCCAAACTCTTGACGTAGAGAATGTCCGAAGCTTTTGGATCCTTAGTCCCGGTGCTGGCCCACAGCAGGCGTTGCGGACGCGCGCCAGCATTGTAGGCCCGCATCCATCGCGGCGAAGTCAGCAGGTCCAGGTAGGCCTTGTAGATCCGCTGGGCGATGGCGATGCCGAGCCGATTGTTGAGCGTCTCCGGGACCTTGCCGGTCACCGCCACGTCCCAGCGGCTGATGAAGATCGACGCCACCGATGCGACATCGGGCTTCAACCCGGCTTCGATGCGCCGCTCGATGCCGCGCATGAACGCGTTGGCTGCCGCCAGATACTGGTCGTCGGAGAACAACAGCGTGACGTTGACCGGCACGCCGGCAAAGATCGCCTCCTCGATGGCCGGCAGGCCTTCGGCGGTGCCGGGAATCTTGATGAAGACATTGGGACATTGCGCCTGGGCGTGCAGGTTCTTGGCCTCTTCAATCGTCGATTTGGTATCGTGCGCCAGCAAAGGCGAGACCTCCAGCGACACCCAGCCGTCTAGGCCGCAGGTTCGGTCATAAACCGGCCGAAACAGATCCGCGGCCTGCCTGAGGTCGTCAAGCGCGAGTTCGAAGAACAGTTTCTCTCCGGACTTGCCTTCCGCGAGCTTGCTCTTGATTGCGTCATCGTAGTCGCTGCTGTTCTTGATCGCGTGGTCGAAGATGGTCGGATTCGATGTCAGCCCGGTGACCGAGAGCTCGGTGATATAGCGGCGAAGCACGCCCGTCTTCAGCAGGCTGCGCGTGATGTTGTCGAGCCAGAGGCTCTGACCCAGATCGTGTAGGATTTGAGTGGCTTTCATCATGTCACCTCGATCACGCCCCCGACTTCGGCAAGTAGCGTTCAACCGCTATGGCTCGCAGGCGCGGGAGCCGATGACGATCCGCCCGATCTGCCATGCGGATGGTGGGCCTTGATCGGCAGCCATGCATGTCCATCGCGCGCGAGCAGGCGATCGGCGGCGGCAGGGCCGGCCGTGCCTGCGGCATAGTTCGGGAAATCGTCGGCAGGAGCGCGGGCCCAGGCATCGAGCAGCCCCTGCACGGCGCACCAAGCTGCCTCGACCGTATCGGCGCGCTGAAACAAGATCGCATCGCCGATGAGGCAGTCGTAGATCAGCGTCTCGTATCCGACCGATGCGAGTGGCGCGAAATAGTCCTGGTAGGCGAAATTCATCTCGACGCCTTCGATTTCGATCTCTGCGCCTGGACGCTTGGCGCTGAAACTGAGCGATAGCCCCTCATCGGGTTGGATGCGGAGCATCAGGATGTTCGCAGGCAATCGATCGACCGGGGTGTCGCGGAAAAGTGCATAGGGCGCTTGACGAAATTGCACCGCGATCTCGGTCGTGCGGGCGGAAAGGTGCTTGCCGGTGCGGAGGTAAAATGGCACGCCGGCCCAGCGCCAGTTGTCGATGCCGAGCTTGAGCGCGACATAGGTTTCGGTTCCGGAATTCGGCGCGACATCGGGCTCGTGCCGGTAATCGCGAACGCTTTTGCCGAGCACCACGCCCGCCCCGTACTGGCCACGTACAGCATTGGCCGGTGAGATGGGATGAATTGCCTGGAACAGCTCCGTCTTCTTGGCGCGCACGGCATCCGCATCGAATGAGATCGGCGGCTCCATGCCGATCATGGCAAGGAGCTGAAACAGATGGTTCGGCACCATGTCCCGCAATGCGCCGGTCTTCTCGTAGAAGCGACCGCGGCCCTCGACGCCGAGAGTCTCGGCGGCCGTGATCTGGACATGGTCGATATGGTCGCGGTTCCACAGCGGCTCGAAGATGCCGTTGGCGAAGCGCAGTACCAGGATATTCTGGACCGTTTCCTTGCCGAGGAAGTGATCGATGCGATAGATCTGGTCCTCGGACAGCACCTTGAGGAGCTGAGCGTTGAGGGCCTCGGCCGAGGGAAGGTCGTGCCCGAAAGGCTTTTCGATGATCACCCGCCGCCATGCTTTCTCTGACTGCCGGGTGAGTCCGGCGCGGCCGAGCTGCTCGATCACGGGCCCAAAGAACCGATCGGTGGTCGCCAGATAGAACAACACGTTGGCCGTGTCCTTCTGCTGCCTGCGTAGCTCGGTCAGCAGCTTCTCGAGCCGGCTATAGGTTTCGGGCTGCGTGAAGTCCCCACGCACGTAATGCATGCGCCGAACGAGCCATGACCAAGCCTGCTCGTCGATCGTCCCGCCCTGCCGGTCGCTGCCGCGTGCGTCCGCTTGCATCATCTCGGTTAGGTTCTGGCACCACCCTTCGGTGGTCTGATCGTTATGATCGACGCCAATGATGGCGAAGCCGTCCGGAAGCTTTCCGGCTCGCACGAGATGATACAGCGCCGGCACGATGAGACGCTTGGTGAGATCGCCGGCGGCGCCGAAAATCGTCAGGGTGGCGGGAGAAGGCAGCCGGGCGTGAAGACTCTTTGCCACTCCTGCTGCGGCGTCTGCGTCAAGCGCTATCATGCAGATTGTGTCCTAGCCAACTCCTGGTCCGTCGTTGGCAATGCAAGTCTAGCAAGGGCGCGCCCTAAGGCAATTGCAGGGGGGGCGTGTTCATTAGCGAATACCGGACGAGCTGTGAGCAAGGTGTTCGCTGCTCATGACCTGGATCGGATCGTCGCTTTGTGAAGGCTCCGACCCTCGAGGTTCCCACGGACTCGGCGGGGCCAAAGGACTGCCATTCCCCTCCCTTTGCGAGAAAATTCCCCGATAGGCCTTTGCCGGTTCCGGGATAATATGCAGGCGGCGACAAGATCGCGGGCGCTTGAGCCTTGTGAGAAGAGTGCAAACGGAGACGGCGCATGACGTTCACGGTGAGGAGCAATGGTTTCAAGGACGGCGACTATCTGCCCAACGCCCACATCCTTTCGGCCGAATTTGGCTTCGGCTGCCAAGGCGACAACCAATCGCCACATTTGGCCTGGTCGGGAGCACCGTCCGGCACCAAGAGCTTCGCCGTGACTTGTCTCGATCCGGACGCACCCACGGGCAGCGGATTCTGGCACTGGCTGGTAGTGAACATCCCTCCCACTGTTACGGAGCTTGAGCTGGATGCGGGCAATCCGAAGTCGTCGAAGCTGCCGCAGGGCGCGTTGCAAACCCGCACCGACTTCGGCACCCCTGGATATGGCGGACCGTGCCCGCCGGCGGGCGATCACCCGCACCGTTATCTGTTCACGGTGTTCGCAGTTGGGACCGACCGTCTCCAGGTGACGGCCGACACCTCGGCAGCCGTCATCGGATTTCAACTCCATTTCAACACGCTGGCCAAGGCCGAGATCATGGGCCTCTACAGGCGCTGATCGGACACCCTGGAACGTAATTTCACCTCCCGATTCGTATCGCCGCGCCATCACGAAGTTAGCCTCAATCCCGCATCAGCTTGTCGAGCGTGATCGGCAGATCGCGCACGCGCTTACCGGTCGCGTGATAGACCGCGTTCGCAATCGCCGCCGCAGTGCCGACAATGCCGATTTCGCCGACGCCTTTGACGCCGAGCGGATTGATCTCGTCATCCTTCTCTTCGACGAAAATTACGTCGATGGCGTGCACATCCGCATTTACCGGCACATGATAGTCGGCAAGGTTGTGCGTCATGAATCGCCCAAACCGGTGATCGGTCACAGTCTCTTCATGCAGCGCCATCCCGATACCGCCGACCACGGCCCCGAGAATCTGGCTGCTCGCGATTTTCGGATTGAGAATGCGGCCCGCTGCTACCGCGTTGACCATGCGCGTGACGCGAATGACGCCAAGCTGCTCGTCGACCTTGACCTCGGCGAATACCGCCGCGTGCGTGGAATGCGAGTACTTCCCGTCCTCGTTAGGCTGGGCGCTGGCTTCTCTTTCAACCCGGTCGATTTTTCCGGCGCGCATCGCGTCCGCGACTAAGACCTCCCGGCGCTCGTCGTCCTTGTGCTGGATCTTGCCTTCGGCGAATACCACATCATCGAACTTTGCCCTGGCAAGCGGCGACCCCGGCATCTTCCGCGCCAGCCCGAGAAGTTCCTGCTGCACCGCCCGACAGGCGGCGTGAATGGCGGAGCCGACCGATGAGGTAGTGAACGATCCCCCTTCGACCGGCGCATCCGGCAGCGTGGAATCGCCGAGCTTTACCGTCACGTTATCAAGCGGCACTCCGAGCATCTCGCCAGCAAGCTGGGCCATCATCGTATAGGTTCCAGGCCCGATATCGGCGGTCGCGCTCGCGATCTCGACGCTGCCATTGGAGGTCAGCGCGGCCTTGGCGCTCGCCGGCATCTGCATCGCTTCCCAAATGCCGGTCGCCATGCCCCAGCCGATAAGTTCGTTGCCCTCCCGCATCGAGCGCGGCTGCGGATTGCGTTTGGACCAACCGAACTTTTCGGCGCCCTGGCGATAGCATTCGCGCAGCTGCTTGCTGCTGTACGGCCGGTCCTGGACCTGGTCCTTGTCGGAATAGTTGATCAGCCGGAGCTCGAGGGGATCGATGTTCCCCGCATAGGCGAGCTCGTCCATCGCGCATTCGATCGGATACATCCCTTCAGCGCCGCCCGGAGCACGCATGTCGCAAGGCGTGTTCTGATCGAGCTTGACCAGCCTTTGACCGAGCTCGGCGTTTGCGCATCGGTAGAGCAGGCTCGACCAGTTGACGAAATCGCGCTGGAAATCCTCGAATTGCGAGGTCATGGCGATGACGTCGTGCCGGAACGAGGCGAGGCTTCCGTCGCCATTGGCTCCGAGTGCCAGCTCGTGCACATTGGCAGCACGATAGCCGAGCGTGAACATCTGCTGGCGGGTGAGAGTGATGCGCACCGAGCGCTTGAGGGCGAGTGCGGCGAGCACCGCGAGCGGCAATTCATATTGCGGACGCAGCCCGGATCCAAATGCGCCTCCGACATAAGGGCATAGAACACGCACCTTGTCGCGCGGCATCCCGAACACGCCGGCAACGTAGTTGCGGCAGTTCTGCGGTCCTTGCGTCTTATCGAAGACGGTGATCCGGCCGTCGCCCTCCCACATCGCCGTGGCCGCGAATGGCTCCATTGGATTATGGTGTTCGACCGGCATGCGATATTCGGCTTTGATCTGCACGGCCGCTTGGCTGAATGCTGGCGCGGGCTTGCCGCGCTTGGTGGAGTGCGCCGGGTCCCGCTTCGAAACCGCGCCGCGCTGGCGCTGGGCATCGAAATCGGTGACATGTGCCTGCCGCTCATAGTCGACGCGGACCAATGAAGCCGCAAATCGCGCGATCTCGAATTCCTCGGCGACGACCAGCGCGACTGGTTGGCCATTGAAAAGAATTTCGGCGTCATAGAGCGGACGAAAGGGCGAGCCGGAGGGCGCGATCTCGTCCGTATACTTTTTGTGCGATGAAGCAAGCTTGGGCCGATGCTCGTGCGTGAACACGTCGAGCACCCCTTCCACCGCAAGCGCATCCGCTACGTGGATGCGCTTAATACGACCTTTGGCAATGCTGGACGAGACCACGACACCATGCGCCAGGCCGGGTACATTGTATTCGGCTGCGTATTTCGCGATGCCGGTGACCTTCGCGCGGCCGTCAATGCGAGAGGTCGGCTTCCCGAGATGGCTGGTGGCGGCCATGGCACTCTCCCCGCTTACCTGATCCGCTTGTCGGCTTGCGATTGCGGGGTGCCGCGGGCCGCCTGATCCAGTGCGCGCAGGATGGCGCGCCGCGCCAGCTCGATCTTGAAGTCGTTGTGGCCGAAGCCACGCGCATCTTGCAGCATAACTTCGGCGGCGCGAAGAAAGTTCTCTCGCGTCGGCGCCGCTCCGTGGAGCTGCGCTTCGGCTTCACGGTCGCGCCACGGCTTGTGCGCGACCCCGCCGAGCGCGAGCCGCGCTTCTTTGATCGTGTCGCCCTCGATGTCGAGGCCGACCGCGACGGAGACCAGGGCGAACGCATACGACAGGCGATCACGGATTTTGAGATAAGTGTAATTTTTGGCGAAGCCTTTGGGTGGCAGTTCGATGGCCGTGATGATCTCGTCCGGCAGCAGATTGCTGTCGATCTGCGGCGTCTCGCCAGGCAAGCGATGGAAGTCGGAAAAGGCGATGCTGCGCTGGCCACCCTTGCCGTTCGCCAGTACCCGTGCTTCCAGGGCAGCAAATGCCACGCACATGTCCGAAGGATGCGTGGCGATACAGTGCTCGCTCGCTCCCAGGATCGCATGCATGCGGTTGATGCCGTCAATCGCTGAGCAGCCGCTCCCCGGCTCGCGCTTATTGCAGGGTGTGGTGATATCGTAGAAATACAGGCAGCGCGTTCGTTGCAGCAGGTTGCCGCCTGTCGAGGCCATGTTGCGCAATTGTTGCGAGGCGCCGGCGAGAATGGCGCTCCCGAGCAGCGGATAATGTGCCTCAATCTGCGGGTGATAGGCGAGATCGGAATTGGGAACGAGGGCGCCGATCCGTAACCCGCCATCCTCGGTCTCCTCGACGTTGTTGAGCGGCAGTCGTGTGATGTCGATCAGACGCGACGGACGTGCGACATTCTCCTTCATCAAGTCTATGAGGTTGGTACCGCCGGCGATCAATTTTGCCGCCGGATCCGCCGCGATCTGGCGGACGGCGTCGGCGACGTCGTTTGCGCGCGTATATTCGAAACTGTTCATCGTCAGGCCTCCCCGGAACTCTCCGTCGTTTTGCCAAACATCACCTGTTCGATGGCCGTCACGATGTTGGGATAGGCGCCGCAACGGCAGATGTTGCCACTCATCAGCTCGCGAATCTCGTCGGCGGTCCGTGCCTTGCTCTCGGCGATCAGGCCGACGGCGGAGCAGATCTGGCCTGGGGTGCAGTAGCCGCACTGAAAGGCGTCATAGTCGATGAAGGCCTGCTGCAACGGATGGAGCGTGTTCCCTTCTGCAAGGCCTTCGATCGTCGTGATGCGCGCGCCATCCTTCATGACCGCAAGCGTGAGGCACGAATAAACACGGCGACCATCAACCAGAACGGTGCAGGCACCGCATTGGCCGTGATCACAGCCCTTCTTGGTGCCGGTAAGGTCGAGATAGAGGCGAAGCGCGTCGAGCAGCGTGGTCCACGGCGCGACCGCCAATTTGCGTTCGACGCCGTTGACATGGAGCGTGACCGTCGTCTTGGCCGGGTTAGGAAGCTTCTCCAAGCCCTTGCGAGTCGCTGAGGATGATTGAGTCATCGGAATTCTTCAGACCGGCCGCATTCGCTAGCTTGTGGAAGACAAGAGTCTTTCGGATTACGTCTTTGGACCCTGCATCATGCGTCCACCGTCCCCCGGCACTTGCAAACTACGAAGCTGGCCTGGAGGCACATGACGCGGCGCGCTGCGGCAGGATTTTGACCGGCACGGGTCAACGGAAGCATTCCTGAATTGTTCCAAACGAGCCAAGTCAAAGATGCACATCTCGCATGCTATCGGTCTCGCGTGGGGTCTAGCGCCGTCCGATTGCGTGTCCATCCTAAAGCACGGCCCTTGGCCGACTTTGGCGCTCTTGCTCTTATTGTGACGATCTTGCGCAGATCGCGGACTTCACGGATTGGGAGGCCAGAAGAAGCTCGTAGCACGATCAACGACGTCTGCCGTTAGGTACCGACCCGTGGGAGCCACCTGACCTGGCGCCCTCCCGCCAGATTGCCAGGACCGCCGCCATGATCGCCGGTCCAACGAACAATCCGATCAGGCCGAACGTTTCCAAACCGCCAAAGATGCCGAGAAGAATCCACAGGAAAGGCAGGCGGGTCGATGCGCCGATCAAAGCGGGGCGGACAAAATGATCGGCAACGAAGACCACGGCTGACGCGAACAAGAAAAGCAGGACGGCCGCGGTAATGCGGGACTGAATCATGAGAGCGAAGCAGGCGATCACGAAGACGAGCGGTGCTCCGAACGGAACGGTGGCGAGCACCGCCGTCGCGAATCCGAACAGAACAGGATGGCCAACGCCCGCCACCACGTAGGCTGCCCCGAGCACCGCTCCCTCCGCCAACCCGACCAGAACGAGGCCGTTGACGGTTGCACGAATCGCAACGATGGCTTCTTCGCCGAGACGCTCCGCGGACGGGCCAACGAGCCGGTCGGCGACGATCCGGCTTTGCTTGATGATTCTCGGACCATCCCGATACGCGAAGAAAAGCGTCAGCAACGTAAACGCCAACGTCACCAAGCGGCTGATTGCTTCGCTGCCGAGGCTTCGCGTCCAGTGAATGAGGTCCAAGGATTCGGCTCGCCCCAAGAGCTCCTTGGCCGCATCCGGATCGGCTAGGTTGTCCTGCCACCACGTTGCGACATAAATCCCGACAAACGGAACTTGCGGCACCCATTCCGGCGTGCCGAGGCCAGCTTCTCTCAGTTCCCGCACCGTTTGGACAACGACATTTGCTTCCCTGGCCATTTGAATAGCCAGCGTGATGAGGGGGCAGATGATGAGAACGCCGACAGAGAGCGCGAGCAAAATAGCTGTGATGGAGGGATGCATGCCTTTGCGAGCCAGCCATTCGCGAATGGGCCATGTTGCAATCGCAAGCACACCAGCCCAGGCAAGCGCCGGCAAGAAGCGCTGCAAGATCCAAACCGCAGCTAGAACCAATATCGTAACGAGGATGAGGCGGCCGAAGAATTGCAGAGATGACTGCTCCATGGGAGGACCCCCCGGTGCTTCGCATCTCGCCACGAGAGGTCTCAGGAGTAAACCCGTCTCACCACACTGCCTCGATCGGCATGCTGTGCGGCGGCCCTGACGAGACCGAATGTTACGACTTAAGGCCGGGCCACGAGCAGAGGCTCAACGTTTCTACCCCCCGCCATTTGCGGGTCCGACGCCTCGAAGCCCTGACGTAGCTCTCGTTTCAAGACGAGCGAGCGCGCAACAAGGAAGGCGTCCCTCAGATTCGTCGCCCTGCGCAACGCGACATTGAAAAAGGCATCGCCGAAATAGGTCCACTTGGCCCTGTCCTCGCACCCGAATGATGGATGATTGGCATCCGCCGCGGTGATTACAAGCGTATCGGCATCGGCGATGCGAGGAATGAAAATGCCGGAATAGCAAGCCGAAATGACGACAACCTTGTGCCGTATGCCGGTTCGCTCGAGCATCTCGGCGAGATCGGACGGCTTGAGCGTTTCCGCTAGCCGTCCGGCGTTGACAGCGAGGCCGTCGCGGGATCCGTGCGAGGTAAGGATGAGGAACAGAATGTCGCTGTCGCCGTTCATCCTTTTTGCCTCCGCTTGCAATGTTGCAGCGAGCGTTTCGACGGTGGCATCGCCGCCTCTCTTCGTGTTGAAGCGTACGACAACCGGATCGGCTCCGAAGCGGCTCGCGACGATTTCCGCTGCGCTGGTCGCCTCTCTGCGGAAAACGCCTTGACCGCCGAATAGGCCGAATGACACCACCGTCACCCTGCGATGGTCTTCGGCCGCGTGCACTGCCGCAAACATCGGCGCGACGGCCAGAAAGAAGGCGACCAGTGGCGCGCTGAGCCGGCAGATTACAAACCCGAACATCAGCGCGAACCTCCGTTCACGAATGCCCTGTTTCAACACCTGATCGCGGCGGGCCCCTCACCAGTTCAAATGCAGACAAAGCTGCAGCCGCACGGTCCGGCGCCCCGATTGAGATCGCTAGCGGACAGACTCGAAGACGTCCGTGATGATCGTCTCATCGGCAATGCCGCCGCCCGCTGCATTTGGCTGCTGCGCCCCGGACTTGGGCAGCCCATACATCGCTTCGATTGTGCGCAGGATGTTGACGTGTGTGATGCCTTTTCCTTCGGCATACCACCCGGGCTTTATGTGTGCCCCGGCGAAGATTGTAACGATCCGATTCTGAATGTCGCGTAACAAGCGGTTGTGCCTGGGCGAATATCGCGGGTTCGGCCCGATGAGCGGATTGGTCAGCCCGTAATAGCCCGATTGGTCGTCGTTCTCGTCAAAAGTCACGATCAGAAGGCTGTTGTGAGTTTTTGCCCACTGGTAGTAGCCGTCGAGATTCTGCTGAAGCCACCTGTCGCCGGCCGGGATGCTTTGATCGGGTTTGCCGTTATGCATGTCGTGATTCAAGTCGGGGATGACGAAAGCGACGGTCGGCAGGGTTGTATAGTCTGTGGGGAAATCGACAAATCGCAGATTCGACGAGGTGGCGACCGTCGTGCCGTTGGGGACATTCGCGAAGCTGATCCAGGGGACATGCTTGCGTGCGTAAATGCATTGGTCTGCGCGGCAGTTCGGTGGATCGATATCGACGGTCGAGCCGATGTTGGGTAGGCTCTCGGAGTATCCCTTGAACGAGAGGCCTTTTTTGATCAGTTGCTCGCCGAGATTGCTGGCCTTGAACGGGTAATCGGGGTGGTTGGCTTTGCTGGGCACCTGGTCGAGAAAGCCGACATTCTGATTGCTGCCCGAGAACAACCAGAAATAATTGCCTTGGCTGAAATGTTCTTCGGCAAACATGCGCTCGAAGGTGGCGCCTTCCGCCGCCAATTTGCTGATATACGGTGCGTCAAACCTACCGCCGAGGATTTGTTCAAAATCCTTGTTCTCTTCCACCACAATGACGATGTGGTCGTATACAGGCAGCGTTGAAGGCCACGACACGCTATCAGCTGCCGCCGCGAGGCTAGCGGTGCACGACACGAGAGCGATGATGCATAGCTGTGACGCTTTCGTCATTTGTCCTCCGCGAGTCGATCCAGTTGAGTGCGCCTGGGCGGCCAGTTTCGTTTGCCGCAAATGTAGGCGGATGAGTCCCGCGCTTCAGGCAACCTGTGCTCCGAGCAAGGCCTGGCGGAAGCGCGACTTAAGCAATGTTCCATCCCACGGCGGCAGCACAAGCGGGTCGCGAGTGGCCGCAACCTTCAGGACTACGAGGATCGGGCCTTTAGCCGTGTGCAACGTCGGCACTGCGTCGTCGAGTTCTCGCATCTGCCTTACGGTCGTGCTCCAGCGGAAGCCGCACGCGAGGGCGACGCCCGCCAGGTCCACCGCCGTGCTGGTGTGGGTGCATTGCATTCCTGTTTCACCGTAATGCTCATTGTCGATGACGAGGATCGCCAAATTGTCCGGCCTTTTCACGGCGACAGTGGCCAGCGCTCCCAAACCCATCAACATTTCGCCGTCGCCGGTGATGACCAGGACGCGACGTTTCGCCTGCGCCAGAGCCAGTCCCAATCCAACGGTGACGGCGCTGCCCATCGCGCCCCAGAGGTAAAAATTGAGCGGATGATCGCCCACAGCGGCGCAGTCATAAGTGGGTGAGCCGAGGCCCGTCACTACGAGCATATCGCCGCGATCTGCAAGTATGCGAGCGATCGCGCTGCGGCGCGCGAGTTCGTTGTGCTGGTTCATCGGTTAGTCCTTGAAGAGCTTGGTGCCGAGCATGCGCTGCGAGAGCAAAACAGCGACCATTAGGCCGGCGTTGAAGGCGATGCGTGCGGCTGCTTCCACGGCCGGGGCGGCCGCTTCCGGTTGGGTCACTTCGTAAACGATCGCGCCACCTAGCCGCAGGCTGTCGGCTGTGATCTGGCCCATGGGAACCTGCCAAGGATTCGCTTCGCCCCACTCGCCGCGCATGGTGACGATCATCAGCAACGGGAAGCCACACACCTTTGCGAGCGAAAGCGTGTTGATGCAATTTCCGACGCCGCTGCTTTGCATCAGCAGGACGCCGCGCTCGCCACCGAGCCAGGCGCCCGCCAAGATGCCAATACCTTCCTCTTCGGTAGTAAGTACGGTCGGCTCCATGTCATGGGCGGCTTGGCACAACTCGATCAGCTGTGCATGGCCCGCGTCAGGAACGTATGTGACGTGACGGACACGGAATTCGCGTAGCTTATCGAAGATCAGGTTCGGCCAATTCGGCGCATCCACGGCTGCAACGGTGTTGCTTCGAGCGGCGTCTGCTCCGCCATGTGTCGGCGTTGTCATCGATGTCCTTTCGAACCGGAGACCTTGGCGAATTGTTCTTATTGGCTCTCACATCCATCGGCGCCCCCCGTGCAACCTATTCTCCATCACATAACCGGCTGCTGGCGATAGCCGCTCGCTTGGCGCGATGGGCTGGCATTCGACTCTCCGACTCCGATATATTTACCTGCCCGTGAAATTGGCCTTACGCTTCTCGATGAACGCCGTGATGCCTTCCTTGTAGTCACTGCTTTCACGAAGCTTTTCGTAGGCGTGTCCCTCGACCTCGAGGCCCACGCTCAGACTTGAGTCATAGGACGTATTCAACACGCGCTTGATCGTCTTGAGCGCGAGCGGTGACATGTTGGCGAGCGTTGTGGTGATCTCGTCAAGAATGCGATTGAGCGCTGCTGTGTCGTCGGCAATGCGCGTGATCAGTCCCCAGCTATGCGCTTCCGAGGCGGGAATGCGGCGGCCGAGCATCATCATGTCCACGGCTCGCGCCAGCCCGGCCATCCGGGCCACGCGTTGACTGCCACCGCTGCCGGGGATTTGGCCAAGAGTCACTTCAGGGAGTGCCAGGACTGTATCCTTGGTCGCGATGCGGATATCGCACGCCATCGCCAGTTCCAGGCCCACTCCCATTGCATACTTTTCGAGTACACAAACGACCGGCTTCGGGCAACGCTCCGGCGCGGCCATGTTCCATCCGAGGTCGGACATGCCGTCACGCTCGATCTGCGGGAACGCTTTGACATCGCCACCGGATGTATACACGCCGCCTTTTCCGCGGATTACAACGACGCGCACCTCTGGATCCTGACCAAATGCCTCCAGGATCGCGGCTATTTGGCTACGCCCACGATAGGACACCACGTTTAACGGCGGGCGATCGAGCCAAAGAAAGCCAACTTTCTTGTTGGGATCGACTTCATAGTACAAGCCATCGAGATCCCGGAGGATGGCGGCCCGCTGTTCGGCGTAATCCTTGGTCATGAAGCTTCCTTCATCGTGACCTTGTCGCCTGCGAATGCCTCATACTTGCGCATTCCAACCTGCTGGCACGAAAGCATGGGCCGATCGCCGGCCTTGGTGGATGTTTGTCCCTGCAAACACCGGCAATCGCATGATCTAGGCATATCCAATTGCAATAGGTCATCCGACGATTGCTCTGAATGACACCACAAATGCACTGAGCACATCCGCGCTCATGGAGCTTTGCTCATCACTGCTGCGGCATCGAGTATCGCCGCGACAATCGAGGCATAACCCGTGCACCGGCAGATATGGCCGGAGAGCATGTCGCGGACCTGCTGCTCGTCCGGCCCGGGCGTCTCTCTCAGAAAATGCGTCACTGAACACAGTATGCCCGGAGTGCAGAACCCACACTGTAGGGCATGATGTTTCGCGAACGCACGCTGCACGTCGTTGAGGGTGCCGGGCGGAGCGAGTCCCTCCACCGTCACGATGTCGGCACCGTCTGCCTGCGCCGCGTACTGCGTACAGCTGCGCACCGCTTGTCCATCGACCAGAATCGTACAGGCCCCGCATACACCGTGTTCACAACCAACGTGGACTCCGAAGGCCTGGAGCTCATGACGCAAAAAATCGCAGAGTAGCATGCGCGGCTCGGCCTCGCCGGATCGGCGTTGCCCATTCAAGGTCAGCTCGACCGTAAAGCGCTCGCCGGCTGCACGATGTAGCGTTGTCATTGCAGGTGGTTCCTTCGCCGCCGGGCCATCTCGAGCGCGCTGCTGACCGCGCGCTCTACGAGTACCTTCGTCAGCGCGGTCCGATAGCCGGCGGTTGCCGAGCGGTCCTCCATGGGAGTCACGCTGACGGCGGCATGCTCCGATAGGTCGACAGCAATCTCGCCCGCCGGGTGACCAAGAAATCTCTTCACATCGATTGCGACCGGCCGATCTTCCACGCCTCCGATACCGAGCGACAGTTCCTCGACCCGATCGACCTTACCGACACGAACGCTACAGGCTGCCGCCGCGATCGCGAAGTCTCCGTGTCGCTGGGCGACCTCCATGAAAGCATGACCCGCATCCGGCGCAGAGCATGGCCACTCGAGCGCCGTTATCAGCTCATCCGGCTGGCGCTGGGTGACTAGTGCGCCGACAAAGAACTCCCGCGCAGGAACGCGCCGTTGCCCGCGACGCGATTGCAGCACGACGCTTCCGCCGCATACGACGAGAGCAAGGGGTATTTCGGCACTTGGATCTGCGTGCGCGACTGAGCCGCCAAGTGTGCCGCGATTGCGTGTCTGGAAATGGCCAACCCAAGGCAGCGCCATTGCAAGGAGAGGGATCTCCATTGCGATGACATCCGAGCTCAGCGCGTGGTTCTGTACAACTCCAGCGCCCGTCACCACCACCTTGGACTTCATCGAAATGGTCTTCAAGGCCTCGATACGTGAAATGTCGATCACTGCGCGTGGACGAACGACTCTCAGGTTCAACATCGGGCCGAGCGTCATCCCACCCGCGAGGATAGCCGCTTCGTCGCCCTTCTGCGACAGAAGAGCGGTCACTTCTGGGACCGCCTGCGGCCGATAATAGTCGAACGCTACAGGCTTCATCCCTCGCCTCCGCGCCGTCCATATTTTCGCAATCTTAACCACCAGGCCCGCCAGCCTGGCCGACCCAATGGGCTTATCCGACGCTCGAGCGAATGAAAGAATTGAGCGATGAGGTAGCGCATCACACTACCGAGCATGCGCTGGCCAACCGCTGCAAGCTTGCCACCGACCTGGGCTTCGTAGCGATACTCCAGCCGTGTGCGACCGTCCGCCTCCGGTTGGAGGTTCACGAATCCCGATCCCGATCCGAAGCCCAATGGCCCGAAAGCGCTCCCGACGAGGCGAAGCGATCTTCCTTCCGCCTTGTCGCGGATCTCGACTCGCGCGTGATAGGTGCCGCGAATGCCGGCGACGCCGATCACGACCTGAGCCGAGTAGCGATCCGGACCATCTTGGGTCAGGCCGCGACATCCGGGGATGATGGCGGCAAGCTCGCTTGGATCCAGCAGCCGCCGCCATACCTCCTCTACTCGAGCGGAGAGAGTAACCTCCCCTCTGCCGGTCAGCGCGTCGCTGACGGTCGCCCGTACCGGTCGGGTTGCTGAAACTGTCCGACGATGTTTTGTGGTCGGCTCGTGCTCATTCGCGAACGCCCAGACGCGTCCCAGGTTCAGCGGCAAGGCGATATCGTCGCGTCCGAGCGCATCGGCCACAGCATTTGTGATAGCAGCCGGGGTTAGCATCGAACTGCCGTCTCCCATTCCCTTCGCGCCGAGCGCGTTAGCCGGAGAGGGTGTTGCGATGTGACCGATCTCGATGTGCGGAACCTCGACGGCGGTCGGACAAAGATAATCGGCAAAAGTCCCCGACAGAAAATTGCCTTGATCGTCATAGGCCAGCTCTTCGAATAAGGCCGCGCCTAAACCGTGGGCAAAGCCGCCGTGCACCTGGCCTTCTACAATTTTAGGGTTGAGCTGAGTTCCGACATCGTGAACCGAAGCATATTTGTCGATGCGGATAGCGCCCGTCCTGCGGTCGATCTCGACCGCGGCGAGATCGATGACGAAGCCGAATGTGACCGCAGAGGCAATCCGGTCATCGTCATCGGGCGAAGCCAAGATCGACGGCGACACGACGGACGTTTCATGAATTCCAGGACTGGTGCTGCCAGGCAAACCAGCCGGATTCCAGTGCGCGCGTGCCGCCGCTTTGCGAAACGGCAGTCCCTTGTTGGATTGACCGCGCACTCGGGCATAGCCTTCATGCAGCTCGATTTCCTCAGCGGACGCATCCAGGGCATCAGCAGCGAGCAATTTGATTTTCTGCGCGACTTGCTCTGCGCATTTCGCGACGGCATCGACGACGATCGCTGCGAAACGGTTCGAATAGTTCCCCGAAGCAATCGACCACGCGCTGGTCGCGGTATCGATCTCCGTGGCGACATCGATTTCGTCTGGATGCAGCCCGAGCGCGTCGGCTACGATCTGCGCTGCAACTGTCGCATGACCCTGCCCGTTCGGGCAGCTGCATAAGCGCAGCGTGACCTGCCCGCTCGGATCGACGGCGAGGACGGCGCTGGCATTTGCGCCCGATTTGGGGTCCGCTCGGCGGCGGTCTTCCGCCGTCTGCGCCAGGGAAACATAGGCCATATTCGAGCCGGACGGCTCGACACCAGCTGCCAATCCGATGCCGAACAGCCGGCCCGCGCGGCGGGATTCCTCGCGCCGCCGTTTGAGCTCATCATAGTCGGCGATCCGCAACAGTTCCGATAGCGCTGCCTCGTAATTGCCGGCATCAAATACGGCACCTGCAGGCGCCTGGTAAGGGAAGGCGTGGACCGGAACGAAATTGCGACGGCGCAGCTCAGCCGGATCCATTCCGAGGCCGCGCGCCGCGATTTCCATGATTCGTTCGAGGGCAAAATAGAACTGCGGTCCTCCATAACCTCGATTGAGACCTACGGGGGTGCAGTTGGTAACGACGAGCTCATTGTCGATTGAAATGTTCTTGACCCTGTAACAGCCGTTCGACGCGGCGTGCATGCGATAGAGTGAGGCCGGCTCCGGCGGGCGGATATAAGCGCCCATGTTTGCAGTATTTTTGAAACGCAATCCTGTGAGCTCGCCGTCTCTAGTAAACGCCGCGGCGACGGTTCCCAAGCGGTCGCTGGAGGCGGACGCGGCCGTGAGGTGCTCGGCTCGGTCTTCGGTCCATTTGACGGGCACGCCCGTCTTGCGGCTGACCGCCGCGAGAAGAAGGATGTATGAAAGAACGGCCTGTTTAATGCCAAAACTTCCGCCACTGCTCGGTGGCGTGATGAGGCGAAGCCGATGTCCGGGCACGCGCAATGCGCCAGCTATGAGTGGCTGGACGACGAAAGGGCCCTGGAAGTTGGACCACACCGTGTAGCGGTCCGGGGCGCGTTCGAAATGCGCAATGACGCCGAACGTCTCCATCGGGGTAGACGCATAGCGTGGAAACGAATACGAGAACTCGAAGACTCGATCGGCAGCGGCGAAGGCGGCATCCGGGTTGCCGTAACGGAAGCTCCGCCGACTGATCGCGTTCGACCCTACGTTCTCGTGGATCACTGGGGCATCGCGCATGGTCGCGCTTCCCGGATCCGTGACTGCCGGTAGGAGTTCGTAATCGACGTGGATTAGATCGCACGCGTCTTCCGCGATATAGCGCGTGTCCGCGACCACGACGGCGACAGGCTCGCCGACGTAGCGTGCCTTGTCGATGGCGATCGGATAGTAGGCGAGGGGGGCCTTCACGACGCTTGATAGCGGTCCGATCACACCAATGATGTCGCGTCCAGTGATGATGGCCCGAACGCCGGAGACCTCCAGCGCTCGCGCGAGATCAAGGCGACCGATCCGCGCATGGGGATGGGGCGAACGCAAAATTGCCGCAAAGCGGATTCCAGGAACTGGCGAGAGATCGTCTATGAAACGCGCCTGCCCGGTCAGGAGCGCTTGATCCTCTTTACGCGCAACAGCGGAGCCCACCCATCGCTTCGATATGGTCTCGATTGGTTCAAGCAAGCCCGGTTCCACCTTGACAATCGCCAGTGCCGCCCTTCGATCGTGTCGTCTCGTTGCATGATCTATAGGACCAGGCGGGTCGCCACGACAAGATTGACAATGGGCAAAATCACTCGGCGTTATGTGAGGGCCTCCTCGGGCGGAGTGCATGAAAGGTCTGGAGTACAGGCAGCCCTCGCGGCCGGACACAGTTGTTGATGAACTGCGGCAGACTTCGCTGAACCGCTTAAAACTGGCGCCGAGAAATGATGCTGACCCTCGATCACTCACTTCAGTCAGCGATCGATGCTCTCTGTGTTCCAGGCATCATCATTGGCCATCGTCTGATCTCCCCTGGCGATGAACATACGTTATGGCCGGACGAGCGTCCTGCATTCGCTTCGAGCGTTGCTAAGGTGAGGCGTGCGAGCGGCGCGGCTCGTATCGTCGCGCGTCAACTTCTCCGGCAACTGGGACAACCGGAATGCGCATTACCCAGAGCTTCCGGGGGAGCGCCGACCTGGCCCGCAGGTATCGTCGGCTCGTTGTCCCACGATGCTCGGGTTGCAGTTGCAGCAATCGGGAGGTGCCGTGACGTACATGCCATCGGCATCGACGTCGAGCCGGCCGAGTCATTACCGCCTGAATTGCTTGACTTGGTCGCAACGCCGCAAGAGCGGCTGAGCATAAGTGATGACCCTTACCACGGACGGCTACTCTTCGTTGCCAAGGAAGCCGTCTACAAGGCCGTGTATCCGCTCGACCAAGTCTTCCTTGAGCATCACGACGTGCAAATCAGTTTTGCTCGGCGCAAAGCGATCGTGCGCAATGGTCGGGTGGTCGAATTGCGATTCTGCATCGCGACGCACTTGGTGGCGCTCGCGTTCGTCCCGGCCCTCGGTGGTGAGAGCGCCACCTAAGCCCTCAGTTCTCGAACTACCCGTCTGCTCCATACGTGTTGTTCTATGGTTTCCGGTCCGAGGTGTGGCATCTCTTCCCGCCTATGTTGTAGCTCACAGCGGATACGAATTGGCGAAGCTATGAGAATGGCCTCCCCCCAATTCGTCCGCCCGACGCTATTGCGGGGTCGCGGCACCTGAGTTGCCGCTGTTAGGGTTGCACTGGAGAATTCTTCTCCGGTCGCATTTCGCGGCAGAGCGGGTCGAGTACCCGGTCGCAGCGGCGGACACTACCGTGGCTGCTCTGCGACCGGTTTCTCGGCCGGCTGCCTCGTTCGTGACTCTGCCTTTGGCTCTGTCTTCGGCTCGGCCGGGCGCACTATCCTGTAGAGATAGGTTTCGATATCAGAGAGACTGAGCGGCCAAAACGAGCGCGATGCTTCCGGGGTAGTGGCCGAGGAGGCATCAGAGTCAGCGGCGGCTGGAATCTTTTCGGGCGGCGTTGCCAATCCGGCAGCAGGCGTTTTCTCCAAGGGGACCGCGGGACCAGCAGCCGTCGCCCTTTGCTTCGCCGTGGTGTCATTCTCGGCCGGCGCGCCTGCCGGGGGCAGCGGCGCGTCCACGTTGCCAAGTATGATCGGCAAGCCGTCCTTGCCGCTACCTATGACGACAACTTTCGAATTCGTCGATTGCGATAGCTGAAGCGTCGCCTCAATGCCGCGCCAACGCAGGTAGGACTCCGAGATGCCTTGACTAACGGTCTGTTGAAAATCGCGTATGCCTTCTGCCTCGATCTTCTTGCGCTCTGACTCCCTTTTTTCGCGCTCGACGCGAAACTTATACTCCTCCGCAATGTAGTATTGCTCTGTTTTGCGATTGATGGCGGCAACTATGGCCGCGGGCAGTTCGATGCCGGCCACGAGTATGTCGTAGAGGATAACGGTGTCCCTCATCGAAACTCGGTATGACTCTTCGCCTTCCCGTTCCATCATCTTTTCGGTTAAGCGATCCTCCACAAGGCTGCGGATTTTATCTTGAATTTCCTGCCGTGCCGTCGAATAGACCTGTTCGGCAGTATATTGAGCAATGACCTCCCGCGTCAGACTGCCGATCCCCGGTTGCACCAGCACTTTTTGGTAATTTGGTCCAATCGCTTGGTGGAGGACGGGCACCGCATCACGCTGCAGCCGAAACCGGACGTTGACTGTTGCCGTCAAACTCACGCCATCGCTGGAGATGGCGTTGTACGACTCCAAAAACGATTGTAGCCGCAAATCGTACAGGAATAGTTGATCCCAAGGCCAGATGAGGTGAAGCCCTTCGTCCCTCAGCCGACGGGGATCAAGCACGGTGCCGCCAGCGAAACGCTTCCACAGCACCCCGACTTGCCCGCTGGGAACAGTTACGACGACGTGCGGATAGAGCACCACCGCCACGAGCGTTGCGACCATCAAGTAGATCACCACGCTCGGGAGGTGACGTTCCACGAACCGCCGCCACCGGGCTTGCCTCGTCGCCGGCGGCGGCGTTGCATCTGACCACAGATACGCTTTCATCACCTGTTCTCCACCGTCTGCTGCGCAACGAAGCGGCCGTCTTCCATGCGCAGTCTGCGAGCGGGCAAGTCCATTTCATCGAGATAGCGGTCATCATGTGTTATCGCCACCACCGTCTCACCGGCTCGCTTCAGCTCCGGCAATAAATCGTAGTAGAACTTGCGTCGAAATTCAGGGTCTTGATCGGCGGCCCATTCGTCGAGCAACAGAATTGGCCGCTTTTCCAGTAAGCTTACGATGAGCGCGAGACGTTTGCGCTGGCCAGCCGACAGATCGAGAGTACTAAACTGGCTGTCGGTAAGGTGCGTCTTGTCGTGCAATCGGAATTGGATCAGCAGACGATTGACCTCGGCTGGATCTGGATCGGGTATTCCATAGAGCTTCTCGAAAAGATGATAGTCAGGAAAGATAGCCGCTATCAGCTCGCGATAGGCTTGGCGCGTGCTGTCGTTGACGCGCACCCCATCGAAAGTGATTTCGCCCGAATCGGGCTTGTAGAGGCCGGCGAGCAATTTCACGAGAGTCGATTTGCCTGATCCGTTGCCGCCGGTAATGAAGACGAGGTCGCCAGATTGCAAAGTGAAATCGATAGGGCCGACCTGAAAAACGGCGTCGGACCACTTATCGACATATCGGAACACGACATTGCGCATTTCGATCTTCTGGAAGCGCTTGGGCGGCTCAACCGCGGCAACTTCTGCTGTGGGAATAGTGGTCAGTAACCTAGCCTCTAACCGCTCGATGTTATCCGCCGCTGTATTTGCCGCGCTTATGATGGGAATCGCTTGAACGAGGCCGAAACAGGTACCGACAACAAACACGAGGGCGGTTATCGTCTTGGTGACGGACTCTACCTCCATCGCCCCGCTGAACGTGGGGACGGCAAACGCGATAGCGCCGAGCAACGTATATAGCGCGGCTTGCAAGAATATCATTCGCTTGAAGGTTTCGCTCTGCGCACGGATTTTGATATTGGCTGCGGCTCTCGATACCTCGACGATGTCCTGAAATAGGGCCTCGCTACGCGAGGTGTTAAGCCTCACCTCCTTGAAGCCGTTCAGGATGTCCATCAGGCGATCGAACAGCCGATGTTCTAAATTGGAGGCTTCGTGAGACGCCATAGCAAGTTGACGACTCCTTGCATGAAATAGAACTGCCGCGATTCCGAGAATTATAATGCTCAGTGTAAAAGCTAGCAGCGACAAATACGCCACATACAATGCGACGAAGAAGATGAGAACTGCGCCCTGAGCTGCGAATGCAAGCGTGTTGCTCATTTGCGTGAGCGTTGCGGTCTCCTTAGTAATGGCGCCGACTATTTCTCCACGACCGATCGATTCCAGCGGAAGAAGCTCCGAATGCCGCACGTGATCCATGAGGCGCAGGCGCAGTTTGTGGATAATGGCCTCGATTTCGGCAGTCGCCGTGATCAAAATGTACTGCTGTGTCTTAATGAAAAGAAACAGCGCGACGATGAAAAGCGCTGCTGACCAGAGACTAACCTTGCCACTGTCGGCCGCCTGGGCGCCGGAATTGATGGCGGTCAATATCGCGGCGGTACTAATGCCCCCCAGTGCCGATATGACAATCAGCCGGTCCAGAGAGCCGTACATTTCGCGGCGAACGAGACTAAAGAAAGACATCGGTGCGATGTAGTCCGTTTGCACTCGTGGCGCGCCAATCCCCTACGAGCGCAGAGAACACCAAGGCACCAGAACTTAGTCGCCTTGCGAGCGATGCCGCCATTCGACGCGTTCTGATGGCGCGGTTAATTTCAGCAGGATTAGCATCACAATGGGAGTGATGAAAAGCGACAATATAAACGTGCCAAAAAAGCCCATGCGGCGTTGGCTGCCGCAAAGTCCCGTAAGAATGCAGAATACGATGTAGATTATGACGACGACCGCCACCGTCATTACGCTACATTCTCTTCTTTGTGCCCGCTTGGCCACGCCGTGATTGGCATGGGTTTGGAGCTTGCAGAGATCAAGGACCGCTCACCCCTGCGCCCTTGCTCGGTCCACCGCGTGTGGTGGAAGCGGACGAAGGTGGCGGCGCCGCGGAGCGGCTGCTGAACTTTTCTTTTTGGGCCTTAATGAACTCACGATAGTCGGGAGGATTGAAGTCAAGAAGCGTCCCGCCGGAAGCAAAATGCTGAATGAAAACCCTGCCGATCACCCAGGTGGCACCGGCCGAGAATACCGGCATCGTAAGCGCGCCGACCGCCGTTCCGAGTCCCGGGAAGCTTTTCACAAGGCTCCCCACACCGACCATGGTAGTTGTCGCGGTGCTCGCTGGGATCACCGCCCCTGCCAAGCTAGCTAGGATCGATTTGCCTCGATTGTCAGAAAACGGAACTCCGTATATTTCCGAAAGGCGCCGTAACATCTGGAGTTGAACTCCACCCACCGCGGCCATGTCGACGAAGGGGATCGGAATCAGTCCGGCAGCTCCAGACCATAGTGAGAAACGATCGACGAGTTTCGACGCGGCCTCATCACGTTCCGCATCCGTCATCGTGCCGAAATCGGTCGTGTCCGGATCCTTACTCTCGGCCGTACCACCCGCAGTCGTTTCCTGTGCCATACTCGGATCCTTTCTCGTCACCTGTACACGGGGCCCGCGATCACGTTTACTCAGCCAAATCGACCAGTGGGTGACCGCATCCGCAATCCCTTAAATACTCTAGCATAGGGACCTAACCCCGCACTAGGCGTTTGTATCACTCCCAGGCGCGTCCCGTGTGCCTACACACATGACAATCCGAATTTCTACCTGTACAAATTGGTCTCTCCAGAGGCTCCCACGATCATGATTCAATTGCTCTGAACAGGGTCATTCGATTCGGTGTCGGATCTCACTCGCAGTTTTAATAACAGGCTGCAAATTGACTGGGCGCCCGTTCAGAACAGTAACATGTTCCGGCTGTCAGCTGCCCAGCTTGGGATTTGGTTTGCTCAGCAGATCGATCCATCCTCCCCTGCATACAATATTGGCGAATATCTCGAGATCCAGGGATCCATAGATCCCATACTGTTTGAGCAGGCACTCCGGCGAGTTGCAACCGAAACGGAGGCACTGCGTCTGCAAATTACTGACCACGCGGACGCCCCGCGGCAGATCATCGGCCCTCCGGCCTCATGGTCAATGCCGACTATCGATGTCAGTGCCGAGCCTGATCCGCGAGCGGCGGCGGAGTCATGGATGCAGGCCGATCTGGCACGGCCGATTGACCCAACTCGCGGACCGCTGTTCGGATACGCTCTGTTCAAAGCATCGGCCGATCGTTTCTTTTGGTACGCACGCTATCACCACATTGTCATGGACGCGTTCGGCATGTGGCTGATCGCCCGCCGAACGGCGAACGTCTACACACAGCTTGCTACGGGACGGACCACGCAGGATGGTTCATTTGGCTCTCTTGCTGTTCTGCTGGAAGAGGATGCCGCCTATCGCGCGTCCGAACAATTCGCGTTAGACCGGCAATTTTGGATCGATTATTTGGGCGGTCGGCCTGAGCCCGTCCGAGTTGATGGCTGCCCAGGGTCGAGCCAATCTCGCACTTTCCTCCGTAATACCTCCGCGCTGCCACATGGGAGTGTGGACCGTCTGCGATCCATCGCAGAGCGGACCGGCGCAAGCCTATCTCAGGTCATAAGTGCAGCGGCGGCGATCTTTCTGCACCGCGTTACTGGCGCAAACGATTTGATTTTCGGCCTACCTGTCGCAACCCGCAACAGCGTGTCGCGATGCACTCCCGGGATGGTCTCCAACGTATTGCCGCTACGCGCATCGGTTCGTCCGAACCTGACCGTCTCGGAAGTCCTAGGTCAGATCTCCTGGCAGATGCGTCGAGTACTTAGGCACCAACGTTATCAAATTACAGACCTGCGACGGAATGGCGGGATCGGCAATGGCCAAAGGCTGTTCGGGTTTAACGTCAACATCATGAGGTTTGATTACAGTTTTAGTTTTGCCGGAAATAATGCTGTCGCACATAATCTCTCGCTTGGACCGGTCGAGGACCTGTCGATCGCTATTTATGATCGCTCGGATGGTGCTCCGCTTCGGATCGACTTTGATGCCAATCCGGCACTTTATACCGCGGCGGATCTTGCAGACCACCAGCAACGATTCTTGAACCTGTTGGCTGCAGTTGGCGATCCGGATGTGGCGATTGGTCGGCTTGAGCTTTTGTCTGCGGCGGAGCGTCGGCGGCTGCTGGAGGATTGGAACGCGACGGCTCGTGCGGTTTTGCCAGCGACGCTGCCGCAGCTGTTTGCGGCGCAGGCGGCGGCGCGGCCGGATGCGATTGCGGTTG
>WNFZ01002332.1_pt1 | contig 41520 bp, 54 predicted proteins | sample 5400081 | NCBI WGS metagenome assembly WNFZ01 (sample SAMN13153365, study PRJNA577476) | soil metagenome | isolation source: 80 cm soil or saprolite under grassland replicate 1 | place: USA:California | collected 2016-06-15
CAACAACTACAATAGGTTCTCAAATACTAGTATTAATAACAAAAATAATAAGGACGTTGAAATTGCAACCATTGCTAACGGATGTTTCTGGTGCACAGAAGCGATATTTTCAAGAGTTAATGGTATAAAATCTGTTATGCCTGGATACTCTGGAGGAACAGCAAATAATCCTTCGTACGAGCAGGTGTGCACGGGAAAAACTGGATATGCGGAGGCAATTCAGATAAAATTTGATCCAAGAATTATTACTTTTGAAAAGATCCTCGATATTTTCTGGCACACGCATGATCCAACTACACTGAATAGACAAGGCAATGATGTTGGCACACAGTACCGATCTGCAATCTTTTATCACGACGAAAATCAGAAGAATATTGCTGAAAAATCAAAAAATGAACTTGAAGAGGAAGGCGTTTTCAAAGATCCAATTGTTACTGAAATTACTCCTTTTTCGAATTTCTATGCAGCAGAAAATTATCACAAAAACTATTACAAGAACAATCGAACCGTACCATATTGCAACTTTGTAATCGACCCTAAAATACACAAACTTCTACTAAAATACGGTAATGAAATAAAACAAGAATACTTGTGATCATTTCTAGTAGAAATATTATTGCTTATTGTTAATCGAGTCAAAACTCTTCCCACCAGTTGAGCATTTCTTAAATAATTCTAATTGTGACCCGTCTGAACCAGACTAATCCCGTTCACGTTGGGAAAATGACAATGGGTGTTATTATTTCAACGCATTAATCGATCTTACAAATCCAAATTTCCGAAGGCTTTAAAAATTAGTTGAAATAACCGGAAATATTGTTTTGAATAACTTAGTTTTACTTGTCTGCGGTATTTTCCTCTTATCATTGGTATCGATATTTAATAACGTCTATGGCATAACTGTAAATAATACTGATTTTTCAGTATACGTGTTAGATAATTGGGCTTTTCTTAAGTCAAACCGTTTAGCAGAGGTGTTTGATCGTTCTTGGTTGGAATTAATCCCCACCGAATTCAGCGACTTATTATTAAATCCTAGTCAGAACTTATCAGGACAAAGAATTCAAAACGGAGGAGCCTACTCAATAATTTCAGTTGACTCAGTATATCCATATAGAAATGTTCCTTTAGAAATATACACACGATATAGCTTACAAGACTTAAATCTGTCCAAAGTGAAAATATTCTCTAAGGAAAATACAACTATTGGTGGAGAACCAATATAGAAGTAGTAGAATATTACGTCGTCCATGACAGCAAACCTTACTTTTTAACCTATGTTGCAAATGTGAAAGATTTTCAAAGGTTTTTACCGCAGTTTGAACAGATGGTAAAGACTTTCAAATTTGCAAAATAAAATAAAATAAACTTTATTTTCCTAAAGATGGAATATAGTAACATCATTAAATGCCAAAATTTACAGCAGCAGAAAGGGAAATAATTAAAACAATCATGCGGGCCCGTCAATTTTTTAATTTTTAATAACTGACCATCAAACTCTAAATCTTTTATAATTTGTTGTGAATGGTTTAGTAACGCAAAACTCTACTGGTGGGATTGCCTCCATTAGCATCATTCACGTCCCACCAGTGTATTATATTAGAATTCAATATTATTGGTCAAAATACAATTAAGAGAAATAATGATCTTTGATAAAACAATTTAGAGTTTGGATAAAAAGAACGTCAACTAACTCAGAAATTCTGATAACTTTCTTCGCAAGGCGTTTTATAGTTTGTTGGAGACCTAAATTTTAATTAAACAATTGGTGGGGTTGTTTCTTGATTATAAAATCAAATTAACTTCCTCTTATCAATTGTTAACCGTCATTGATTAACGGTAGATAATCTTGAGATAATAGGTGCTCAAATGCATTAAGGAACATAATATCTCAAGCCTTTAAAGAGTATTTCAAAATTCTTTTTATATATTGGACATCATTATCTTTATTTTCCTCAAACCGGAAAATATGAGCGTGCCAAAATACCAAGTAGCAGAAAGAGAGAAGGTTAAGACAGTATTTTCAGTAGTTTTGTATCAGGCTGTATTGTAATTAACCCAGAATGGTTCTAGGTTTGTGTTACCGCACTCACCCGTGTCTGTATGTTCAGGATATGTTCTATCGCATTTATTGCACTTTTTTGTTATAGTTACGTGCGTCATGTCCCCGTCGTGAGAGTCGATGGCCTCTTTTAATTGGTTGTATGTGTCAAGTCGCCGTCGTGAGACTCGATGGCTTCTTTTAATTTCAGATGTAATGACCTGATGTCACGATAATGTGTGTTTTCCACAATATCCTCTACCCAGTCGTCCATCTCTTGATCCGGTAATAATGGCAGGTCTGTTCTAAGATGAGTCATGTATGTCCTTCAATGTCACTTATCCTTTAATTCGGTTTCCTTGTTTTTTTATAACAAATGCAATCTTTTATCTTTTCCAATTTTCAAGTTACTAACATTCAATAATATAGGAAGTTTATTTTCATAAAAGCAGAAAATACAAGCATGCCGAAAAAGGAATAATTTTCTCTAATCTTAAGAGTAACTTTTAGTATACTATCAGTTACTATTAGTATTTCATAAATTAGACATAGTGTAGTATGCTAATATCTGTAGTTAAAATGACAAACACACCTATAGAATCAATGTATGGAAAACACCGCTCTAGCTGTAAAGACCGTTATGACGTCAAGCGGGTGTATGCAAGGAAGACGACACAAAAAGGAACGAATCTGAAACAGGCGTTCGTAGCCTGTGGCGTAATTTGCACTTCTTGTGGAAACATGTTAATAGACGAAAAATGGATGCTAGAAAATAAATCAAGCCGTAGAGGAGGAAGTAAGGGTTGGAATTATGAAGCAGAAACGCAAGAAAAGTTTTACTTAAGTCAACAGCAGCTGGAAGAGCAACCATCATCACCAGCAGAGGAGAAAAAAGCAAAAGCAAAAGTAAAACAAGAAGTACAAGAAGGCCAATTAGTAAAATGCGATCGTTGTGGATATATGGGGACAGAAATCTTAGTCATGAACTTGTCTCCTCATGCGACTGTTTTCAAGATAGTCCATGATGAAGGAACAGAGTTGAGGTATGGTAAATATGATAGTGAGCAAAGTTGGCGATATTCAAGAAAGAAAATCAAAAAGGAAATGGCAGATCGGACCTACAAAAAATACAATATATGTGCACCTGAATTAGAAACCAAGGTAACACTACCAAGAGTAGCTAAACAAGAAGAGAAGCCAAGTCATAGAGTTAAGCAGCCATCTAAAGCCGAAATAAAAGAAATGTCAAAGTATGGAGATTTAGGAATGTGCTGTATATGTCATAAAATAATCATGAAAGGCACAACTGTGATTCCTCCCTTTTCGAATCTGCCAGATAAAATAATTGAAAAGTATGGTCAGGGTAGTGACAATGTTGGAATCGGGCAGAAATTGTATCATCCTGAAAGAAAAGTAATGCCCTATGAAATTATGAAAGACTATCCATCTTTTCCATATGCATGTAAGCAGTGCGATGAAAGATACTTCGAACAAAGTTATGAAAACCCAGAAAGACCGCATGGAAGTCCGTTGACAGAAGAGGCCTGGAACGCGGTAACTATTCCCTATACTTCTTAAGTAAAAATACAAGCGTGCCTAAATGCCTGAGATAATTTTTCTGAAACTGCTTTAAGTAATGTAGCTCATGTTTTGGTCAATGTCTGCTAACAAGAGATTTGTTAGTGTTGTAGATGATGATTTCGCCACCACTAAGCTCTTCCACGAAGCTTTGTCTGAAAATATAGATAGTGTTAATGTTGTTTCTTTCACTGATCCTGTAATTGCTCTAGAACACTTTTCAGATAACAAGGATGCTTATGCTCTGGTAATTGCTGATTTAAGGATGCCCGGTCTTAATGGGTTGGAGCTATTAAAGAAAGTAAAGACGTCAAATCCTAATGTGAGGACAATATTGATGAGTGCTTATAATTTTGAAGAAGATATATTATTCCTGAAATATATGGAAGAAGGTATAATAGATTCAACTATTGATAAACCTGTTACGATGAATAGACTATACCAAAGAGTAGGAGATGAATTGCAGGCTAATCAATTAACAACAAGTAAATAAATAGAAACTTTATTTTCTTGAGCGGAAGATATGAACGTGCCTATTCTCAACTGATGAGACGATCGAGATAGAGAACATTGTAGCAATTATGATGATAAAGAAGAGGTTGATCTAGAAGTTGCGGGAAGTGAATGAACTAAGGCTCCTCTTGTTTCATTCGCAGATGATGAAACAGATAAGGATTTGACAGATCAGCTTTACTCTAAACCAAAGCACAAACCATTCATGGACGAACTTTCGGAACGTTGGGACGATCAATTGAATTTACTGAATAAATAATTGAATTTCAGGCGTTATAAATATGAAATAACAGAGAAAAGCGCTATCCAACATCACACGGCACCTTACATAACTAAGTTAAGCTAAGTTAAGTTAAGTTAAGAACTAAATAAATGGTAATTGAAACTTAAGCGCAATTACAAATACGAAATAACAAAGAAAAAAGCCATAAGAATAGAACGGTTGCCAGCTCCTATCCCAGAAGAACAAAGAGAAGTTAAAATCACACCATACAGGAAAGATACTCGCCCCTTTTGGAATATTAGGAAGGAGACATACAGCGAGAGAAAAAGAATTTGCATTATTTGTGGTCAGACTGCTGCTTATACGGCATATTTTCAGCTAGAGGGAGCCAAGTTAAAGGAAAAATACTGTGAACACTGTCTTGGTAAATGGGTATATCTTGATGTCGACGAGTCTATTCCTGCTATCACTAAATAAATAATAAACTTTTTTTTTAGCTTTCGTTAGGGCTGTGAACAACGTCCCTGACTCCCGTTGAAGGCTCTGCTCGGAAACTCGCAACCTTTTCCTTCCGCCTCTTGAAAATATCTACCATGCCTAACAAAGCCACTCCAAAAAGACCTATTGATGCCGCTATGACAACGAATATCAATAGTGTGGATGGAGATTCCATTAATTTCAATTAGACTTGGACTACAAACTTAATATACGTTAGAGACCGGTGGGCTCTATTCCTCTGCCTTCGGACTGGTCCTATTACAGGTAGCTGACAGAATGATTCAGGTTTTAATGGATGACGAATACGAAAGACCAAGATATCAAGATATGGCAGACAAGGTTATTGACTTGATAAGGGGACTTAACAGGACAAACATTGACCAAGAGAGTTTAGACTCTTGCAAGATATATGTCGATGCCGCAAACTCCGAGTTTATTACCACGTTAAAGGAGCTGGTTGGTGAGTCGACTCGTTGGGACTACATTCAGGATAAAACATTGTATTGCAAGAAGCATAATCTGGACCTGGCTAGTTATATGACTGTGATTCCTGTCCCTTTTGCTAGTTCAGGAAAAGACATGTTAATGCACGTAAAAGAGTTATCGGAATACGAGAGGCGATTAGTAGCTATTAATCCCAAATTTGATAAACTCGTAACAGCGCTAAGAACCTGCATTAGTGACGATTTAGGGAAATTAGATAAGGAAGCTACTTCATATGATAACATGTTGGACGCTTTTCGATTAGCATTAAAAGGAATCAAAATGGTGAAGAAGGAGAATGAGATTGGATAAAAAATACATCATACTATTGGCGTTTACCATTGCTGTAGCGGTCGTAATAAACCAGCAAATTCTAGCGCAGACTTATACCTACAAGCCCTTTTACGATAGCATAATTAACTATTGCTTTAACAATGTGGATAGGATTCTAGCCGGTCAAAACCCAGTCAAGGACCTTGTTACCGCTGGTTTGATCCCGCGCAATTTTATTAATATGACATGCACAGACGTTACAAATGAAGCTACAGGCAGTCTTCAAAATAGCAAGAAATAGCATTGAAAGGAATTAAGTTGGTGAAACAGGAGAGAGAGAAGTAATCTGAATAAAGTTCTACTACCGATACAAGTAATAGCTTTATTAATATCGAGTCTGAGCCTTGCTTATGCAGAGATTAAAATAACTCCTCCCCCTAATTGGCAACCGGCTCCCATTAACAATTCGACTACAATGGTATGGTTTCAAAACTCTACAAAAAGTGTCTTTGGAATAATTAAGCCTCAACTTAATATAAATTCGCCTTTGTTGTTCTTGGCAGCTCCACATATGGGTCCCTTTATTGCACAAATATTAGCAGATCAAGGAGTATTAGAATCTACAGATCAAACTTCATTCGGTAAGAGCAATTTTAGATATAGGTATTTCGTGAATCTTTCTTCACTTTCGAAAGCCCTAAATTCTTCCGACAATTTAGTGAACAAAAGTGCTATTTCCGAGATGTTATCTAGCGGTTATGATGTTCCTTTTAAAGGGATGTTTATTCTAACTCTGAAAAAAGGCGACTTATATGGAATATTTTTTCTCAGTCCAAGAGAGAACTTTGATTCTACATTGAATGAGCTAAAGCCAACTATTGATTCAATTCAATTCACCAATTCAACAATCATTGCTAATTAAAATGGTAAATCCTAATCAGAGAACATTTAGCGAACCAACCACTAGTGTCAAAACTTCGAATTTTTTAAGGTATGATTTTTAGCCAAAACCTTAACTACTTTGTCTACTGGAACAATGTCAATGAACAAGAGCGGAATGCAGCTGCTCAGAGGGAATCCATGTTTCAGTAACCGTGAAGAGTGCAATAAGGCACAGGCATCAAATGCTCTTGCTACAAGTGGCTGTTTCAAACAGAAACACGAGTCCTAAACCTTCACAACCATCTTTTTTTGTTTTACGATATCTTTACTATGACTCCCGATTTTGATATCAAAATAATAATAGATTGAAGAAACAAATAACAATCTTTTTAGTTGTCTTTCGTCTTTTAAAAATCAAGAATGACTAGGTTTGAAGAGTTGCAGGATATTATTAACAGGAACAAATCCAAGAGTAAAACAAAGAAACAAGAAAAAAATTTACTTGAGGTCTCAGGATTATCAGAATCTGATGGGCAAGGTCAACCACATATCGAATATGCTGATGAACAAACCGATATGCCTCTAGTGGACCAATTATACAAACCAAAGAATAGACCACTTGACGGTTCTAATCCAACATATTGGAATTGATTATTAGTTGACTGATTTTCAAATTAGGATATTCTGTGATTGCTTCGGACAAGAGATAGAAGCTCAAACATGCGAATACTGTCAACAAACAAAACCGGTGAAGTGTGTTACTCATGATATGGAGAATTGGAAACAATGTCATGATTGTGGCACTATTTATCCGAAATATGAAGCAAAGATGGAATCTGAAATAGAGAATGTGGTTGAAACTTCTACAAATCCATTTGATGAAGGTAAATCTATAGTTGGCCTTGGTAACAAGAAACCAAAGAATAGATATCAAAAGATGAAAGAAAGAATAGAAAAAGAGAAAGATAAAGATATCAAAGCAGAACTAAAGAAAGGAAATATAGTACCGTAATAGAATAGAAGGATTCATTATTATATTATTAAAACACTGGTGGGTCGTTTAGGAAGTGCTAGAAAATTGACCCACCAGGATGAAACGTGTTGAACGGAGTGTCTCGAGTTACTAGATGCATAACTGACAATAAATAATTTAACGGAACTTAGTTCCTTAATCAGGCCTAGGCATCAGGCAAATGAGTCAAGATATGATTTTAAAGTGCCTGTAATTTATCCTCTGCTTGAGCGATCAAATGTAAATCTTCTGTTAAATCCTTACGCTTGTCTAAAATTCCTCTCTTCAGAACCTTCTTATAGTGATATGAGTATTTGTCGATTTTCCCTTTTATTAGGTCTGTAAGAAAACACGTTCGGCTTTACTTAACAACACTCGCAAAAACAGACTAAGGTATTTAATAATATTTAACGGTTAACGGTTATCAGTGAACTTTATTAATGTGTGGTAACGATATTTAGTTACAAATATGACATATGAAAGAACGTGCAAGTATGGATGTGGAATACAACTAGGAGAAATTGATAAAAAAAACAAGTATCTAGAAACTGATGGCAACACACTGCATACAAGGGAAAGATGTGAATCATTAAAAAATCAAGTGAGGGAAATAACCCTCCAAGAAGTAATCAAGAAACTGGAATCAATTGGGATTATCATAAACGTGGAGAGGTTAATGAAACAATGAACTCAATAATAGTCATATATTCTGAATATAAGAACAATAGCCATTGTAAACACTCCGGTGAATGGAATGAATTTGATGATTCAACATGTTCAGAATGTGGGAGAGATACATAAATTGACAACTGAAGAAATATATAATAACTTTGAATCTAAATGCTCTATCAATATAGAAACCAATTCAAGGGGCCATAACACTAGTATACATGTGTATCAGGGAGTTACTGAAAAAGAAATTGATGATACTATCTTCAAAGCGATCTATGGAATAAACGGATTGCAAAAAGAACTGGCTAATTTGGAGAGTTTAAGGAAATGACTGATAATAAAAATGAGAAAGTCCCAAGTTTAAGGACATTTGATAAGAGAGAAGCACAAAGAAAATCATTAAGAGAAAAAGAAATGGAAGACGCCATCCAACATCAAGAACTAATTAAACCAAAAATATACTATGAAGGTGATGAAGTAAACGATATTCAAATATGGTTAGACATGTTGTTAGATACTAACTCTACGATCTATATCGGTCCATTTATCAGTAAGGATCGCAAGGATAGCAGTATTAGATTAAGGTATACAATCGATAGTACTAAACATGCCAATATTTCAAATGACCCGAAAAACGAAATTATATCAGATTGGATGGTTCATAGTTATGAGAAAATTATTGTGAAACACAATAAGTTAAACACTGGTGTAATGATTCAGAAGATCTTTGGTCTTAAAGATCTTGGTGTTAAAGACAGTGATGATAGGATCGAAAAAAGCCTATACATTCCAATGACAAGAATATTGCATATTGTCACTAACGACAATCGATATAATGAAGACATAATCGAAAAGTGAGATAGGTAGATAAATGAGTCTATGCTATGACTTTTCAAAGTGGTTTATCTTTACCTTATCCAGTGTTTTAGCAGTTAATATAATAGGCCTAGTTTTACTATTGAAGTGAAATGAAAAAAACAAAAAGAGGTTTTCCAAATTCTTGAAGCACACCAGCGGGATTAGAGCCGTACGCGATAACGGACGAAAATAACCCGATCGGTTGTTGGTAATTTGAATTAGACAACAAAATATAGAATGATTTAACTCGAACTAGTAGGACGAAACGTTATTTGAATCAGCGAACAAATTAAGATTTTCTTAACATTACCTGTTAAGAAAACAAATATTCCTGTAGTAAAGCTTCTGAGAATGCAAATATTTATAGTTACCAATTTCATTACAAAGTTAAAATTAACAACTGATGGGATGAGTTTTGATTGAAAGGCTGAACAAGAACACAACCAATTTCCCACCAGTTGCTGTGTTCAGACGTTGTAACAGAAACGCTCAACAAACTATATAATCCCTATGGTAGAAAGTAATAAGAATTTTGAATAGTGATTGTGATAAGAATTTATCAATCGACAAAGTTACTTTCTTTCTGAACTCTAACCTGCTTCATCAAATATGTTTTATTCTCTTTAGAACAAGATATTATAAAATATAAAATTTATGTAAACTGGTGGGAATTTTCATTTATACAAACTGATATAAAATCCAATCTAGAATTCTTAATTCACTATGCAATGGATCGGTTTCTATTGCAGAATCCATTTGGTTTATTTTATCTATAATTTCATTCATTTTAGATTCTATAAATTTCTTAGTAAAATTTGTTCGGTAGACATAGACAATTAGTAATATTAGGATTTAATATGGCAAGTAACTATTAGGGTGGGAGACTGGTCTACTCTGTCCTGAAAAAAATTGAAAGACATAAACATAATTAAGTCAATATTCTATTATGTCTGAAGAAAGAATCGGAGATAAGTTTCTTCGGAAACTCTATGAAAAGACGGTAAATAATGGGATTGAAAGTATTGACAAAGATGAGATTGGAAAAGAACTCGGAATAATAGATGCGCAAATGGATAATCTATTAAACGAATTGACTTCTGAGGGTTATATAAAGAAGATAGGTTGGACTAAAATTTACTTAACCGATGATGGAAAAAAGAGAGTAGAAATTTAGATTATCTTACGATAGCCAAAGACATATCTTAAAGCTAAGATGATAGCAATCGGTTATAAGGATTCTATTCAGCGTGATAGTCTGAAATATGCTTGGGGAGATCTTTTCGTCTAATCTCTTGGTTGCAGAATTTACATTTAATTTTTCATTCACAGAGCGGTGCATTCTTGACAATAATGACTATGAAAGTCTGATTTTTCGCTAAATTCTTCACTAAGTATATCTTTTTCTCGTCCACAGTTGCTACATTTCAAGAGTTTGCCAATGTTGAGTATGTCTGACAATTTCAATTATAATAGAAGTTAACCAGTAATTATTTTTTATTTAATATTATTACCCTTCAAACTAAGTCTAAGGGCATCTAGCAAATCATTATAAGAAGTATGTTATTTATCTAAGGAATATTCATTTGCTTGTGCTGTTCGTAATGATGTTGGTTGAGATTCTAGGATATAAGCATTCTAAAATCCTTATATTATGCATCTCATGACGATGATTCAATGAAGGGGGAAATAATCAATTGTGCCGAATGTGGCGAGTCTTTTGAAGTTGATTCTAAACATCCATTACAGCTAAAAAAGGCTGAATCTGCTGAAGATTGGGGGCAGTGAAATGAAATGACTACTATTTTCGAGGAGGACAGGACAAAGTTATTTGTAATTATTGTTATCATTAGCTGGATTGTAACAGGCTTGGCTTTTGCATTATCGTCTTTTAGTAATGGTCTTGTGGTAATGCTTATCGTTATGGCTGTCGATACCATGTTGCTGAGGGAAAAGAGGAAGGGGAGAGAGAAGATTGGGCTCAGTAGATAAAACAATAGAGAAGGCAAAGAGAAGAATAAAGAAAAGAGTGAGTTAAATCCCTACACCCAGATTTTTTATCTAATATTATATCCTTTCAAACTGAACCTTAATGCGTCCAATAAATCATCAAATGAAGTTTGTTCTTTATCCAAGGAATACTCTTCCGTTCTGACACTTATATTGATTAATTAAGAATATACTAGATATTAAATTCGAAAAGTCTTCGGGATATTATCATTTTATTTTGTCATGATCTTCCATTTTCAAAAATCTACGGGCCTGTAAATATTAAATTGAAAGTTATTAGTTAGTTAGCAATTAATAATTAAATAAATGCTCTTAACTACACTAGAAAATCTATTATCTTGTATTGGTAAATTCATTTAACAATAAACCTCTTGTGCCTCTTGTGCCTTGGTTTGTTGGATTGTTGTTCTGGACGTAGTTGGGGATCGTTATGCCCCTGACATTATTTTTATACAAATTAGTTTGGAAATACAAACTTTAAAATGCCATATGAAAGATAGCAAACATTTAGTATTTCTAAAAGACGGGCTTTACTAGGACTAAAGTGCTCGTGTAACGAGATAGAAGGTATGATGATCTTGGAGGTGAAAAAATGAGCATTTTGTTGCATGTTCCAGCACCAGTCAAAAAGTTAGTCGCAAAATCAAAGCATGTTGAGCCAACAACTTCTTCTATTCTGCTAATATCAGTAGCATTGTTCCTTGCATTTGTTTTGTTAACTAACATAGGAGTATTATTCCCAAACACAATGAATCAATATAATACGTGTAGAGATAAAATAGTAGGATACGATCAAAGTGGAATTTATACTAGTCCTGAACAGTTCAAACTAGCATTGTCTTATTGTGGAACCATATAAGACAGATATTTTTTTTAAACCTCTTTGTGTTCAGAATGACTAAGATAAGATTAAACTTTAGTAACGGAACCCTTTAAGTTGGAAATTCTCCACCCCTAAATTCCCAATATTATATAATAAATACGGCTTACCTATGATTTAATAGATAAGTAAATGTTAGACAATCTTCGCTCGAGTCTTGGTGCAGCTTTAAAAAAATTAGTGGGAGCATCAGACGTAAACGAAGAATTAATTGATTCTTTGTGTAAAGATGTACAAAGAGCCCTCCTTCAATCTGATGTCAATGTTAGATTGGTATTAAGCATAACTCAGAATTTGAAAAAAAGATCTCTAGAAGAGTCTCCTCCTAAGGGACTGTCAAGGAAGGATCACATAGTCTCAATCCTATATGATGAACTTTCCAGATTGATGGGTAATAAGGGAGATATAGTACCACAAAATAAACAACCTGAAAAACAAGTCATTTCGTTTTCTCCAGGAAAACTCAGTGTTGTATTGATGTTTGGTATCCAAGGAAGTGGAAAAACAACAGTTACTGCAAAGCTGGCTAGATGGTTAACAAAACACGGATACCACGTAGGGGTTATTGGAGCAGATACTTGGAGACCAGGCGCGCTTACCCAACTTAAGATGAATTGCGTTAAAATTAATGTTGACGTATTTGGAGACGAATCTACTAAAGATGCTACTTCAATAGTTAAGAATGGAATTAGTTATTTTAGGAATGCAAGAGCCGATGTAGTAATAATTGATACTGCTGGCAGACACAAAGATGAAACAGAACTTTTAGAAGAAATGAAAAACATGTATGATATTTCAAAACCAGATTTGATTCTATTAGTAATTGATGGAACAATAGGTCAGCAGGCATATAGTCAGGCAAAGTCATTCCATGATACGGTTCCGGTGGCAGGTATCATTATAACAAAGCTTGATGGAACTGCAAAAGGGGGTGGGGCATTGGCAGCATCTGCAGTAACGGGTGCAAAAATTTTCTTTATTGGAAACGGTGAAAGGATTGATGATCTTGAAGAGTTTAGCTCGACAAGATTTGTTGGAAGACTGTTAGGGATGGGAGACATAAAAGCAATTTTAGATTTAGCTAAAGATTTGGAATTACAGGCAGATGAAAATCAGTCTAAACGGGTACTAAGCGGTAAAATGACAATAGAAGACTTTTATTCGCAGATGGAAAGTGTTGGAAAAATGGGATTTAGAAACATTATTGATAATCTACCAGGTTTGTCAGGGGTAGTCAAGGAAGATCAATTGGATGTGATTCAGGGGAAATTGGAGAAATGGCGGTATATTATCCAGTCGATGACAAAGGAGGAGAAAAAGAATCCTGAGGTAATAAATGATTCACGACGAAAGAGGATAGCAAGAGGCTCTGGTGTAGCAGAACATGATGTCAAGGACCTCATAAAGAATTTCAATAATTCAAAAAGCATGATAAAACAAAGTAAGGGTAGACAAATGCAAGGTATGCTTAGACGATTGGGAATAGGATAAACAGATAAACTTAATTGAAAAGTAATTTTGAATACAACTTATGCAATTGGTGCTTAAAAAGACAATATATTAAAAACTATCATCTCAAAAAAATAGTTGAGGATTGTGAAATATGTCATGGAATAGAGAACCAGATATACAAAATATCTTACAAAATTATTCAAGCGACAAGAGATTATCGATATGATACTTTCCTAATTGGATTGACATTAGATCACAGTTTTTATGACAATGAAGATAAGTTTAGATCAAGATTCAAGATAAGAGGAAAAGAAAACATCAAAGCAAGTCTTTTACATGAAATTAGAAAAAATTTTGGTAAAATTTCGAATAAAAAAATTGATTTGAATTCTCCTGACATTACTGTGAACCTACAAATTGGTAAAAAATTTGAAACTACCGTATCTGTGAATTCAAGTACAGTTATCCTAAGCGGACGATATCGGAAACCATGGAAGACCATTTTATGTAACAATTAAGAATTCAAAATTAATTAGTTTCAAACATGGATTTTCAATTCGATCCAACGGACTCATATTCAACATAAAAGAGAAGCTTCCAATTTTACCCAAGGCAACACCTTTTTACATAAAGAAAGTCAGAACACTTGTCACATGCGAGGATAATCTTAAATCATCGGATCTAAAATTAATCAATAATTCAGGAATCAGAATTATCGAATCTTACAGTAAGAGATACAAGAGTTGGAAATTCATTTATCAAATGCAGTCCGAACTGAAGAGTCAAAAAAAATTTGAACTAATAATTGTATGTGATAACAGATTTCCAGTTAGGAAATTTATTAATAGCGATGAGAATATATCACCAAATTTATTTCAGATACTGGACAAAAGATGCATGTGTGAGTTCTTTGATATATTAGATATAGTCAGCGAAGATGATTTGCTAAATTAAGAATATGTTCCCATAAAATGAGTAACCTTAACTTTATCCGAAATTAACTAGGTGAATCGTGTTCTAATTTGTCTTTTGATTGAATTCCGTAAATCCACATTTACCGCAAGTATTTCTATCTTTGTGTTCTGCCATGAAAACGCCCTTTCCACATCTAGGACAATCTCTCTTTTTCCGAGTTAGCTTGTCTCCAGAAATATCATAGAATGAATATATTTGAGATTTTGGATCTTTCTTTTTTTCTACCATAATCCTATTCCTCGACTATTTCTTTGATTTCCCCTTTTCTGAAGTTTGTTGTTTTTCTTTGAGTTTTACAGCCTTTGCTTCGTCAATGATTCTCTTTCTTTCCGCCTTTCCTAAAAGTCTCATTGATATGTATTGTGGTAAAGTTTCCTTAGCGATATTTTGATCTTTGTAAATATGAAAAAAGGCATTAACATCAGTACTTCCTTTGTTGCATTTGATTTCTATCGGGATAATTGACTTTGAATCAACTTTATTTGCCTTGGATATTGTTTCAATTGCTTCTTTTTTGTTGATATTCCCAGGTACATTTCTAAAAATGACCTGGAGTTCTCTCCGATTCATTAATTGATTATCGTAATCCCGTAACACTACCAAATCAGTACTCATATTAGTGTAAATCGAATCAATTTTTTACTCATATAAGGATTTCCAATCATGTTCTACCAAAGCCTAGGGAAATACGGGTCCGATGGGCTTCGATCCCATGAACTCTGGCTCCGGAGGCTTATGCTCGAAAATCAGCACCCTTTCCTGACTGGGCCACGGACCCCAAGCGGTATTGCAAAAATGAAGTATTTAATCGTAAATGGAATTACCTAAAAGCTTCGTATTCCTAAGCCGAATTCAGAATGTGTTATAGTTTAAAAACGCTTTAGTAAAGTTAATGATACGCAAAACTTTACAGAATTATTCAGTAAAATGCCGTTGTCGAGCAAAGATCTGAGTATTAAAGCATTTGCAGTAGATATCGATGGAACTTTAACCGAAAATGGAAGTGGAATGATCTATCTACCTGCGGTTTCAAAAATGAGGTTTCTTGAAAAAATAGGGTACAGGGTTTTTTTTGTTACAGGTCGTACCTCGATTGAGGCATACATTTTGTCAGTATTTTTGGGTGTGACCAGGGTGGCAGTAGGGGAGAATGGCGGGGTTGTATCTAACGGGCCTTCTGACCATACCATACTTGGAAATAAGGAATTGTGTTTAAAAGGATATGAAATTTTAAGACAATATTTATCTAACGTAGATGTTAAACCAGTGTTTCCAAGAATGTCCGAAGTTGTTTTACAAAGGACTTTTGATATAAAGGAGGGGATAAAAATACTAAGAGAGAACAAATTAGACCTAGATATAGTAGATAGTAAATATGCATTTCATATCAATGAGTTAGGTGTCAATAAAGCAAAAGGTTTAGACGTTGCGTTAAAGTTCTTAAATATCGAACCAAAGGAAGTTGTCGCGATTGGTGACAGTGAAACCGACATTTCGGTTTTTGGTATTTGTGGGTTGAGTATTGCACTAGGACACTCAGATGATGCAGTTAAGGTTCATGCAGATCATGTTGTAAATGGCAAGGAAGGAGTGGGATTGTGTGATGCAATTGATTATGTCAGTCTAAATTATTTAAGATAAAAAATGAGTTTTAAGAAATTTATTGGTGAAGCCAATGAAGTAATAAAGTTTGCACTTGAGAAATTAGATATTAGAAATGAATCTTACAGTATCACAGAACCAGCCAAAGAAGATTTTGGCGACCTAAGCTGCAATGTTGCATTTTTGCTGACAAAGGAATTACAAAAATCACCGTATGAAATTGCTTCAATGTTAGTTGAACAATATCCTAATTATTCTGAAGGTAAACAACTAGAGTCAGGATCTTATATTTCGTCAGTTATGGCACATGAAAGTGGATACATCAATTTTAAGGCAAACTTTAACCTAATTGGAAAAGAGATAATATCTAATATTTTGGAAAATAATCTTTCTTACCTTGACATAGGCAAGCAAAGAAAAGTGATTATTGAACACACGAGCGTAAATCCGAATAAAGCATTGCATGTAGGACACCTGAGAAATGTCGTAATAGGAGATACCTTGTATAGAATATTAAAGAAAACAAACCATGATGTCACGGTTTTGAATTATGTAGATGATTCTGGCCTGCAAGTCGCTGATATTCTGGTTGGTTTTTTATATTTAAAATTTCCAATAGCACCGCCTGACAAGAACATAAAGTTTGATCGCTATTGTGGTAGCGAGATTTATGTAAAGGTAAATGAACTATATGAAAAGGATCAATCATTGGTTGAAAAAAGAAAATCGTTGTTAAAAAAATTAGAGTCAGGTGATACTGAGGTAAGTTCATTTGCGTCGGAAATCACATCTAAAGTTCTGAAAGATCAGCTGGCAACATGTTGGAGAATCAGGGCTCGATACGATTTACTCAATTTTGAATCACATATAATAAATTCATATTTATGGAAAAAAACCTTTGAAATTTTACGAGATGAAAAAATAATAAAGAAAGAAACTAAAGGCGAGAATATGGGATGTTGGATTTTTGAATCTGTTGATGAGGGAACCAAAATAATCGTGAGGAGTGACAAGACTGCAACATATATAGCAAAAGATATTCCTTATGCATTACTAAAAGTCGGAACAATTAAGGATCCATTCAAATATCGACTTTTTATGAAGCAATGGGACGATACGGACTTATGGGTTACCACAACTGGCGATTCAATAAATGTCACTCACCCGATATTTTTCCCTGCTGAATATTCTATAACTGTAATTGACAGCAGGCAAACAAGATTACAAAAAATAATCAAGGAAATCTTGGGAAAATTTACGTCAAAATCAAATAAATATTTACATTTTGCATACGGTCCTGTATTACTTTCAAGTAGAACCTCAAAGAGCTTGGGTATAAATGTAGAAAATGAAAAGTCTGTGCAAATGTCCGGGAGAAAGGGAATTTATGTAGATGCTGATTTTGTCATTGATACTTTATATAGTAAAGCTAAGGAAGAAATTATAAAACGAAACCCAGAAATTACCGGAGATGATCTTGAAAAAACTTCAGAAGAAATAGCAATATCTGCTATGAGATATAGTCTCATTAAGAATGATCTCGAAAAGGAAATAAAATTTGACATGATTGATTCTTTAAGTTTAGACGGAAATTCTGGGCCATATTTGCAATATGCATATGCTCGATGTTGCCGGTTGATAGAGAAGTCGAGTGCAAAATCATTTCATGGAAATGTAACCTGCCTTTCGAACAGAATTGAATATCGCATAATAAAACATCTTTCAAAATTTGCAATTATTCTAGAGGATACGACCAAGAATATGGAACCAAAGCTTATTGCACAGTATGCATATGAGCTTGCAACAATGTTTAACCTATTTTATGAAAAACTACCAATATTGAAAGAGAGTAACGCCGAAATATCTAACGCAAGAATTTCCTTGGTTGAAGCTATACGTTTAACACTTAAAATGAATCTGTCTATAGTCGGTATTACTCCTCTGGAAAAAATGTAGAGTTACATCAAATTATTTTAGTGTACTATTTAGGTAATATTAGCCTCTGAATTACTTGTTCAATTTTGTAATTGGTCCGATTGAGCAATTGCTTACAATGGGATTATAAATTCTTAGCTCATCGCATAATTTTGTTACTTCTTTTTTTGCCTCATTTTCTGTTTCTGTATTGATAATTATATTATAGCACTTGGCGGATCTAACTGACTCAACATTTGAATAACCACTTCTGAAAATAAGATCCTTTTTGATTGTTTCGCCTTCCGGATCTCCTACTTGCTCTTTATTTTCTATTGTAACGACAACAAGATATCTTCCCATGGCATTTTTCTAGATTATATTGATTTAAGCATTGAAATACATTTCTTATAAGCTTCGGACTTAAAATAGTGTGGAAATTAGTTGGAATGACCTTCTATTTCTTTTGACAATGACAAGTATAGCGAAACTCTAACAGCTACGATAATTCCAAGTTTTGCAAGTTCGATTGCTGAAGGAACCAGAATGGTCTGTAAAATATCTGCGGCAACTAAGAAATCCAAAGATATTAACAATCCTCTAAGCATTCGCGATACTATTTCGCGAATATGTGGACGGATTTTTCCTTTTTCCTTCTTAAAGCCCGAAATAACTACTTTGAAAAGGCCAAAAAGAGTAATGGCTACTACTACTAAAATAATTATTATTACTATAATTTCTAAAGCATAAACTGCATTACTAACGAGTCCATCGAAGAAGACTTTACCAATATCTATGCTGGCTTCTACCAAAGATCTCTCTTCCTAAACAGCTAACAATTTTGTTTATATATGATATGATAAATTTCAGAATAAAAAGATACTATTTTATGGTTCTAAGTTGTAACATATTGTAACTTGATTTTCTCTATTAAACCTACTACATGACGGGGTAAAAATCCGCTTGGGCCCAAACTTCAAAATTAAATTATCTTTATAGAGGACAAAATTATAATTATGTGATGAAAAATTTAACTTTGCCGTCTGGTCATGTAGCTCAGCCTGGTTAGAGCGAAGGTTTTGTAAACCTTAGGTCGTGGGTCCAAATCCCACCATGACCTCTTTTGTATTAAAACTTTTCAGTAAGTAATTGACATAATATGATTTTTTTAACACAATCGTTATTTAAGATTGGTATCAATAATAAAATTATTTTTTGTTTTACTAATTTATATGCGGATAATTAATATCTGCTTAGGGTTATTAGTGTCCCTAACTGCATCTTTATACATTATAGGACACTAGTATGTTGTTAAGGAAAAATAATATATTTAGGGATATGATCTTATGTATATTGGACAAAAAAAGAGATAAAGTAAAAATCAATGACATATATGAGATAATCTACGTTGCAACTCATCCTATTAGGTTAAATATTCTTATTAGACTTGAATCTGAAAAGGTATATGCAAGCAACCTAGAAGTAATAATGAAAGTCGACAGGAAGGTTATTTCATTTCACCTGTCTAGATTAGAAAAGGCTGGTTTGGTAACTAGTGAATATGGTTTAAAGACATCTTCGAAGACGAGACCCATGGCTGTCAGATACTATTCACTTACAACAGAGGGGAGGAAACTGGCTAAAAAGCTTCAGTCAATTTTATCAGATTACATCTTTTCATTTGCAGATTCGAAAGTTTGAATTCTTCAAGCGCAGGGATAAAAAAAATGAAGTTAATGAATTCGCTTTGCAAGATTTAACACCAAAAGCTTTTTCTTAGAGGATCATGGTCATTTCCATTGATAACCGTAATGGCTAAGGAGGAAATTAAAGTGAATAATAATGTGTACAAAGTTACGATAAATGATCAAACAAGAATGTATGCTATGAAGCTCAATGGACTTTATCAACAAGGATTTAGTGATGTTGATAGTTTTGATGAAATAAGCTTGGATATTTCTAATACCATAAATAATCTTCTAAAGCATAGCTTATCTCCAGAAGTACGTGAAGAAGACATGGATGGTGCAGTTAAACAGCTATTACATATGTTTGATAAATCCAAAAAATGAGTAAAAATTCCTCTATTTGAATTTCTACCTTGTAACCTGTAACCCATTCTTCTCGGTTACATTTGATTTTATAAATAAAAAGAGTGATAGGCTTAAGGGGAATATAATGTCCTTTAAAGATAAGTGGAATAAAACCCAGCCTGAAAATATGGCAGTAAAAATTTTGGAAAGTATTAAATCACAACCGCCTCTAAAGCCACGAATTGAGGAAGCTCAAAAGAAACTAGAACTACAAATTTCAAAACTCGAAGGAATTTCTGTTAAGATTGTGGAAAAGGATCAGCTTATTTTTAAAAGAATAGTCCATTCTATACAAAATCATGAATTACAATATGCCAAATTACTTTCAAATGAACTTTCTCAAATTCGAAAAATGAATAAGATGGTGGATTCTGCTAAATTGGCGTTAGAGCAAATTCAATTACGTCTAAACACTATAACTGAGTTAGGAGATGTTGTAGTTACATTGACGCCAGCAATGTCTGTGATAAAGAATATACAAGGGGGATTATCATCGATGGTTCCAGAAGCAGATCAATCCCTATCTCAAATATCCGATCTGATGGGAGGAATATTATCAGATTCTGCACAAATACCTAAACATGAAGTCAATAATGGAAGAGCACTAAGTGAGGAATCAACAAGCATCATTGAAGAAGCTACTACTTTAGTAGAACAAAGTATGAAAGAGAAATTTCCTGATCTATCTTCAATTACTAATGACGAAAAAAGTACAGAGGCATCTACTTACTAGGTTCCTATTTTTTATTGCTTAATTTAGCAATAAATTTAATATCTTTTTTTATTCTACTAATTGTGGGGTAGCTGTATCCCTTGTTTCTGTAAGTCTTTATCATGGTCTTCCAATTTGCAAGTCGCCATCTAGCTTGTTCCCTTGTTAACATACTGGTTTCTTTTTTTACTAAACTCTTCCTTCCAAGAATTAAATAACCCCCATCCTGCGCTTTTTGTCGATTGTACGCAAATTTGAGCCCTGAAACTATTGATTCAGGGTGTAAAAGAGAAAAATAATATTTTATCTCCCTAAATTGGCGTTCTGTAACGGCCAATTTGATCTTTAATTCTCTTTCTGCCATACTTGCATATTTCAGATTATATTAAATAAATATTTCTAATATCGAATTATGAAATACGAAATTCTGAGTCGGAAAAGGCATGTTAATATCAGGTTTTGTTAAATTGAATATTACAAAATTCAGATCCTGAAATACAAAGTATAGACTCCTTTTAAGAAAAATTAGTTATGCTAAATTTTAGGAGTTTTAGTATACATATCAAGGAACAAATAGGTAATAATGTGTATTTGATATTGTTTATTAAAACAGCAGCATAGCAATCCATAAAATCTAATTGTACTATTGTAACGATACTATTTATGAGATCAAACGACTTTATGTTTTTTACCAATATTTTTAAGCTCCTTTAAAGTATAAATCAATTGTTCTTTTGTATGTGACGCACTTAATGACAATCTCAATACGGCGCATCCCATCTTAACGGTTGGAAATCTCATCGGATGGACAAATATGCCTTTCTGTAATAATTTATCGGCAAATTTCACAGCGAGGTTTTCAGAACCAATGTGTATAGGAATTATCTGACTACATGAATTTCCTATATCATAACCTATCTTCCTTAAACCACTCTGTAAGAATTTCACGTTATTAAAGAGTCTGCGTTGTAGAATTCCTTTTTTTGCAATACTAATCGCGTAAAGGGCAGAATTGCACAAGTGAGTCGGAAGAGCAGAAGTAAATATGAATTGCCTGGATCTGTTTATAAGATAATCCCTAACCATTTCGTTACAAGCAACATATCCTCCAAAACAACCTAACGCCTTACTGAGACTGCTGATATGAATATCAACCAAATTATTGACCTTTAATTCAGAAGGAGTGCCCGATCCATTTTTTCCAAAAACAAAGTCGCCATGAGCGTCGTCTACTATAGTGAAGACGCCAAACTCTTTTGCAAAATTGCAGATTGAATTCAAGTTTGACATGTCACCCTCTATGCTAAATATTCCTTCAGTAACAAGAATTTTCTTACCTGAGACACCTCCTAATAGTTCTAGAAGATGTTCAGTGTCATTGTGACGAAATATCTTGATCTTGGCGTTACCTAGACGACAACCGTCAATAATACTTGCATGATTTAACTCATCGCTGAAAATAGTTGTGTCTCTGTCTGATAGAGTACTTATGACTCCTTGAACGGCTGAATATCCAGTAGTATAAACTAGGGAGGATTCTGTTTTTCTATGCTTTGACAGAACTTGTTCCAGTTTTTCAATGTTTAAATGATTTCCTCCGACAAGTCTAGAACTACATTGAGAAATTTCGTCAAATTCTTTTACCGTATTTTTTATTATTGCTTGATTTGAAGATAAACCAAGATAATCATTCGAATTAAAATTGATTATTTTCTTTTTATCGACTATTAAAGATCCATTTTGATTTTCAACAATTCTTAATCTTCGATAGAGATTTTCTGTTTTTAGTTTACTAATTTCTTCCTTAATGAATTCGTGTATCGAGGCCAATTTTATGTATCATTTGGATATCTTTATTTGGTTCGTTTCCATTTGTAGTAAGGTAACCACCTGTAATGATCCCATTTGCGCCAGCCTGAAGTGCTAGCTTGCCACCGTCACTAAAGTGAACTTCTCTTCCTCCCGCAATTTTCAATATAGTTTTTGGCATGATAAATCTCCAAACAGCGATTGTTCTAATTATATCGATGGGATGAATTAAACAATTATCAAGTTCCTTTGGTGTGCCTTTTCTTGGGATCAAAATGTTTATCGGAACTTCATCTGGTTCAAGAGTCGAAATAGAAAATGCTAATTCCATCCGTTGTCTTATAGTTTCTCCCATTCCAATGATCCCTCCACAACATAGTTCAAGGCCTGCACCTTTGACAATTCTTGCAGTTTTGATTCTGTCTGAAAATTCATGGGTTTTACAAATCTTTGGAAAGAAACTTTCAGAAGTTTCTAGATTGTGGTTATACCTCTTAACTCCTAATGTTTTTAGTCTTACTGCTCGTTCTGTAGTCATGAAACCAAGTGAAACATTGATGTCCAGTTTTACTTCCTTTCTTAATTTTTCAATTATTTTGCAAATTTTTTCAAAGTCATTTTGTGAGGGTTCTCTATATGCGCAAACAAGGCAAAAACTAGCTGCACCATTTAGTTGAGCTTCTCTTGCTTTCTCTAAAATTATATCATCAGCCAAAAGCGGATATTTTGATATACCAGTTTCATAAAATGTAGACTGGGCACAAAAAGAACAATCCTCTGGACAATTTCCGGATTTGGCGTTTATCAGAGATTCAACGTCAATATTATCCTCATTAAACTTTTTAGTAATAATGTTAGCAGAGTCCGCTAGCTTTATCAAATCGTTAGTTGTAATTAATCTTTCTGCTTCATCAAATGAAATAATATCTCCATTGATCACCTTCTCCGTACAAGAATCAATGAAATCGAAATCTTGCATCATTAGGTCTACTTTAGGACCCATAATTAATCTTTAATTAATTTAACAAATATCGTTAATTTCGTTAATCAGATCTAAAATTCCAAGGTTTCGAGAATCAAGAATCTGTTATCAAAGTCTAACCTGAAATTACTGACTTTGTACTGAGTAACCAGAGTATCTAAAGTATAATTATGACAATTGTAGAATTTAAATTGAATTCTAATGGTTCGAATCTTAAGTTCGCTACTCTGCTCTCATTCAAACTTTAGGAAAATACTATATAACCGCAAAAATAACTAGCATAATTCATTGTTTTTTGAGATTTGAAACAACATAAAACACCAAAAAACAAGAAGATCTTGTTAGATGTCTTCATATTAGTATAAAGGAAAAAAATGCGAAAATCGTCATTTTTTATCATGACTCTAATAGTATAAAAAAGGACCCGTTTTTGTACCATTTAAAAAAACCAGTATTTTTTTACTCGTATTCAGCCTAAAAAAATGCAATACCCTTTTTCAACTATAACTATTTTTTTTGACCCATAGGATTATCAACTCTTCATAAAAAAATAAGTGATGAAATACTCGTTTGGATACTTGCGAGTCAGTACCGATGAGCAAACGGTATTAAACCAGAAGTTGGCAATCGCAAAGTGGGCAGTTGAAAATGACTATAAAATTCTTGATTTTTTCGAGGATTCTGCGATAAGTGGGAAAGTTCCTGCAATTAATAGACCTGCATTTAGAGAGATGTTACATCTAGTTAGAACTGACCGAGTTGATTCTGTTATTGTTTATGAATTATCAAGAGTCGGCAGAACATTTTGGGAGACTCTTGATGCAATAAAATCAATTGAAGAATACTCACCATTAATTTCTTGCTCACCAAAGGAGATATTTCTTCAAACCACTGAACCTAGTGTTAGGAAATTGATGATTGGAATATTGACTTGGGTGGCAGAAAGGGAAAGGGATATGTTGATTCAACGAACAAAGGATGGAATGGTAAGGGCGAAATTGTCTGGCAAAAATATTGGACGTCCAAAAAAAACCCTTGACAAAGACACACTTATCAAAATGTTATCTCAGAACTTACCAAGGAATAAGATTGCCCAAAACCTTGGCATATCTAAAGCCACTCTGTATAATCAGATTCGTTCTATTTAGATGAATAAGGTATGCTAATACCGTCCTATTTTATGTTGTACCTTTTGTACGATTGCGTACTCAGTTTCAACTATTTTTATTAGATCTTCTTGTTCTATTGCTAGTGGTGGAATTATTGTAATTATATTTCCAAGGGTCCTTAGATATACTCCTTTTTTCAATGATTCTTTCGCAATGTATTGTCCAATCGGAACTTTTTCTATCGACTTGATAGGAGCATCCCCTTTTCTTAATTCAATTCCACAAAGCATTCCTTTATGTCTGATATCATAACAGATATCTAATTCCGAGAATTTTTTTAAAAGACGATTAAAAACTAATGAATTATTTCTTATTTTTCTAATAAGATTTAGCTTTTCATAAAGTTCTAGATTTGTCAATGCAGCTGTGCATCCTACCGGATGACCAGTGAAAGTATGACCATGAAAAAGTTGTTTTTTAGCCCAATAATCTCCAAGAAATTCATTGAAAATGTCGGTAGTTGTTAGCGTTACTGCTAATGGAAAATATCCTCCAGTGAGGGCTTTTGCAAAACAAACAATGTCTGGTTCAGAGTGTTGTGCCTTGTACTCAATCATGTTGCCAAGTCTACCAAATCCAGTTGCAATCTCATCCAATATCAAAAGAATGCCATATTCTTTGCACAGGTCACTGATCGACCGTTGAAAATTTTTCGGATATATATTAACTCCACCTGCGATCTGAGCTCCGCTTTCCATAACAAACCCAGATATTTTTGACGAGAGATTCTTCAGAATGTTCTCAATTTTATCAATATATTGCTCAAAGTTTTGATTCCCAAATTTTTCATGTCTTATCGTGGGAGACTCTACTTTTATTGTTTTGAGAAGAAGTGACTTATATGGAGAAAAGTAACCATCAACGTAACCTATCGACATGCAACCTATTGTATCCCCATGATAACCATTTTTCAAACAAATGAAATTCTTTTTCTGTGTTTTCCCTTTATTATTCCAGTATTGTATCGCGATTTTTAGTGCAGCTTCAATTGCCGTTGAACCATTGTCAGTGTAAAAAACCTTGCTCATTCCTTTGGCGATAGTTGTAAGAGTCTTTGCTAATTTTACAGACGGTTCGTTAACAAGACCAAATAATGAAGAATGAGGGAGAGTATCAAGCTGTTTTTTCATAGCTTCAATTATTTCTTTTCTATCATGTCCCCAAACATTACACCACATGTTACTAATACCATCGAGGTACCGTCTTTCCTTAGAATCTACAAAACCAAAACCGCTACCGGATTTTATTACGATATTTTCTGAATTATTCCAGAGTTTCATCTGAGTATATGGATGCCAGATGTATTTTCTGTCAAGATTATTACTATTCAACAGAAATAGCTATAATATTGCAGTATTTGTACATTAGCCTGAGGACATGTTGTAAGATGAACCGAAGTTTTTAATTGAAATGTAAGTTGTCAGTCGTTGCAAATTCAATTTTTAGACTAGTATTTCACACTGCATTGGTTCAGAGATTATTGCGTCAAAATAAGTTTATTAATTATCTGAATATATCCATGAGATAATGAAAACAAAAATATCTGTAATCCTGTTATTTATCTCTCTTGCCTTACTAATCATTTATGGAGCAGATGTAATATCTTCCCAAGCGTCTTCTAATGATGGAAAAAGTGGTTTTCTTCAATTGAGCCCAGCTATTAGAGGGGGAGTATTTGGTGGCGGCGCTGTGATTTTATCCATCATCGCTTTTGCAATTTCGCTAAGAGAAAAATCTACATTGCTAGTCGTACTTCTACTTGTTAATGGTGGATTAATTATAGCAGGAATGATTGGCATAGCTATTGAAGACGAAGCAACAGGCAGCTCGACACTATATGGAACCACTGGATTAGGGATATTGCTGATTGCACTGGGCGTTGTAAAAATATTCATTACAAGGAAAAAATAGTATTTTATGAATCATATTCAATATTCCAAAATTCGAATTTAGAAACATTATTTCTGAAGTTAAGCAATAGCATAACATTTAATTAAAGTAATAATTTTTGTAATGCATGCGCCGCTGTAGCTCAGCATGGTAGAGCAAATTCAAAGATTAATCGCTTTGGAGCTTAACTGGCTGTTAACCAGTGGGCCATCAGTTCAAGTCTGATCAGCGGCGCTTTATTGAATTTTAAATTAATTGTAGAGTATTCTTATAGATCTACTAATTGATGTTACTAATATTTATGTCACTAATGCAATTCATGTAACATTTCACAATTCGAATTGTGAAATATACTTTCTTATGATTTATGGTATATTATTCTTTGATAGATCATTGAAAGTCAAAATATCATTTCTAAAATTGTATAATATCCAAGGCTATTGCGTCTGACAATAAGTCAACATGCCTGGAAGCTACGATGTAACCATTTTTTAATTCACTTTTTGAAATCCATCTATTCGATGAAGACCAGAGTCTCTCTTTCCTAATTCTTTTCTCTAATTCCTCGACATCCAGTTCTTTTTCTTCGATTTCCTCTGTGTCGGTTTTTTTTATCGTCAGTAAGACCTTTCTAACCAGAATCCTGCTACCAAACCTCTGAGAAAAATCCCTAGCAGATTCATCGTAATCAAGAAGTTTCATCTTAATTTGTTTCCCATTTAAAACATCCCTACTCGTTAGAAGTCTATTGTCTACAAATCTATCGTATGACATCTCGATAACTCTATTAAGAATTACTGATTAATTAAATCCTTCATTGCGCAATTCATGCGGATGAAAATACATAATATGGCGAATTGTCCTTATCAAGTCCACACTTCTTTAATTTGACAGCACTACCGGGATTCAACCCTTCTTCACTTAATATGCCGATAATCCTAATTCCAGACATTTCAACCAAACCTAAATTTTTATTCTCGCCAATAAATGACTCTGAGCGTTCAATTAATCGGCCTTTTGTATCTAATTTTGACATTCTAATTCTTTTTGAATAGCAGTTATTACATATATTTGAAGGTGGCCATATCTTTGTATGACAATTGTCGCAAATCGGGATCCTGAATTTTCCCCTACTTAGAAAATCAAGAAATTCTTTCATATCATATTATACCATCTCAATATAATTAAAATGATTAACAATTAATTAAAAAATGCGAAAAAGTATTAGCCGCACTGAGTGTAGATAGAATGTTTTATCTTCACATATTTCTATGAGAGTATCAGAACCAAGGAAGACGAACCTGCTGCAGACATATTATGCACCAGCCCACTCTTGCAGTCATTAACTTGTCTTTTTCCGGCCAATCCCTTTAACTGCTCACAAATTTCCACTGCCTGAGCTACACCAGTAGCTCCCAAGGGATGTCCTGTACCTATTAATCCTCCGCGAGGATTGATTACTATATTATTCTGTGAAACAAACTTACCTCCTTGCCCTTTTTGACAAAAACCTAAATCTTCATACGCGAGAATTTCCATTATAGTGAATGCATCGTGAAGTTCCGTTACATCTATTTGCTCCGGTTCAATATTTGTCATAGAAAATGCCATATTAGAAGCCTTTTTAGTTGACTGTATGCATGAGAGCTCAGAACTAACGTTACTAAAACTAGCCGCCTCTGTAGAACTTCCTATTCCTTCAATCCATACGGGACGGTCCGTATATTTTTTAGCCTCTTCCTCATTACTAAGTAATATTGCTGAAGCTCCATTGCAGATATATGAACAATCAAGTATCTTTATTGGTTCCACCAGTTTCTTGGAATTCATGACATCATCAATTGATACTTTTTTCCTAAATAGAGCATTATGATTTAGGTAAGCATTTTTTCTATTCTTTACTGCAACTAGTGCCATCTGTTCCTCAGTTGTACCATATCTACGCATGTGAACCTTGGCAAAGAGTGCAGCCCAGTAAACAGGCAAAGTAAAGCACCCTCTTGAAATATCCCATAGTAGTTGTGATCCTTTAGTTTCTCTTATATCGGCGCCGACAACTAGTGCAGTTTTACACAAGCCAGATTTTATCAGCGAATAAGCAGAAACAATTGCACTAGTGCCGGAATTACACAAGTTGTCTAACCTTTGAGAAATTATTGGCTTTATTCCCAAGTATTCTGATAAGATTGTTGATCCATACTGAATATCAGAAGTTGTCGATAATATGACTGCATCAATTTTCATCGAACTATCTTTGCAATTTCTTAAGATTCTTTTGCAAGGATCGCATGCCAATTCTTGAACAGATAGGTTAGTGTCCCTAGTAAATTCTGAAGTGGATTGATCGATTATTGCTATTTTAGACATTTTCTACTAAAAGAAGAGAATCTTTGATTGATTGCTCATTATCCTTTACTGGATTTACCTGCAAAATCGGAAGTGATACTCCACATGAAGTAAACCGTTTCAGTGATTTGATACATTCGTCAGCAGTGCCATAGATTGTTAATGAATCAAGCATAGCATCGGTTACGAATTTTTCAATATATTCAATCCCATGTTTTTGATATTCAATTGTTATTTGTTTTACTTCGTTTTCAAAACCATGAGATGACAAAAATTCGTTATAATATTTACCTACTGATACATAAAATGCGAGTGTTTTTGCAGCTCTGATGCGAGCCAAGTCTGGATGTTTATTTGAGACTGCAGTAATAAAGACAGTACAAATCTCAAAACCCTTAGATTTTCTTGATGTTATTGATCTGATGAGCTTTATTGTTTTTGCTAGCTCGTCAAGTGGACGAAGATATAATATTGTTCCATCCGCCACTTCTGTCGCAAGTTTAATCATTCCTGTATTTACAGCACCGACAAAAACAGGTATCTTTTTTCTCGAGGATCCATGCATTATTTTGAGATTTTTTAATTTGAAAAATTTTCCATTAAAGTTGATTGTTTCCCCGCTAGAGATAACCTTGAAACACGTTACGTATTCTTTCATGCGTTTTAATGGATGTTCAAATTTAATTCCGTGCCAATTTTCAGCAAGAATAGGAGTGCTTGCTCCAATTCCTATAATTGTACGATTCGATGAAATATTGTCTAAAGTGCATGCCGCCATTGCTAAAGTAGCTGGAGTTCTTGAAAACATACTCACAATTGAAGTCCCTAGCTTAATCCTTTTAGTTAATGAAGCTATTGCGCCAATCATAACAAATGCTTCACGGCCCCACGACTCGGGTATCCACATGGAATCTACTTGTGGTCTGACGTCCAGTAATTTGGCGAATTTTAAAATCTCATTGGCATTAAATAGGCTGCTTGGATTATAGCCGATGTGACCAATGTTATCAGTCATTTTTAAATACTTGTAGTATTTCTTTTGATGCTTCTTCAATATCCTTGTGAGAATCTATAGACCGCCAATAATTATATGAAAATTTTTTTGCCTTTAATTTCCGTTTATCCACCAGCATTGGTAATGTAACAGTTTCAAGATTTCCTTTATCTGGTAGGTAATCAAAAATTTCATTTGAAAAATAGTACACTCCAGCATTGATCCACATGTCCTTGATGGATGGTTTTTCTACAAATTTTGACACAAGATCACCATTTGTTTCTACAATTCCAAACGTACTTTTTAAAGGAACTAATGCAAGCGTCATTGATCCTTTTTTACATATCGTAGATGGATCCAAATCAGTCAATATATCTCCATTAATTACAAAAAATCCAGTATCTCTATTTCTACTTTCAACGATTTGATTTTTCGCATTCTTTAGAGCACCACCTGTTCCTAGTGGTACGTTCTCTTCGATGTAGCTTATGTTAACTCCAAACTTTTTGCCGTCAGCAAGATGGTGCTTTATTTTTTCTTTGAGATGTCCTACAAGTAATATGACATCCTTCATTCCAAATTTTTTTAGCCAATTAACTTGCAACTCTATAATAGGAGTGTTATTAATTTGGATCATGGGTTTTGGCCTATCAGAAGTTAATGGTCTCAGCCTTATTCCCAAACCACCAGCAAGTATAACTGTTATCACTGTTAACCCTCACTTGCACAAAGATTCTATATAAAAGTCATCCCAATTTTATTGCTCGAGGTGTAAATCCTATTCACGCGAATAGACGTATATACCGTCAAGGAAGACTCTCTTATCCTTGTTTTTGACTCTTGTCGATAGTTCTATATTCGCAGCCGTCTGTGAAACATCCTCAAGATGAGGGCCAGAAATCACAATATCGTCACCCTCGATGGCCACCTTTGTAGAATCTCCCACTATCTTTGAAATTCTTGCCTTTCGCTCGCCGAAAAAATTCTCAACATATACTTTGCCATCTTTCACCTTAACAGTTATGGGAAAATGTGCAAACACAACTTTCATTTTGTACTTGTATCCATTCTGAACACCTTTTATCATGTTGCATATGATGCTTGTTGCAGTTTTAGAAATAGCAAAATCTTTCCTTCTTGTTCCATAAGGGTGGATCTTTATTGTATTCTCCTCAATTGTTAGAAATGCCGGGAGCTTCGTGAAATCTTTTTTTACAGTGCCAAGTTTCCCCTGTACTAATATCGTTCTATCTTCTAAGGTAACATAAATGCCTTCTGGTATTTCTAATATTGAAACATATTCATTAGTAGACGTATCCAACCAACACTCCTCCAATTCCCACTTCCTGCGCTTCATGGTGTGTCATCACTCCTTTACTTGTTGAAACTATTAAGATACCCATATTATACGCGGGCAAAAATTGTCTTTCCCAATTCAGGTATTGATTCTTTCTGACACTAAATTTTGGTGTTATTATTCCGCATTTGTTTATCTTTGCCAATAATTGAATCTTAAATTTGCCAGCTCTCGAATCATCTATCTGTTCAAATTCTCCAATATATCTGTGTTTTTGCATTACTCGTAGTACTTCGCTGGAAAATCTTGAAGACGGACTAACTATACATTCTTTTTTTCTTCGAACTTCATTATTATATAAAGTCGTAAAAAGGTTTGACAGGATATTTAATGCAGGCATCTCATTCACCTATTTTTCTACTCATATTTCTTAAAGCCTAAATTTATTGCTACTTCTCTAAAGCATTGTCTGCAGAGCATTATATTGTACGCCTGAATAAGACCCGAATAGCATCCGCATCGCTTGCACCATCTGGTACCCTTTCCATGGACTCGTTGTTTTCTTCCTGTGACATCATATTCTCTTGGCTTTCGCATTAAGGATTATATTTTGCTCCAGGAATATCAATGTGCTCGCGGATTCCTATCGAAATATTTCCATAGCTATCAAATGACGACTTTTTCAATTGGTTATTCTTTGCTAGTATTATTCTCTTAGCAAATTCCAGTGCCTCTGTGTTTCGAAGTGTCACTTTGGCGCCGATTGGTTCACCTTTATGTATCCCAAAGTCCCTAACATTGTCCTTTGCACCACATTGAGTGGGTTTTCTGGAGGTTAATTCTTCTAGTCCGTTTTTTGCTCTCTCCAATGGTTCGCCAGATTTTCCTACTCCGATGTTTATTACAACTTTTTCCAAACTAATTTGTTTCATATTATTTACTCTGCTCATTTTACTTGCTCACCTGAATTAGTGAAGAGTCAACCCCAATTGCCATCACAATATCAACCGGTAATTCTACAGTTTTTTCACCCATAGAGACTAATACACGTTTAGGAAGGGAAAACGATCCCGTCTTAGTTTCTTCAACCTTGCCAATACTACCAGCGTTTTCTCCCCTAGTAACAATAACGGCGCATCCCACTTTTAGTTGCACATGATTTTTGATACCAAACTTGGGTAAGTCAATTAAACATGTGTCATTCACATTATATGATTCTTTACTCAGAAATGTTCTCCCGTCATGAAGACAATATTGATATAAACTTTCCTTTGAGGTAACTTTAGATTTGATCTTTTCTAACTTTAGGTTTTTTTCATCTGAATTTATTTTTATTGGAAAAAGTGGAATTCCATTTGAAGGAACAAATCTATAAGATTGGTTTGAGGGCTTTATTTCTAGAGTATCCATTAAGCCAATCGGAAAATTTGGGTGACTAATCATTTTGCCATTAACACTGATTAATCCCTTGTTAAGCGATCTTTTTACTTCTCGTATATTTGAACAAACATGTAAAAGATCACGCAATACTACACCAATTGGGTAGGAAAATTTTCTAGTATGTGGCCCTGGCATTGTGTTCAGAATAAACCTTGCACTTTTTCTATTGACTTGCCAGAAGCGCGGGGCAAGTTGTCTTTTTAGTCTCTTATCTCCTCCTTTTTTGGCCATGACTATGTTTCCCCCTCTTTAACCAATTCCTTCTTCTTAACAGCTGATTTTTTCATTTCCTTCCCTTTTTTTACCTTTGTCATTTTCTCTTTTGCTTTTTGAGTGCCTTTCATTCTATATTCATCATCGGTATTCACTGAAATAATCTGAACATTTGAAGCATGAATCTGCACCTTGACTTTGCCACCACGTATTTTTTCTCTCTGAACACCTTCAATGGATAGTGTCGATTTTTCTGTATTCACTTTCTCAACTTTCCCTTCTATGCCAACATACTCTCCCCTTAAAATTCTAACAGTATCACCCTTAATGACCCTCATGCTTCTCTTATTATGTTGCTTTCTCAGGTTTTCGGATAGGTTAGCTCCCAATAATTTTTCTCTTTTATGTTTTGAAATCAGTTTATAGAACATCATTATTCCCTCATATTATCAATGATGAAAGATTTGCTATTCTGGGCCACTTTTCTGCAGCTTCGGCAGCGACTGGTCCTTTTATGTCAGTTCCTTTTATCTCCCCTTCTGGTGTAACCAAAACTGCAGCGTTATCCTCAAATGATAACCGGATGCCATTTAGTCTCCTTATGGGATATTTTTGTCTTATTATTACAGCTCCAAACATTTGTTTTCGTAGCTCTGCTTTTCCCTTTTTTACGGTAACGTTCACAAAATCTCCTACTGCCGCAGATGGCAGTCTTGAATGTCTTCCCTTGATGCGTGTGACTTGAGCAATCCTTAATATTTTGGCTCCAGTGTTGTCAGCACAAACTAAATTTGCTGTTATTGGTAATGCCCTTGTAATATATGGCTTAAATTCTTCTACTCCTTTTGCAGAGACTGCACGACTTTTAGACGCCCCAATATTTTTACTCATACTCTATCAACCATCACTTAAGTAATCGGTCCTCAGGTCTTCCGACTAAGAGACAACCATTCATGAAACAAATCTCATCTTGAAAAATCAGTCCTATTCTGCGTATTGATTTTTTGGGAATAACATATGATTTGCATTGATCACTGAGCGAAATTGTATTTTTAGTTTCAAAGATGATTTTGCCGTTAATCTTTTTTAGATTGTTTAGCGGTCCATATTCTATCTGTGCATTACGCCCTATGAATTCATATTGTAACATGTAATCTTTAAAAGTCATTTTGCCAATTCCCTTTCCTTTAAAATTGAAAGTATACGGGCAATGTCTCTTCTCTTCCATTTCATATTGCCAGTTTCCTTTTTGAGAGTGCCTTTAGAATTTTCAATTGTCAATTTCAACAGATCTGCCCTAATTTCTGATAGTTTTGATTCCAAATCATCGTCGTTCTTTGACTTTTATTCTCGCTCTCACTATCGGTTTGGGTCTCGACCTTTGGTTGCGCTTCCAGGGATAAATCGAAATCAAGATGAGTTTCTTCTTTTAACGAAATTTTCAGTTTTATTCCTACTAGTCCCATTTTTGTTAATATGCTATTTGTGCTACTTCTTACGACCTCTTCTGCAATTTTTCCACTCTTCGGAATGGTTCCTGCTGAATGCTTTTCAAAATGAGCTCGTTCACCTCGTAGCTTGCCCGATACTGTAACCTCCACACCCATAGCTCCTGCACCCATAATCGTATTTATTGTCCATAATGAAGCTCTTCTAAATGCCGTTCCTCTTTCGATAAGTTGTGCAATTCTATTTGCCATAATATGTGGATTCAATTCAGGTTTCGTAACTTCGGTTACAGAGATCTGTGCATTCTCCAAGTTAAATTGTTGTTCCAATTTAGTGGTCAAGTCTCTTATTCCACTCCCTTTTCTTCCAATGACCAGGCCCGGTCTAATGACAAAAAGTGTTATTTTGGTACCTATGGGAGTCTTTTGGACCTCGGCTCCTCCGTAACCAGCATCGCTTAAAGAAGAACTCAGGTATTCGTTCAGTTCCATATTTCTAAAATTATTTTTCATTACGTTTTTTATCGCGCTCAATAGACTTTACCCTCTCTAGCTACGATCTCTACATGTGTCAATGTGTCAACTTTAGGACTCGACCTTCCCATAGCTCTTGGAATAAAGCGCTTAAGTTTCGTTCCTTTATGAATAACGCAAGATATAATTTCTAATCTATCTAGGTCCATACCCTTGTATTCTGCGTTTGATTCTAAATTATCCAAAAGTCGTAAAAATTCTCCAGAAGCTTTCTTTGGGAACCTTCCAGAAAAAAAACCATCCCTGATATTTGATTTATGGGCTACTTCATTGTGATATCTTCTATAAGGAACAGCAACTTTTTTTTCAATGGCTTGATCTAAAATGTTCCTTGCTCTTTCGATTGATAGGCCCTTTATCGCTAGAGCAATTTCTCTCGCATGTTTATGGGAGATGTCAGTTTCTCTTAATGACGCTCTAACGTGTTTATTCTTGTCAAATTGAGAAAAAGAGTAAGAATATGTCGGCAAATGCATCACTTTAATGGCACATATAGACTTGATCGGGAAGCTCCTACTCCAGGTGCACCGTGTTGAACTCTCTTGTTTGTAATAGCATACTCGCCCAAGTAGTGACCAATCATCTCGGGTTTTATAGTAATTGGAGAAAAGTCCTTACCATTATGAACATTGATAGTAATGTCCACCATGTCCGGAAGAATTATCATATCTCTAACGTGAGTTCGTAAAGTTTCATTGGATGAACCGTCTCTGATACTTTTTATTCGCTCACGTAGTTTTCTTTTTTGATCATCCATATACTTTCCTACTCTTTTATCCAGCGACCTTCTTTGTCTGGCATTTAACAATGGGAGAAGGGCCTCTATTGATAAATTCTTTAATTCATCTACATTATAACCTCTAAACCTAAATTCACGAACCAACTAACACTATCAACTCCAAAATACTCCTTTTAAATTTAACTAGATAAACCAACTTAGACCAATCCTAATTTTGTTGCGAGTTGCCGCGCTTCATCATCTTTTGTAAATTTAACAATTGCTTTTTTCCCTTGAATCGTCCTAAATATATTGACTTCTTTAACGTTACCTTCATACATTGTTTCTATTGCTTCACTCACGTCTTTCTTGCTTGCACTGTGAGAAACAATAAAAGTTAACTTATTTTCCTTCTCTATCAAATTGAATGTCTTTTCTGTGATATAAGGTCTGAGAATGATCGAATTAAGATTAATTTCTGCATCTTTACTCATTATTATTTCACCATGGTCTGTATTTTTGACCAAACTGTATTTATTTTATTCATGGAATCAATTGCATTTTTTGTATAGATGGTCAATCTAACTGGTTTTGTTCCTGGCACTAGATCCATAATACTCAGGTTTTCTATAGAGACAACATTAACCCCAGGTAAAGATTTTTTCAGTTTACTTATTGGAGAATCTTTTGATACAACTATAAGACAGCTCAAAGCTGCGTGTTTTTTTCTTCCACGTAATCGTGATTTACCAGATGGTACCCTAACTATGTTGGTAGACCTTTTAAGATCCTCCTCTAACCCTAACGACAGTAATGTTTTTCTTAATACCGCAGTCTTTGTTATTTTCTCGAAATCATTTGCAACCACAATTGGAAATACTGAGATTTTTCCAACATTGTGACCACGTTTTTCTATTATGTCTTTATTAGATGTTGCCGCAATTGCAGAACAGAATCCTAGTTGCTTTTCCTTCTTATTTATTTTCTTATAATTTTTCTTCCATGATACTGGAGGGTGAGCTAATCTTCCGCTTCGAACACCCGCAACGCCAGCAGCTTGACCAGCACGTTGAAACCCTTCGCCTCTGGCCCTTGCTATTCTCGCAATTCCCAAGCCGGTATTGCGGGATTCAGCACTGACAATTTCCCCAGCTGCAGGATATCTTCCCTGAGGCTGGAATTTGGTTGAAAGGACGTTTACATAGACTTTTTTTATAATCTCTGGCCTAAACGGAGTATTAAAAACAGATGGAAGTTCTAGTGATTCAATTTCTTTTCCACGAAGATCTTTAAGACTAACCTTCATCTTACGAGTACCTCCACAACTTTAGGTTCTACTATCTTCTTACCAACAGTTCTAATAGGAAATCTCATCTTGACTAATCTTTTCGGAACTCCAGGAACTGAACCTTTGACAATTATATAGTCATATTTGATCATGCCAAAGTGTTCAAATCCACCATCTGGATTAATCTTAAAATCATTATCCTTTTCAGAATTTGAAATTATCAATATTCTTTTATTGTATTCAGTCCTTTGATGAAATCCTCTTTGTCCCTGTCTTGGTACAGTATAAGTGACTACGGCAGGAGAAATCGGCCCTAGAGTTCCAAGCGCCCTTACACTCTTTCTGGATTTATGTTGTTTCCTTTTAACTCCAAATCTGGTAATAGGTCCTTCAATCCCTTTTCCTCGAGTTATAGCGGAAATATCGATAAATTGTCCGGTTTCAAAAACGTCCTTTATGTTTACCTGCTTTCCAAAATTGCTAATTACATAATCAATTTTTGTTTTTGTATCTTTTCCACCAATTGGTATTTCCCATACGAATGGCTTTTTTTGAGACAGAGAGGCAGTAGCGGGATAAGATGATACGATAGCAACTACATGTTTAATTTTATCAATATGTGCATTAATCTCATCTAATTTACCTTCCTTGTACTTGAACGACGCTTTTTTTGAGAGATATTTGTCATTATCTTTTGCAAAAGCGTCAAAAATTGCATTTTTTCCATATGCCGTTTCTGCATATGCTCTTATTCCAATTATTTTCAATGGTGGAGTCGCTATTAAAGTGGATGAATTCATAAAATTTTTGCCATAATTTGGAGTCTTTTCTCTGTCATCAACAGATAATACATTTAAATTAGTAACTTTATACCCGGCAAAACCTAACAATGATGATTTCTCCAACTTAGGATCAGACCACGTCCTAATCCTCGATTCGAGACTTCGTGCACGCACTCTTGGGTAGAATGCCATACTTCCGCGTCTAGGTGCACTATATTTTCGATGACCCATGGTTAATCCGTTTCTTGTGATCCCTTTAATAAATTTATAACTTTTAGACAATCTGCGCAAATTGAGATAATCTTTTTTCGCAAAAGTGTAGTATATCTCGCCCGAAAATGGGTCAAGCGTTCAAGTAATTATTAACTATTGACAACGTACCAAGAATTGCCTCTTCTAACCTTACAGTTTGAGTACCTTGATTAGGAAACATGTTCAAAAAATTGGGTTTCTGATTAATTCTTTCATTTTCACTTTCGAGTATTTTTCTCAGACCAAACTTCGGGCCGCCAAACACAACGAGTAGGTTCTTTGACTTTTTTAAACTGCTCATCAAATCCGCTACATGTTTTGTAAATGGTGATCCCTCCACAGAAGTCATTAATATTTCACCCTCTGTATTTTCTAGCATTGCTGATAAGGAGTCTGCAAGTTGGACATCATATCCCCAGTAACCATCAATCTCTTCTTTTGAAATATCTTCCGCTAGCAGCTTTCCTTTATTTGAAATTTTTACAAGAACTTTTTTGCCTAATTGGGTTCCATTATATCTAATAAGCTTTTGAAGTCCTACATCCACATATAATGAGTCATTTTGCTTTACAACAAATCCAAATCGTATTTCAATGTCTTTGATATCCTTGATGTCTATGAGTGCTTTATGATGAGGTGATTTTATTGGGGGTAAAATTCCGGCGTGTTTCAGTATCCACATTTTGGGATAGATTTTTTTTCTAAGATATGGAGGTGTGTCAAGATATTCAAGTATTGTTTTCAAGATTCTTTCGTCGATTTTTTCAGCTTTTACGCTCCTATCATGATAAATAATGATCTTATTGACACAGAATATTGAACAAGAACGAGAAATTTGTGAGATTTTGTAACTTTTGTCAAGAATCGTTTGAGATTCTATCAAAGAGGAGTCAGGTATTGCAATCCACAGATTAGTCACATTAGTGTGTAGACCGTTTATTCCGATAATAATTTTTCTACGGTTGTTGCCATTAGACCTGTTGATCCAAAGGCCGTTTCGCGAAGAATTCCATTTTTGTCAATGAATATTGTTGAAGGAGTACCTTTCAATGAATACTCTTCGAAAGTCACAGGACTGTAAGGTTTTGTTTCCAAATACGATTCGACGCGTGAAATAATTTGATCCTTGTCTTTTTGATGATACAAATCAAAATCAAGGACATTTGCATTTACAAATTCCATAATTCTCTTGCCTTCTATAGGAAGTCTTTCTTTTAGAAGCATATCCATGCCAACAGGAAAAGGTATATTGTAACATAACTTTCCCTTATTTAGTAACTTATTCTGGTATGAAAGAGTAGTAAGAGTTTCACCTATGACCTTGCTTTCCTGTAGTAGCAATTTTAGATTTTCAAGTGTATTCTTGTCAAAATCTTCAAATGCTGTGGCAAGTCCTAATACCTCTACTCCATTGTTCTTGTACTTTTGATACGTATCTATTGCTTCAGGTATTCCATAAATAAAACACCCGGGGCAGTTTACTTGGAAAACTTCTACAACGGTTACTTTACCTCGATAATCTTTCAGACTAATGGGACCGCCTTGCACCCATTCACTAACTTTCAATTCGGGAGCAGGCGAACCAGCTTTAACTGTCACAAAATTTAGAATATTTCTTGAATATTTAAACCAATATTGACTTGATTTAGAAGATTAAAAAATAGAAATTATTGCGAGCCTCTTTTACTGGCATTTTCTTTCGACTTTGATGCATATTTTTCAATGTCATTATTTTCGATTCGCTTCATTCTATTTGTTTTGGTATCTATTTGAGCCATTTTTATGTGTTTAATGCCTGTTTTCTCCTCGCTAACCAAATAAATAGACTCCAATGCAAGGCTACTTGCCTCATCCATGCTTATGTCACCATGGTAGCTTTTTTCCAGGAATTCATTTACTTGATCGCTTCCATTGCCAATCGCAACTGCATCGTATCCAATGTAAGTCCCACTTGGATCAGTTTGATAAAGTGAACAACCATTCTTATCAACTCCCGCTAGGATTAATGCAACACCATATGGTCTCACTCCAGCGTATTGAGTAAATTGTTGCGCCATATCTGCAAGATTCTTTGCAACACCCTCAACGTCTACAGGTTCATCGTATATCAGTCTATTACTCTGCGCAAAGAATCTTGCATGATCAACCTGAGTTCTTGCGTCAGGAATATATCCAGCTGCTGCCACTCCAATATGATCATCTATTTGAAATATCTTTTGAGTAATATCAGAAACTTGTAATTTCCTAGCTTTTTCTTCCACAGCTAATACCACACCATCTTTACTTTTGATTCCGACGGCTAGAGTTCCTCTTCTTACGGTTTCGATTGCGTACTCTACTTGGTATAGTCTACCGTCTGGTGAAAATACCGTTATTGCTCTATCATAACCAGCTGCTGCAGGTAACAAATCAGCTCTAACTTGTTTGGTCTCTTTAATTTAAGTTTACCTTAGTATCATACTTTAAATTGTCAATTGATTTTTCGAAAGATAGAAATACCTTTGGAAAAAGAAATAATATTTCAGGGTCACAAGAATATTCTTTCCCTTCACTCCAAGACAATTGAAATTACTAAGGATTCCAATTTGACCAAAAATGGTGATTGTATTGTTGGTGTTTCAGCAAATAAGGCATGTGATGATTTGGATAATTCATTTAAGCAGAAATTAAGAGCAAGTGACACAGTCGTAAAAATAGAAATTATTGTAGAACCTTACTTATTTACCCTGGCTGGATCTGGCAACAATAATTTAGAAATTACCCACAAACATGATATAGTATTGAGGAAATCAAATTACGTTGATTCTAGAACATTGATTGTTTCATGTGATAAATCGGCAATTGATATTCCAAGAAATCTCATAAAAACGTTAACCAATTCTGAAAAAAAAGGAATATTGAGAATTAAAATAGAATAACAAGACATATAAAAAAACTGGAACCTAGGAATAGGGAATTCATATCTTGGATATCTTTTCATAAACAAACGAATACCTTTTCAATAATTCATTAATTACATCAGAAGGAAGTTCAGGAGGGATCGGTTTCTTTCCGTCTTCAGATGCCTGTTTGACTATATCTCTAAACCCAACTTTAGTTAGCCAATCTCTAAGATATTGTTTATCATAGCTCACTTGCTCCTCTCCGACTTTGTATGAATCTATAGTCCACATCCTGAATTCATCAGGGCCCAGTGAATCTGCTAAAATAATTTCAGATGTGGTAGGATCCTTTCCAAACTCAAATTTTACATCTGCCATTATGAATCCTGCATTATTTGATATCTCTGACATTTGTCTGTAAAATCTTATCGATGCATCTTTTACAAATCTTAATTCATCATTTGTCAGGATTTTTTTTGCCAAAATTTGATCCTCAGAAATAGGTAGATCATGGATTTTTGACTTTGTTGTTGGATCAAATATTGGTTCTCTTAACTTAGACCCAATTTTCAAATTGGGACCTAGATCTGCAATATTACGACTACTAGTGTACCGTTCGTAAAGACTTCCATACAAGTATCCTCTAACCACACACTCAAGAGGAATCATTTTGAGTTTCCTTACGACCATTTTGTCCTTAGCATCTAATCTTACCATATGATTTCTAGATTCCAAGCGGTTAAACCAAAATTCCGCAAATTTGCACAAAATTTCTCCCTTTCCTTTTATGTCAGTAATCATCGGTACA